>ERZ842401.7461-NODE-7461-length-11178-cov-27.746561_pt1 | contig 11178 bp, 10 predicted proteins | sample MGYA00521270_ERZ842401 | MGnify/ENA primary metagenome ERZ842401 (study PRJEB31892, sample SAMEA3878208) | bioreactor metagenome | biome: Moose rumen | place: Sweden | collected 2011-10 | study: EMG produced TPA metagenomics assembly of the PRJEB12797 data set... | reverse complement strand
AAGCCATAGCGACCGCTCGTATTTCTTGGGCTACAATTCGCAGTTTCGCTATGCGTCGAACCTTGCGCTCACCGTCGCGAACCCGTTTTCGCTTTCGGTATCAATCCCCGTGTATTCAGACCCGTATTTCAAGAAAGATTTCCAAGACCGAAGCGAAACGATGGACTGGATTTCCTTTTTAATGCAAGGCGACACTGACTCTTCGGACGACGAAGAAGACGAGGACAGCGATGTGATTTCGTCGTTCAACTGGAACATCGCGGGAAGCTACAAAACGCCGATTCCGTCGATGGTGAATCCGTGGCTGACGGAGTTTTCGCTTTCATCGCTGACGGCTTCGGCGGTGTTTACGGCGGTCAACAACACCGCGTTCACTGACAGCACCCTTGACACCTACGACACCGCGTATCTGGGCACCTACAGCCCCGAGCGCAAGTTTTTCTATCCGTCGAGCGTTACGCCGCTCAAACTCTCGCTGTCGATTTCGGGCACGATTTTTGAGTATCCGCCTTCGAGCAGCAAGAAATCTTCTTCAAAAGCCCCCTCTTTCCCCGTCAGCTTGACCGCTCCTGCAATCATAAGCGAGTTAAACTCGTCTTCTGGCGGCACGGTGGAAGAGGAAGCGGAAGACGAATCTGAAAGCGTCGATGACGGCTCTGAAACCGACAAAGACGGCTCTGAAAAGGATAGCGATGAAGATAAAGAGGAAAAATCAGACGAGGAGATGACGGAGGAGGAAAAGCAAAAAAAAGAAGAAGAGAAAGCCGAAAAGAAAGCAAAAGATGCCGAAATCGAAAAAGAAACGGGGCTTCCGAAAATCACGCTGGGCAATTTTTCGACGACGGCGTTTGCTGGGTGGCACTATGCGCTTTCCTACGCAATCAAGCCCGTTTACACCTCGCAGGTAACGTATGCCACGCCGCAGCTGCCGAGCGATTTTAGCTGGAACGAATACAAATCGACCTATCAGCATTTCACCTCGCCCACCACGCTCACCAGCGCGCTTTCTTACGATACATCGCTGTTTACGGCGACCAACTCGTTCACGTTTACGCCCGTCTTTCAGGAGCACCCGTATTTGAACATCACGGGCGACTCTTCGACGGGCTACACCGAAAGTTCAGCCGCCACCGTCAAGGCGACCGACTACGCCGCGCGCAAACTCGACGTGCAGAACGACAACACGATAACCTATAAGCCGTTTTTCTATAATCCGTATTTCAAAAACACGGGCGCAACGTATGCTTCCACCGTCAAAATCGTGCGCACGAACTTCATCGGCAACGCGGAAAAGCCCGAATGGGAATATCTCACGCTCGACCTTTCCGACGACGAATGTGTTACGGTGAACAAACTCACCGTTGACCTTGCAAGCGAGGAGGGGAGTTTTTCGCAAAAACTGTCGCTCGGCTCCACCTTGCCGCCCGTAACCGACGAATACACAGGCACGCTCACCTTTGGCTTTCCGTACACCACGTTGACCGCCGCCACGGGCGTGGAATACGACGAGGACACGGAAGAGTGGGTGAAAGAGGATTTTCAGCAATCGCTCACGTTTTCAGCGTTTTCGAGCAAACTCAAACTTTCCGAATCGTTCAATTTTGACCTTGAAGACTGGTACAAGGATTCTTTGCAGGTTTCGCTGACGGCGTGGGATTTTCAAGCAGCGTACACGATGAGCTATATGTACGGCTCGTATATGCAGTTCGACGACAGCGGCAACGCGAAAGGCTGGGCGTATTACACCGAAAAGGAATTTTTGCCCAAGCAGCTTTCTCTTGCGTATGCGAGCAGCAAAAAGACGTTCCGTCGCTGGAAAAAACGCATTTCGTTCGCGCCCGCGCTCTCTTCGAGCATCGTCTATGACTATCAGCGCCCCACATCGAGTTATTTTACATTTGTGCCGTCTATCACATTCCACGTGGAAGATTTCTTTGACCTCACATTCTCGTCCGAAAGCCGCAACGACGTGATTTTCCGCTATGTACAGCAGTATTCGAGCCACGAGTTTAGAATGGCGGGCGAAACAAATCCCGTGCAAGACCTCATCGATTCATTCCGCTTTGACGACGAGGAAAAACGCCGCGCATCTGGCTTCAAAATCAAGAGCCTCAAGATGACGATTACGCACGACCTGCACGACTGGGACATTTCAAGTTCTCTCACGCTCAAGCCGCGCTTGCTTACCGATGACACGACGAGCAAAAAATATTACGATTTCAGCCCGTACTTCACGATTAGCGTGGCGTGGCGTCCGATGGGCGCGATGAAAACCACCGTCGAAGACGAATACGGCGAATGGACGCTGAACCCGTAAACTTCACCTGACCCCTCTCCCAGAAGGCAAGGGAAGTCATTTCCTTGAGGAAACGCGCTCCCAGAAAAAAAAGGAAGCAATTTCCTTGAGGAAACGGCTTGCCAGAAAAAAAAGAAGGCAATTTCCTTGAGGAAACGTCAATCCTATTTTAAGGGAAGATGATTTCCTTGAGGAAACGAACTGCCTGAAGAAAAAGCGGACAATTTCCTTGAGGAAACGGCGAGAAAAAATGCGGCGGCGTTTCCTCGTGTTTATTTTTTCACAGACATTGTATGTGCGGGGGTGGTTTTAGAAAAGTATGCTTGTTTTTTGTCGTTCTGAGTGCGTGCCTTATGTCATTCTGAGTGCGTGACACGGGAATCTTTCTTTTGATGTCTGTTGAAACAAGGGGCTTAAGCCCCTTGATATCTCTGCATTGGATTACGGCGAAAGTTTATCGCGTCAAGCGCGATAATGACACTGACGTTTTATAACACGAAGCTATACGGGCATGGGAAATCTACATATATCTTTGAACTAAATCCAAAATCAATTTTTTTGCGGTGAGTTTTTCGTCTTCTGCGCTGAAAAAAAGCACTGACGGGCTGATTTTCATCGCGTCGCAGAGTTTTAGAATGGTGGTAATCGACGGCGTGCGCTTGCCGTTTTCTATATAAGTAATCATATTTTGCGATACGCCAGACTCAAGCGACAATTCCAGCTGCGACATTTGGCACTTTTCGCGTTCCTGTTTGAGCCGCGTGTATACATATTTTTCCTGCTCTTCAATTTTCATATAGTTTATTTTTACTAAAAATAGTGTGTATACAAATAAATTTTGTGTTGAAAAATAAGAAATATAGTGTATAATTTTAAGTATTAAGACACACTATAGTGTGAATTTTGCTTTTAGGAGAAGCGTATGAAACATACAGAACGGAAAATCCGTACTTTTGGCACGACCTTGTAAAAAAGTGCGATGACGGTTGGGAGTTTGTGGAGCGGCTTGATGAATTCAATATTCCGTCGATTCCGTCGGCGTGGATTGTTGAGCGCGGCAAGGTGAAGAAGGTGTTTCGCGGCGAAAAAGGTATTGCGAAATTGGTAGATTTTTTTAGGAAGAAGGATGCTGAATGAAGAAATTTTGTTCCTTAATAGCGGTAACTTCGGCAATGCTTGTTGTTGCTCTTTTTATGACATCGTGCGTTTCAACCGCGGTTGAATATGAAGATTTTTCGGGGGAAGTTGCATCATTTGAAGATGCGCCTATTAAAAAAGTGCATTTTTCCAGCGCGGATTTGGCAGAATGGGACGTGCTTGTTCTTGACACAATAAACACGCGAAAGACGCTTGAAATGCTTGAAGCGAATTCTGCGGCTTTGGTCAAATATCGCAATAAAACTGCAGCTGTTGATTCTGACCCGAAATTGCTTGTGCAGATGCAAAATGCGCTTTTGGAAAAGACGTTTCGTTCTGTTTCGTATAAAGCAGAGCTAGGCAAAGAATATGATGCGATTATTTTGCGCGATTATTGGCTTTTCATAGGAAAGAAAAGCGGAAAGATAACATCAACATTTGTTTCGTTCGATTTTGTGTATGAATACAGCGATGATATGCAATTATTTGTTTCTAGCACTGATAAACCGTATGTGCGGTGTGGTTTTGTGTCATCAGAAAAACAGAATACGGTTGTGCCTTATCCAGCCACGGCTTCAGGAATTACAGAAGGTAATGAAAAGGCTATCAAGGCTCTTGAAGCAAAGTTTAGCGCAGGCATTGATTATCTGGTGATTCAAGGCTCTGACATCAAAAAGATTGATGAAACAACAGAAACGGAAATCGAAGAAGTAGAATCATCGGTATCCTCTTCGCCAAAGGAAAACAAGAGCAAAAACGTATACACAGGCAAATCGGAAGCAGAACTTATGAAATACAGGAGTTTTCGGGAAGCAAGTGCGGGTAGTGAAGCTGAAAAGGAGGCAACCGAATGAAAAAAAATTGCGTTTTTGTATTTATGGCGGGGATTATTGTGGCTCTGTTTTCATCTTGTGTGAGTACAAGAACTTACTCTCGCACAAATGACAAACTGTATGAAGATGGTGTTCTCGTTTCTGAAAATTATCGCGAAGTTTTGCGCCATCAAGCTGAAGACGGAACTCTTCAGGGCGAGAAACTCAAAGGTACGAAAACAACATTTTACTATGATTTGTCCGACGCAGGCTACATACAGACAGATTCTGCGGTGAATATGACAGGGAAAGCTGGCGAAAGAAAAAGCACTGGTCGCTGGAAGGCACATTCTTTTGTGGCAAAAAAAACGGTTGCTTCTGGGAAAGAAAATACAGAAATTGAATATTCTCTGGTGGAAACTGTGTTTGCGGAAATTGTAGCCGAGAACGGCGATGACGTGAGCGCGGAGCAAAAAGTTTTTGCAACGGTAATCGGGCGCAAGCAGTTTTTTGTAAATGATAGAGGTGCTGTCGTTTCTGACGATGACGGGAAAAAATTTAGCGGAGACACGTTTTCAGACGACGATGAAGTGTTTTTTGACAGCATTTTGGCAATGACGCTTCCAAAGGTTCTTTCGTCAAAATCTGACGTTGTATCGGAAGATGCTGGAAAATCATATAAAACCGAGGAATCTTTTGAATCGATTATCGTGGAAAGCACTCCGAATCAAAAATACATTTTTTATTCGATTGCGGGAAAACCGTTTGTGATAGCAGGTTCGGCGGCGTGGAATATGCTAAAATGCGCAGGTTACGCGCTTATCAATTTTGCAGGCGGTTATCAGTTACTGACAGGCGGACGCGGGTTTGGCAAAGACGAAACGTATTGGCTTATGCCGAGTTTTAAGTCCGCTCACAAAAAATTTGAGGATGCAAAAGCAAATAACGCTGTGCCGTATTATCCCGAATATCATCTGCCGTTTACGGACAATAAAATCACCGTGAAGAAAATCGAACAGGAAACAGGCTCTGCTTTTATTACTCCTGAAACCGCCGTTGTGAAAAGAGAATCAATCGAGCATTTTGACAACACGATGGCTGTATCGCGTTCCGCTTCTGCAGATGCGGCTTACACTGCTGGCGTGGTTGGTGTTATCGGTACTGGAGTAACGATTCCTGTGTCAGTCGTATCTTGGATTGGTGGTGCTGTGGTAGGTGTGATGAGCCAGATGAAGAACTAGGATTTATTTTGCAGTCTTAAAAATGCTGCAATTAAACATATCAGATTTTTTACGGAGGATTTTCTATGAAGAAAATTTTGGGTGCGTCGGTAGCTGTCGCAGTTTTGGTTGGAGTTTCGTTTTTGTCTGGTTGCGCTAGTTCGCAATCTTCCCGTTCTGGAAATCTTGCAGGTGTTCAGCAGAATATTGAAAACGGTCTTCCGAAATGGGTAAATCACGATTTCGATTATGAAGATGCTTCATATTTTTTAGACGGATATATTCCGAGCAAACACGGTATTTTTGCGAGCGGTTATGGAAAAATGGGCGATGAGCGTTCTTCCGAAATTCAAGCTCGTCTTGACGCAAGGGCTAATCTTGCTGCCCGAGTAAAATCAGACGCAGACAGGCGGGCTGCAACAGTAAATCGAGGAAGCAATAATTCTGAAACAGCTTCGTCAACATTGCAAATTACGGTTGAAAGCGTGTCTCAGACGCTTGAAGGCTCTCAACGTATTGACTCGTATACAGCAGATGATGGAACCGTATATTTACTTTTTTTCATTTCTGATGAAAACGTGAAAAAAAGTCTGAAAAATGCCGCGCCTGAATATGCAGAAATGGTTGACGCGCTTTTTACAGAAGAAATGTCTGAACAGCAGTAGAAATATTCTACATAACCTAACTCCTTCTCCAACGGCTTAAAAGGCTGTTGGAGTTTTTAGAAAACTACTGTGCGACGGCTCAGGCAAATAGTTTTTGTCGGAACAACATATACAAGCTGAATAAGGAGATTCCAAAATGAAGCGTATATTTTTTTGCATAGCATTTTTTTTGCTTGCACTGTCTTTTGTTTTTTCTGATACAGATGATTCTGTTTCAGATAAAACGATTGCTTCTGAAGAACTGATACCTATCGAAAATGACACAGATGAAAATCTTTTTGAGGGAAAAACCGTAGAAGAGGCTTCTTCAGAATCTGTTGCAAACAAGATTTCGGAAATCGACAACTGGACAGCAGAAACAGATATTTCAAATGCACCTGTCGTAGTTCTTATGCCTGAGGAGATTGGATTTTCAGGAAACGAGCTTGATACTTTGGCTGGCAGTGTGTATAGCGTGTTTGTGCAGGATTTTTCAAATACCACGACGCTGAATGTATTAACAGACGAAGCTCTGGAATCAGAAACGCGGTCTGTACTTTTGATGTCGCATTCTGATTCTGACACAGAGGCGGCTCGTTCAGCTTTGCTTGAAAAAGTGCAATATGCGATTGTTCTGACGATAAAAAAACAAAGTGTAAAATATACAATTTCGGCTATGTTCATCGATTTGAAAAGTACGAGAATTATCGCGTCAGTAAGAACAAAAGCGTATTCTGAAAGTTCTAAGCTTTATAAACATTCCAGCGCGACAGATGAATTGATTGACCTTTTATGCGACAGGCTTTCATTGGAGCAAAAAAGTGATTATTCGGCTACCCCTGACGAAAAAGAAGTGGCTCGGGTGTCTGAAATAACGAAGGCAAAACGCCCAAAAAAGACCATTCAAGATTATATTTCTTTTAAGCAGAAACACGGCGTTTATCCTAGCATCGGCTCTGCGAAAAACAAATATATTACAGGTGTAAATTTAGGAGCTGACGTTTATTTTCTCAGCGGAAAATATTGGTTTGCAGGCGCGGATGCCAATATGCTTTATATGAAACTCACTGATGATTATAACAGCGGAGCAAAACATGATTCAGTTACTTTTATCAACGCGGATTTTGTTTTTGGAAGTTCTGTGTGTCTGCTGAATTTCTTTCGTCCGTACATAGCGACTGGTTTGGGACTGTACGAAGCCGTTATGGAAAGTGATTCTTTTGCGGGATTTGCAATGGAAGGAATTGCAGGAATTGACCTTATGTTTGGAAAAAAATTCGTTCTCGGCGGCGAATATAAGCTCAAATATTATGCAGGCTCAGGTTTTATTGACACATTTTCAGTAAGTTTTGGCAGAAACTTTTAAGGAGGATTTTATGAACAAAAATTGCAAAGTTGTATTTTGTGCTGTTGCATTTCTTTTTGCGCTACTTTTTTCAGGCTGTTCAGATTTGTTCAACGACAAATGGGAGGATTCAGCCGACAAACTCGCTGACGCAATGGGCACTGATTTTAACCCAACACCGCCCACAACCTACAGCGACACCGTTTCTGGCACGCTTTCAAGCAGTTCTAGCTATGTGATTTACCGATTCTATGCCTATGCTGGCACGACTTACAATGTGAGCTGGACAAGTAGTAATGGTGTTTCTTTTTATTACGGATATAGCGCAACAGACATTAATTCTTACCTTTCCTCGTATTATTCTAATACTATATCCACTTCATCAGATAAATATGTTTATATAGAGGTTTCGCAAAATTCTTCTTACTCAAAATCATTTTCTATGACGGTGAGTTGCGTAAATAAAAGCTTTTCACTTTACAAATGGGAAGAAAAAACTGAAAACAGCCATACCGTCAGCAACACAATTTCCAACAGTGATGGATATATCATATATAAATTCTATAGCTCGCATACTGCAACGTATAATGTGAGTTGGACAAATAGCGACGGTGCAAATATGAGCGTGTCTGCTGGAGATGATAGCGACTATGAAAGCTATTTCAGTGCAACCACGACAAGCGGACGAGATATTTCAGTAGATTTTTACAATACTGTGTATATAAAGGTTATGCCAGCGGATTCATCATCTGTCGGCACTTTCAGCTTGACCGTTACAGAAACTTCTTCTTCGTACAGCGTGGATATTTCTGTATATGAAAACGAACTTGGAACTTCTGGTTCGCAGAGTGGTTCTGATAATTCGTGGACTGACAGTGAATTCACTTCTGGCTCAAGTTATAAAATATACAGGTTTTATGCATCAAGCAATGAAACTTACTCTGTGTATTTTGACGATTCAAGCTCTGGAAGTGGAACTCAAACTTGTGATGTAAAAGTTTATTACAGTATCGGCTCTACAAGTTTTTCCCAATATTATTATGATTATGGATATTACTCACCAATATCCATTGATGCTTCAAGTTCTGAATATGTGTATTTAAAGGTTATGCCGCATTCAAGTAGCAATATAGGAACTTTTAGGATACGAGTTACAGACAGCAACGGCACAACGCAGACATTATATTTATACAGCTATAACTAAAATATTTTTTTACAGAGCTGCCCCTGCATTTTGGGGCGGCGCATTTTTTATGTCATTCTGAGTGCGTGACACGGGAATCTATCTTTTGATGTCTGCGGAAACAAGGGGGCTTAAGCCCCTTGCTATCTCTGCATTGGATTACGGCGAAAGTTTATCACGTCAAGCGTTATAATGCCACTGACGTTTTATAACATCACTCGTTTTCAAAATGCTGAACATCTCCGAACTCTTTTTTTAATCCGCGATTTTCTCATCGTGTGGGAATTCGCTTTATATAATAAAAGAGCGGAGGCACAAGATGATTTTTCTGACAAAAGAACGCTATTCACAATGGTTTCGCGATTTTACAAGAGAGCGGCGGTTTAGCGGCTTATTGCTGTTTTCAGAAGAAGAAACAATCGCGCGAAATGAAGCGAAACCGTGGAAGTTTTATCTGTTTCGATTTGGCTGCCATTGGCTGTATATCGAAGACGGAAAACTCAAAATAAAGCAATGGATTCGCTTTGTGAATTACGGCTGGTGTCGAGATTAATTTTTTCTTTCTTTTTTTGATTTTTTCATCGTGTGGGAATTCGCTGTGTATAATAAAATGCGGCGCGAAAAAATATTTTTGTTGTGCGATTACCCAAAAAGTGCGTTATACTATTTTTATAGCGATGTCTTTTCGCTATCTATTTTTGTTTACGGAGGATTTATGGACAAAGAGTTAATTTTAGCCCATCTTGTATGGTACAAAGAAACTGTTCTTGGCATAAAAGAGCAAGGAAGTTTCTTGTATAAAGGAAAAGAGGTTTTGGAAGCTCATATTCTACCGAAGAATATGTATCTCAAAAATCTCATTGATAAAGGTTATTTTTCTGGATTGGAAAATATTTCTAAGTCGGTAAAATTGCACCGATATTTTTATCATTTGAATTCTTCCCAAGCGTTTGCTTTTAATCTGTTTTGTCCGATTGTTGCTGAAAAGAAATTTTTGGATTTGCTGTCGGTTGCAGAGCCTGCTTCATCGAATATAACGGAAAATGCAAAGGCTGAATTTGAGCATATCGAAGATAATTCGTTTGAAAAATCTGCTGAACGAAAAACACATTTTGATTTTTTCTTAGAAGACAATGGCAATAAGCATTTCTTTGAAGTGAAATACTCAGAAGATGCTTTTGGAAATTGTAAAGTTGACGATGAGCATCTGAACAAGTATTCGACGATTTACAAAGATAGTCTTGCTAAAATCTTCCGAGATGAGATTATATCTGTTGATGAATTTTGCGCAGAATATCAACTTTGGCGAAATATATGCCACGTTGTTTACGGCGATGTGTATTTTGTGTTTCCACGTTTCAGAAAGGATTTGGCGGATACGGTCAATTCTGCAAAAGAGCGTCTTAAAGATGAATACAAAAATCGTGTGCATATTATGTATGCAGATGATGTTGCAAAGAAAATGATTGATTCTGAAAATGAAAAGCTCAAAGCTCATTACGAAGAATTCTGTCGCAAATATTTAGACATTGAAGGTCTAAATTAAAAAATCCCCACGCCGCCGTTAGTGCGGAAAAAAAGACGCGGTGGGGTGGAAAATAATACGGAGGGACAAAATGGGAGAGGAAGAGAAAAAAAAGAAAACACCGCCGATGCTCGCGCTTTGCACGGACGAACTCAGGCGAATCCTGCTTTTGTACAGCTACTTTATGCAACATACCAGCGCAGAAAATCCCAAGCAAGTGCAAGATATGCTCGATTACCTTGCAAAATACAACATCAAATGCAGCCGTTCCGCCATTTACCGCGACCTCAAAAACCTCGAGCGAATGTTTGGCTTTGAAACCTACCACAAGCGCAACAAATATTACGACGAAAACGAAATCGCCGTTGACGAATACGATTGGTGCGGCAAAAGCGGCTATTATTTCAGCGACGATGCGTGGGGACAATGGCATTTCAACTTTCTCCCCGCGCCCGTGTCCGCCGAACAGCTCCAATCCCTCGACCGCCTGCGCGATTTTGCCGAAAACAGCGAAAACACCGAACTCAAAAACGATTTACAAAACCTCTCCGACATTCTCGAAATCCTCTCTCCGAACAAACTGTGTTAACGCAATAACGCATATTTATTTTATACTTTTTCCTTTCGCACGCAGTAGGAAAATCATTTTTATACTGAAAAGAGATTTTCTTTTTCGAGGTGCGAATGAACAAAAGCGAAATTATCACTGCTCTCAACGATTACACCGCGGTTTTTCACTCTCTTGGAATAAAGCCGTTTATCAGCAAGTTTTTACGCGATTATCACTTCAAATACGCTGAAATTACGGGCGGCGAGGGCTTGGCGTATGAAGCGATGGCAAAAGGCGGTAGCGTGGCTCTTACGGACAGCGCAGGAAAATCGGTGAGCCTTTCCTACAAACTCGACGGCGCGCGCTATGTGTTTTGGTGAGGGGCGGTAAAAATAAAGGCGGTTGCTTGGTTTTGTTATTCGTTTTACCGTATAAAATCAACAGATTCATTATACGAAACTATTGG
>ERZ842401.7460-NODE-7460-length-11179-cov-3.655879_pt1 | contig 11179 bp, 12 predicted proteins | sample MGYA00521270_ERZ842401 | MGnify/ENA primary metagenome ERZ842401 (study PRJEB31892, sample SAMEA3878208) | bioreactor metagenome | biome: Moose rumen | place: Sweden | collected 2011-10 | study: EMG produced TPA metagenomics assembly of the PRJEB12797 data set... | reverse complement strand
TTGATTTGAGAAATGAACTCATTTCTCAGGGCAGGTACACCGACATCATTGATGAATTGATAATAAAGCTCACGAAAGCAAAAGCCAAAAGAATCAAAGTCAAGGAGGTCTGAATTATGTCGACAAAGATTACATACACACAGCAGGGAGATTACTTGATACCCGACCTGAGATTACCCGAACAGCCAAAGGTTGAAATAGGGATTTGGGGCAAGCGGCATTTGAGACACCTTAAAAATCATCATCCAATTATTTACACTAACCTTTTGACAAGCTGCAAACTCACCGCCTACCTCGCTGACATTGACAAGCAGGCAGAGGATATGTTCTTTCGGTTAGTAAAACAACTTGCTGAAAAGGAAGGAGTGACCGAGCAACTTAAAGCTGATAATCAAATGTTGTGGGTTTGTAAAATGAATAACATTCGTAATCGAGTGAACGAAATCGTAAATACCGAACTGGTTTATATATGAATAGAATGATCGCCAAGTGAAATTTTTCCTTGGCGGTCTTTTCGTACATTCAATATTTGTCGATTCTTTGAATCATAACAGCAAGTATAATGAAAATATTGTTATTTTAAAAAAACAATGTTATAATACCTATATGATTTAATTATAGGGGGAATACTGTGACATTTGAGTTAGACCATGCTAAACCTCATAGTATTAAGAAGTTTGAAATTATTTCTGAGTATGCTGATGCGTGGGCAAGAAAGATATTGGGTTTTCCAAAATCGGAAGGAATTGTATATGTTGATTGTATGTCTAATAGTGGCTATTATTTGGATACTGATGGTAATGTTGTTGAAGGAACTGCTATTAGAGTTGCAAAAAGATTAAATACATTGGCTGAGAATTATCCGGGCAAAACTGTAAATATTATTTTCAATGATATTAATAAAGAAAAGATTGATTACTTAAAAGGACAAATAGAATCTTTATCATTATCAAATATTTCCATAACTTATTATACGATGGATTGTGCCGAATTGCTAAAGAGATTAAATCTTAAAACTATCAGAAATCGTAATCTTCTTTTAGTTTATGATCCTTTTCAAGCCAGAATCCATTGGGACTCTCTTGAAAAATATTTGAATTTTTGGGGCGAAGTTATTATTAATCATATGGTTTCCGATACTGCTCGCGGTGCAAAAACAGCCGTAAAACCAGAAAAGATTGCAAAATATGAATCAACATATCGGATGCCTATTTCAGAAATCAAAAAAATATGTGATGATAGAGAAAAGCTGGATAATACTGTGCAAGGCATTGTGAGCGATTTAGTAAAGGATAATTCGAGAGAACATTATTTGGCTTCTTTTCCGTTTTACAACCGCAACAACGGGTTGGTTTATAACTTACTTCATAGTACCAGTAATGTTGAAGGGTTTAAGCTGTTTAAAAAGACTGCTTGGAATGTATTCGGCGATAAATCATCAGGAAAAAACACTCACGGGCAAGAAAATCAAATGGCTATTGATTTGGATAGCGGTTCACTAGTTGCTTCAAATACAGATTATAAATGTCTAACTGTAACAGATATTGCTAACTATGTATATGAAAAATACAGTAACAAAGGCAAAATTGAAATCAATGAAGTATATCGTGATTTAGATATGCATCCGATTTTTCCATCTGAAGGATATAAAGATAAAATCAAAAAAGAATTAAAAACTTACTATCCGGTTAAAGAAACAAAAGAGAACGGAAAACGATATTTCGTTTTTAATCAGGTGATATAATGGGAATAAGTAAAATAGAGTGGACTGAAGTTACTTGGAATCCAATTACAGGATGTTCAAAGATATCTGATGGATGCATAAACTGTTATGCTGCTGCTTTTGCCAAGCGATTGAAAGCAATGGGAAACATCAGATATAAAAACGGTTTTCAACCAACAGTTCATGAGGATTTAATTGATTTGCCCTTTCAATGGAAAACTCCCAAAAGAGTATTTGTGAATTCGATGTCTGATATTTTCCACGAGCAGATACCGGATAAATACATATTACAAATCTTTGAAACAATGAACCAGTGCCGGCAGCACGAATTCCAAGTATTAACAAAAAGACCTGAACGTCTTAGTTCATTAAACGATAAAATCGTATGGACCGATAATATATGGATGGGAGTTACCATAGAGAGCGATAAATATTTAAATAGAGCTGATATGCTGCGAAATTGCGGAGCAAGAATAAAATTTATTTCTGCCGAACCGTTATTATCGAGACTTAATAATCTTAATCTTACAGATATAGATTGGCTAATTGTGGGAGGAGAATCAGGTCCACACTGTCGCCCGATAAAAAAAGAATGGGTTGAAGAATTATTGGATTTAGCAAAATATAATAATACAGCATTCTTTTTTAAACAATGGGGAGGATTTAATAAAAAAAAGAACGGAAAATTATTAAACGGTAAGATATACCAAGATTATCCAAACAAATAGGATTTCCTTATAAGAGAAATGCCATAGCAAAGATAAATTAAACTTTGCTATGGCATTGATTATTACTTATCAGAAGGAATGATTCGAAAAGATCGATCCATAAAGTCCAGAATTGCGTTATACATATTCACAATATCATTATACTCAATATATAACTGGTGATCTTCTTCTCTATATCCAATATTAAATTTATCAAACTTATCAAAATCACGGACTAATCTTCCACCGTTGTGCACAACCATATTTCGAGCGTCACGAATTGTAGTAATATATTCCCATTGTTCATCTGCGGTAAAGCCTTGAATACCCACTTCGGTTTTAAGATATTTAGCGGCACGTTCTAAACCACTGCCTCTAATATCTTTTAGTTCTTTTTCTATATGATTCATTTGATGATATATTCTACAAAGCGTGTTAACAGCTTCTTCCAATAAAGAAACCATTGTTAAAAGAAGAGAATACTGAGTTAATAAATCCACCCTGCAAGAATGGAGTGTTCCGCTTGTCATTGCCCATTGCTCTGTGATAAAATCATCTTTTTCTCTCGCTTTAGCTGCCAGTTCTATATAACTATTACTTATTATATCGAGAGCAGTTTTATTGTTCTCAATAACACTTCTAAAGGGATAGAAATCACAATGAGCTAAATATAATGCCATTTCTCCTGGCTTTTTCATATCATAATGAGCCATATCTGGAAATTTAACATTACTATCAATACTATGAATATCCATATTATTGTACTCCTGAATTGAATAGTATTCTTGAAATTGTTTTTATTATTGGCACACATACCGAATTGCCAATCTGTTTATAAACACTATTTAACGGTATATCGGCAATCTTAAAATTCTTTGGGAATCCCATTAACGCTAAACACTCGTTAGGTGTAATAGTACGGATTCCGTAATTCTCTTTTATTATCGGTACTCGGTCATACCAAGTGCCCATATTTGCTTTTAGGGTAAAGCAAATACCGTCTTTGCTGGATTGTATCCCATAGTCCGAAAAACGATATATTTGATTATCGTCAGTGATTGCTTTAGTCATTTTGTTATATTTCGGACTGTTCTCGGGAAGATAAAAACTGTCATCAACCTTGACGGATTTATCAATAATATCAAATACTCGTTTTTCCAACTTGACTTTATCGGGAAAGCGATACGCTTCACATCGCTCAACGTCACGAAATGCAAGGAGATATGTTCTGGTGCGATGTTGAGGAATACCATAATCACAAGCGTCGGCAACTATATAGCGCAGATAATATCCTCTTGATACTAACTCGTTGTGAATCACATTAAATGTGCGTCCCTTATCGTGCTCAACAAGATTAGCGACATTTTCAAGGAAAATTATCTTTGGCTCAATAGCGTCAGCGATCCGCATTATCTCAAAGAACAGATTACCTCTATCGTCCCCGAATCCTTTCTGCTTTCCGCAAACAGAAAATGGTTGACAGGGAAACCCTGCTGTTATAATATCAACATTTTCAAGTTTAGCAGCATCAAGCTTGCGAATATCTCCCTCAAATAGTTTTGTTTCGGGAAAGTTCAGTTTGTAAGTTTTACAAGCGTCTCTGTCAATTTCGTTTGCCCATAGAATATCAAATCCCGCCTGTTGAAATCCGAGATCAATTCCGCCAACCCCTGCGAATAAACTGCCGACTTTCATTATCTGATTTTTGTGTTAAATCTTACGGAGACGTTAAGCGGCAAATAATAGTCACCATCTATCTTTTCAATGCGACTCCAAACATATTTGTCGGCACTTACATACTCAAAGTGCGTATTGCGGTAGAGATAGTCACGGAAGGCTTCTCTGTCGTTGGAATGGTAGCAAAGAACATCGCCGTCATCCATAACGGAAATATATCCTCCGTTTACCTGTTCTTTTCCGTCCCACGGCTTTCCTGCGGTCATACCGGTAAATCCTGCCATAAGAAAGTCCTTTATGGCTTTTTCATAGTAGATTCGAGGATTCGGAACTTTTAGAGGATTAGCTTGAATCATTCTTTCAACCGTTTCCATTACTTCATAATCTTTCGGTGAATCTATCAGCCTATCCTTTACACACCAAGCCATAATCTTGCTCATTGATTCTCTGATCAAGAAAAGATTATCGTTGTAAATCGGATTCTTTGTTCTTGAAAATTCCATTGTAATATTGTTTTGAAGCAGAAACTCTTTACACTTCGACCAGCCACGACCGCCTTTATCGGTTATAGCGTTAAAATCTTTCATTTTAGCTTCATCACAGCCTGATAATTTGTAAAGGAATTGAGAAGACGATCCTGCATTAAACAAAGTTGGATTGTGACCGAATTTAGATTTAATAGAGAAACCCATAACGGATACAATAGATGTCTGTCCGTCTCTAACCTCAATGAAAATATCGTTCTTTCCGCCAAATTGTTTTTTCAACGCTTTTACCGCCGGTGCTTTGGGTTTACTGACATAGATTACTTGTGCAAAATCACAAACGCTGTCGGGAGCAGGAACAGAACTGCCCTTCACATCTTTGATTCCCGTAAAAAGCAGTCGTGCGTTTTCTTCAAACTCTTTTGTAGGAATCGTTTCCAATACGTTAGCAGATTCCTGTTCTTTTATAACCACAACAGAATTTGCTTCGTCAATTATGTATTCCAATACCTGCGTAGCTATTTCCTGTCTAATAACTTTTAATACATCTAAGTAGCTTTGGTAGTTCTTTTGGAGTAGCTTGTTAGCGGTGTATAATCTTCCTTCTCCCAAGAGCTTCAGCATTACATAGAATTCAGCCCATTCGCCTTTATTCAGCTTTTTGCCTTTAATTGATTCTACCATCTAAAACCATCCTTATCTTTTCGGCAATAGCTTCGATAACATTAACAGTTACACTGTTACCGAGTTGCTTATACAAATGTGTATCTGCCAACGGTAAAACGAAATCATCGGGATAACCCTGTAATCTTGCCCACTCACGAGGTGTCATTTTACGAATACCATAAGGGTTAATTTCGCCCTTAATATGTGTGGTTGGAACAAGATTTTTCTGCCGGTTATCTACAACAAGATTTCTTTCCCTGCCCATACCGCCGCAAACAATAGCGCCTGCAACGTCGCTCCAATCTCTGATTTCAAAACCAAAGCCGTTTCCTTTTGCTTCGTGACGTTTTTTGTGGGCGACAAGGGTATCTAAATACGTTGTGCTGAGATAATACTTCGCCGGCACTGGTTCCTCTTCACGAATATTCCAAAGCTCCTGTGTGGTGTCTGTCGGTTTCGGAAATTCAAAAGTTTTCGGTGCAATATCGTTGCGAAAAGCAATCAGATAAATACGCTCTCTATTCTGAGGAACGCCAAAGTCTTTACTGTTAAGAATTTTATCAAATACCGTGTATCCTAAATCTTCAAAAGTTTTTCTGATGATTTTATAAGTGCGTCCTCTATCGTGTATGGTGAGCCCTTTTACATTCTCACAAAAGATTACTTTTGGCTTATGATAATCACAGATACGAGCAACATCAAGAAACAGCGTTCCACGACAAGTACCTTTATAATCATCGTCAAAACCTTGTTTTCTGCCCGCCATACTGAACGCTTGGCAGGGGAATCCCGCAAGACAAATATCAAAAACCGGAACTTCGCTTTCGGGAATCTTCGTTATATCTCCGGCAATATCAATATCATCTTTGAAATTAGCTCGGTAGGTTTCTTGTGCTTTTTCGTCCCACTCGCTGATAAATACCGTTTCGATCTCATCTTTAAACGCACGGTCAAAGCCTAACCTGATACCGCCTATACCTGCAAACAAATCTATAGATTTGTATTTAGCTTTGTTATTCATTTTGCTCTAACCACACTTTCTATTTCATCTGCGCATTGAGATAAGTTATTTTTAATATCATTACCCCAAAAACGCAAAACCGTCCATCCGTCGGATGTCAATTTATCGGTTACCTCTTTATCTCGCTGCATATTCTTTTCGATTTTAGGTATCCAAAAATCACGATTGGACTTAATCTCTTTGTTTTTGTTTTCCCAATCATATCCGTGAAAAAACTCGCTGTCACAGAATACGGCAACCTTTTTGCCGATAAAGGCTATATCGGGTTTCCCGTAAACGGTTTTAGCGTTTTTTCTGTATCGTAAACCTCTGTGCCACAATTCTTTTTGCAGCATTGTTTCGATTTTGGAGCCTTTGTTTTTTACCGCTTTCATATTACGGCGACGTTGCTCCGGAGTATGATTGTCCATCCGTGTCACTTCTCGTAAAATAATTACATATATTTTAACATATAAAAAGGAGAATCGCAATACATATATTCGGCAAAGCAATGAATGGAACAATTTTTCGAAAGGCGTTGACAAACAACTGTTCGATATGATATAATAAACTCACATCTTAATATTGTGAATAAGAGAAATACAGAAAGATATGAGATTACGCGCATCGGATGGAAGATACCTAATTCGTATCTTCTGTTCGGTGCGCTTTTGTTTTTCGGGGATTTTATATGAAAACATACTCCTATCGACAAAAACAGCGTATTTTCTTGATTCCGATATGTTAAGATATAGCGTAATGAAAAATTATTGAAAAAAGTTTTAAAAATTAGGAAAAAAATAGGGCTTTGAATCCAGTATATAGTAGAGCCCTAAGAGAAAGAGGCTTTACCTTGATTAAGATTTATAATTATGAGGGCTCAAACCGACAGGGGATGTCGTTTAAGAATCTCCATTTGCTGCCACTATACTATTTCTTCCCGGAGGACATTATCAAGGCACACCCGAAGGATTTCCAAAGTATTCCCCGTAATCCACAAAACATATTGAAGGACAAAAATGTTTTGGATTATGTTGAGAGTATGGAATTTGCCGTTAGGGTATGCGATATTGTCTCGGCGGCGGTGTGGTATTTCCTTGATATTCGGGCAAGTGTTAAGGCATACTCAGAAAATGATCCGATTTGGCGGCTGACCTACAACGTGGAATGGTATCGTGAGGTTTTAGAAAAGGCGCATTATATCTATACGCCGTCATATTTGTTCAATAAAATCGACTACGATTTGCCGTACACGCCGTGGCCGGTCTATCAGTTCGGATACATTCAGACCTTGCCGATTGTTATGGAAAAGCATAATTTGTTAGAAATAATGGATTATGTCAAAAAGCACCGTTGCTTTGAGGACTTTGATGAAAATGTAGACAGCATACAGAAGCTTGCTTTTGAAACGCAATGGCGGCACGAGCAAACGAAGCACCCTCAAATCTCGTTGGAAGAATACAGCGAAAATAATGATATTCTCAATGATTCTTCCGAAGTTGAGGAACAGGTAGTATCCCAAGAAACAATAAACGAGTTTACTGAAACTTTGAATGAGAAGGATAAAAGGATTCTGGAACTTCGTTTGGAAGGACGCACCTATGAGGAGATTGCGAAGGAGCTCGGCTATAAAACGCCCAGCGCTGTTCAAAAGCGAATCAAAAAAATCGGTACGGCATTTCAGAAACACGCTGATACCGACATAGGCTACGATTAGCACCTGCTGAAAAAGCGGGTGCTTTTTTGTGCCCGTTTTATTATTTGATAACTGCCCCCACTTTTCAGGGCAGTTACATTATTTTCAGGAGGTATTTTATTATGAAAAGTTTTAAAGACAAAATCATTATCGGTATCGATCACGGTTACGGCAACATCAAAACCGCTAACCATTGCTTCAAAACAGGTATCACCGCCCACGACAGCGAGCCGCTGTTCACAAAGGATATGCTCACCTACAACGGCAAGTATTATCTGATCGGCGAAGGTCACAAGGAATTTCTGCCCGACAAGCAAAATGACGAAGATTATTACATCCTCACCCTTGCTGCTATTGCAGCCGAGCTTGCAGATAAAGGACTGACCGAAGCGGACGTTGTTATCGCAGCCGGCTTGCCTTTAACTTGGACAAGCGGACAGAAAGCGGATTTTGCCAAGTACATTTCGCAGAATGAGAATGTGACCTTTACTTTTCGGAATGTTGAGTACAAATTCCATATTTCCGATGTCAAAATCTATCCGCAGGGATATTCTGCTGTTGTTCCAATCAAATCCACGCTCAAAGGCTTGAGTATGGTCGCTGACATTGGTAACGGTACGATGAACACGCTTTATCTTGTCAACGGCAAACCGCAGAGCGGCAAGATGTTTACCGAGAAGTTCGGCACTTATCAATGTACTCTCGCCATTCGTGAGGGCTTTATGCGCAAGACGCGCAGAGAGTTGAACGACTATATCATCGACGAGGTGTTGCAGACAGGCACGGCGGATATTCCCGATTCCGATTTGGAAATCATCACCGCTATTGCGGAGGAATATGTTGCCGATATCTTCCGCCGCTTGCGTGAACACGGGTATGACGAAAGTACGATGAAGCTCTACGTCTGCGGTGGCGGTGGTTGTCTGATCAAGAATTTTTATCACGGCAATCTCGACCGTGTAAAGTTCATTGACGACATCTGCGCTGCCGCCAAAGGCTATGAATATCTTGCAGACGTTTATTTGAGAGCTGAGGCAAAGAATGAAGGACGTGTATAAAATGACGGTACGCTTTGACCTAACCGACGCTCGTGAACGTAATCTTGCTGAGTTTATGCAAACGCTTGACGTGAAGAAGTATCAGTCCCGCAATCAGTTTATGATTGATGCTCTTGCGGACTATGTAGATTTGCAGTCAATCACCCGTGAACAGCACGAGGAGGATATCCGAAACATCATTCGTGAGGAAATGCGAGCTTGCTTTGCAGAAGCAAACTTCGCTCCGCAGCCTGTAACTACGGCTTTAAGCGCAGAGCAACAAGCAGAAGACGAACAGGATATTCTGGACGACCTGAAGCTGTTTGATTGACGGCACGATGACGGCAAATTTCAAGACCGATATTAAAATTGACGGCAAAATGCCGTCATATCAAGACAGTATTATAATCAGCAGTATAAGGCACAGTAGAACAGTTGAAATTAACACTCCGTTGCTGTGTCTTATACTGTAGCGAGCATAGGTTTTGTAAAGCCAAAACCGACGGCGTGTACGCCGAAAGGGGCAAATGCCCCTGTAACCCCATATAGAAAGGACAATCAAATGCGAGAACGAAATGTAATAATTAATATCCGCGTGACGGATAAAGAGAAGAAAGCCCTGGAACGCTCCGCAAAGCGTGCAGGGCTTTCTCTATCGGCTTTTTTACGCAAGGCAGGATTGAATGAAAGGATATTCGTCAAGCCGAGCGCTTTTCTGTTTAAAGCCTATGAAGCAACGGAACGGCTGCTTAAAAAGTTCCCCTCATTTTCAAAAAGCGATATTGAGGTCTGCCTGATAGATATTGAGGAAAAGCTACTTGACGCTTATCACGAAAAGGAGGCGGACAGCGATGGCGACAACCAAAATTTGGGCGATTAAGGATAGCTTGTCCCGCGTGCTTCAGTACGCTTCCAATCCGGATAAAACAACCTACTCCAATTTGCAGACGGTTTTGCACTACGCCGAGAATGGAAAGAAAACCGTCAGCGATGATGAAGAAACCTGTTTTGTCACAGGCGTAAACTGCAACGCCGACACAGCCTTTGAAGAAATGCTGTCTGTTCAGGAGCGTTACGGCAAGACAGGTAGGAACGTCGCCTACCACGCCTATCAGAGCTTTAAGACGGGCGAGATTACGCCCGAGCTGTGCCATCAGCTCGGCGTAGAGCTTGCAAAGAAAATGTGGGGCAGCGAATATCAGGTATTAGTGGCGACGCATCTGAATACGGGTACGCTACACAACCACTTCGTCGCAAACAGTATAAATATGTGGACGGGCAAAAAGTTCAACTGCAACGAGGGAGCGTATTGGCGTTTTCGAGGGCTGTCCGACAAGCTATGCGCTGAACACGGCTTGACAGTTATTAAGAATCCAAAGGGCAAAACGCCCCGAAATATTTACTTTGCCGAAAAGAACGGAGAGCCGACCACCTTCAACCTAATGCGTGAAGCGATTGATTACGCTATCAATCATTCACTCAGCATATCAGAGTTTAGAAGGATTATGTCGGATCAGGGTTATGTTTTAAATCTTAATTCAAGGCGCACTTACTGGACAATTCGCTTTAACAACAGCAAGAAATGCGTTCGTATGGTGCGCTTGGGAGAAGATTACTCAAATCAGGCAATCCAAAGTCGAATATATAAGCGTGACAGAGAAACAGCCTTCCAAAACAATCGAGAATACTACCGTGATAAAAAACTGTTGCGAGCCTTTCAACCAAGGCGTGCGGTTTTCCACGGCAGTTTCAGAAAGCTCAAATGCATCGGCGGCTTGTACGCCAAATATCTACACTATCTTTACCTGATGGGTAAGTTACCGAAGTGGAATCAGCGCAGACCGCTAACGCCCGAAATGCGTGAAGCGTGGCGGCATTTGGACAGATTTTCACGACAGGTAACTTTAGTGGCTCACAAGAGTCTGAATACGCTCGATGATGTTCGAAACTTTATCACCAAAACAGATCAGGACATCAAGGAAGTTACCCAGCTGCGCCAAAAGCTATATAACAAAATGCGCCGCTGCGATAATGGTGAGCAATTGATAAAGCTGAAACAGAGCCGTGACGATTGCACCACGCTTTTACGGCAGCTCCGCAGAGAGAAACGGATCGCCGAAACGATTATTGAGGACGAACCGAAAATAAAAGAAAACATCCGCATAGAAACGCAGGCTCAAAACCTTGC
>ERZ842401.7459-NODE-7459-length-11179-cov-3.849425_pt1 | contig 11179 bp, 8 predicted proteins | sample MGYA00521270_ERZ842401 | MGnify/ENA primary metagenome ERZ842401 (study PRJEB31892, sample SAMEA3878208) | bioreactor metagenome | biome: Moose rumen | place: Sweden | collected 2011-10 | study: EMG produced TPA metagenomics assembly of the PRJEB12797 data set... | reverse complement strand
CGGCCTCGCCTCCGTACTTCCACTGCCGGTCGCGGAATCCGTAGCCCGCATAGGCCTTGAGCGACACCACATCGCCGCCGTCGCCCCCCCGGGGCAGCACCAGCCGCCCGCCCAGCCCGAGGCGCGTTTGCTCGTAGCGGTTGTAGCTGAACAGGCGGTCGGTGTCGAGCGTCAGGCCGCGCCCGGCGCTGTCGCCCCACAGACTCACTTCCTGCCCCGCCGCCACGGCGGGCAGCAGCATCGCCAGCACCCATATTGCCCTTCTGTGTCTCATGGTTTGCCGTGCAAAGATACGAAAAAAAGCCAATCCCGCCGCGAACATCCTTTCCGCAGGGGCCTGCGATGCTGTCCGCAACTTCCGGCCGTCTTTTGCTGCGGCGGAGGTGCGCCGGAAGATGGGGAGAAGAAGGGAAGAAGTTGGGAAGAAGATGATGCTGCCTCGTGGCTGGCATTCAGCGGTTTGCGAAGCGGCTTTCCCGGTCGAAGACCAGGAAATGTCAAGATCGTTGCAGTCGGCTGGTTCACTGCTGTTTGTGTGTTTCTCGTACACCGGCGGAGGCCGGAGGGGGAGCCCTGTCTGAAGGGGCGGGGCGGATTTTTTGGCGGTGGAGATACAATAATTATGGTTGCTGCGCGTTAGGTGAAGACGCGAACAACCAATAAAAACGACGATAATGAGGAAAGTCTACATCCTGCTGCTTGCGGCAGCGCTGACGATGGCGGCCTGCGGCCGCAAGGCCACGGTTACGGAATACAGCGTGGTGCCGGAGCCTGTGTTCATGGTACAGAAAGAGGGCAGCTATGCGCTGAAGGCCAATCCCCGCATCAGCATGACGGGGCTGGGGCAGAACTCGCCCACGGCGCGCTACATCATGAAGTCGCTCCGCTCTACCCACATGCACCCGTCGCTGGTGTCGGTGGGCGAGGCGTGCGACATTGAGCTGGTGCTCAACGACACGGCCAACACCGAAATCGGCAGCGAGGGCTACCTGCTCGAGGTGCGCCCCTCGGGCATACGCCTGTCAGCCAACACCGACCGAGGCCTGTTCTATGCCTACCAGACGCTGCTGCAGATGCTGCCGCCCGACATAACAAAGGTCAGATACAGCAGCATCGTGATGCCCGAGTGCACGGTGCTCGACTATCCGCGCTTCGAGTGGCGCGGGGCGCACCTCGACGTGTGCCGCCACTTCTTCGACGCCAAGTTTGTGAAGAAGTATCTCGACGTGATGGCCTCCTACAAGCTCAACCGCTTCCACTGGCATCTGACCGACGACCACGGCTGGCGCCTGCCGAGCGAGAAGTGGCCCCGGCTGAACGAGGTGGGGTCGTGGCGCGTGGAGCGCGAGGTGGCCACCTGGAACAACCAGGAACCCGCCGGCGAGGACGAGAAGCCCTCCTACGGCGGCTTCTACACCCGCGAGGAGATTGAGGACATTGTGCAGTATGCCGCCGAGCGCGGCATCGAGGTGGTGCCCGAGGTGGAGCTGCCCGGCCACAGCAGCGCCATCCTGGCCTCCTATCCGCAGCTGGCCTGCGACGACTACCCCTACACCGTGGCCCTGGGCCGCTACTGGCCCCCGAAGGCCATCCTCTGCGGCGGCAACGACTCGGTGCTCACCTTCCTCTACGACGTGCTCGACGAGGTGTGCGAGCTCTTCCCCTCGTCCTACATCCACATCGGGGGCGACGAGGCCTGGAAAGGCAACTGGAAAGAGTGCGCCCGCTGCCAGCGGCGCATCCGTACCGAGCGCCTCAGCGGCGAGGAGCAGCTGCAGAGCTGGATGGTGGCCAAGGTGCAGCAGCACCTGGCCGAAAAAGGCAAGACCATCATCGGCTGGGACGAGATTATGGGCCTGAAGGAGGGCAAGTGGACCTCCGACGGTGCCGTGGCCGACGACAACCCGCTGGTGGCCAAGGACGCCACGGTGATGTCGTGGCGCGGGGTGCAGCCCGGACTGGTGGCCGCCAAGGCCGGCTACAAAGTCGTCATGTGCCCCACCGACAATTGCTACATCGACTACTATCAGGCCGACCGCCGCTATCAGCCGCTGGCCATCGGAGGCTACACCACGCTGGCCAAGACCTACGCCTTCAACCCCGTGCCCGAGGGCACCGACCCGCTTGTGGCGGCCAATGTGCTGGGCGGGCAGTGCAACCTGTGGACCGAGTTCATCCCCTCCACCCAGCAGGCCGAATACATGCTGCTGCCGCGCATGCTGGCCTTGAGCGAGTGTGTGTGGTCGCCGAGCGAGCGCAAGGACTGGAACCGCTTCCGCCGCAAGGTGGAAGAGCAGAAGGAACGCCTCGCCGTGCGCGGCTACAACTACTGCGAGGGGTCGTTCACACCGAAGTTCTCGGTGCGTCGTGTCGACGACCAGACCATGAGCGTGAGCATTGCCACCGAGGTGCCCAACACCTATATCTTCTACACCACCGACGGTTCCACCCCTACGCGCCAGTCGGCCATCTATCTGGGACCGCTCGACCTGGCCCGCGGCACGCACATCAAAATTCTGCCTGTCTACAAGGACGTGGAAAGGGATTCGGTGTATGAATTTGTCATCAAGTGAGATTGAGCGCCTGATTGGCGGCGCCGCACCCGACGAGGACGAGGCCTTGATGGCCGAGGCGCGGCGCGTGCGCGACGAGGTCTACGGGCCGAGGGTGTTCATGCGCGGCCTGGTCGAGGTGAGCAACCACTGCAAGAACGACTGCCTCTATTGCGGCATACGCCGCAGCGCGCACTGCGTGCGCTACCGGCTGACCGACGAGGAGATACTCGACTGCTGCCGCCGCGGCTTCGGGCTGGGCTTCCGCACCTTTGTGCTGCAGGGGGGCGAGGACGGCTGGTTCGACGACGACCGGGTGTGCTCCATCGTGCAGAGCATCAAGCGCGAGATGCCCGCCTGCGCCGTAACCCTCTCGCTCGGCGAGCGCAGCTATGAGAGCTATGCCCGCCTGCGCGACGCCGGTGCCGACCGCTACCTGCTGCGCCACGAGACGGCCGACCGCGACCACTACGCCTACCTGCACCCCGCCGAGATGAGCTTCGACCACCGAATGCAGTGTCTGCGAGAGCTCCGCAAGCTTGGCTATCAGGTGGGGGCAGGTTTTATGGTGGGTTCCCCGGGACAGACGGTGGCCACCCTGATGAAGGATCTGGCCTTCATCGACGAGTTCCGCCCCGAGATGGTGGGCATAGGCCCCTTCATTCCCGCCTCGGGCACGCCGCTGGGCGGCCACAAGGCGGGCAGCGTGGCTCTCACGCTGCGCCTGCTGGCCATCATCCGCATCATGCACCCCCACGTGCTGCTGCCTGCCACCACCGCCCTCGGCACCCTGCACCCCCGGGGGCGCGAACGCGGCATCATGGCCGGCGCCAATGTGGTGATGCCCAACCTCGGCCCGAAGGAGCACCGCAAGGACTATGCCCTCTACGACAACAAGCTCTGCACAGGGCATGAGGCGGCGGAATGCCGCAGTTGCCTTGAGGCACGCATCGCCACCACGGGCTGCCGCCTGGTGGTGGATCGCGGCGACTACCAGCGATAGAGGGGCGGCGCGCCGGGAAGGGTAACACAAAAGAAGATGGAAAACAACGACAAGTACAACGAATTGCGGCGGCGCCACCCGTGGTTTGACTATGAGGGCTACAGCTATGCCGTAGGCGAAGAGGGGCTGACGCTGAGGTTCGATTTCCGCATGGACGGGGTGGAGTTCCACCCAACGGCCACCATAGAGCGTCGCGAATGGCTTGACTTCGGCTTCGATGCCGCCGAGATGGACCGCTGGGTGTTCGAGACGGGCATGGTGGAACTGGTGAGCTACTGGAAGTGCGCCTGCGCCCCGGTGGTGAGGGTGAAGTGCGGAACGCTTGATGCCGGGGCGGTGGCTTTCTGGAAGAAACTCTACTGGAACGGCCTGGGCGAGTTTTTCTTCACCAACAGCATTGCGGCCACAATGGACGACTTCATGTCCATCGAGGCCGAGGGTTCCGCCCCCGTCGGCAACCGCCCGCCGGGGGCAGCCGCAGTGCCCGCCGGGGGCAGCCCGGGCACCGACTATCTGGTGCCGGTGGGCGGAGGCAAGGATTCGGTGGTTACGCTCGAACTGCTGCGGAGAGCGGGCAAGCGGGTGCGTCCGCTGATTATGAATCCGCGCGGCGCCACCCGCGAATGCGCCAGGGTGGCGGGCTTCGGCATGGACGAGGTGCTGGTCATACGCCGCTCCATCGACCCGCAGCTGCTCGAACTCAACCGCCAGGGCTACCTCAACGGACACACCCCCTTCTCGGCCATGCTGGCCTTCTACACCCGCATTGCCTCGGCACTGGCCGGGGTGGCGAATGTGGCATTGAGCAACGAGAGCTCGGCCAACGAAAGCACGGTGGCGGGCACCACGGTGAACCACCAGTACAGCAAGAGCCTCGAGTTTGAGGACGATTTCCGCCGCTATGCGTGCAACGAACGCTTCCGCTATTTCAGTTTCCTGCGGCCGCTGAGCGAACTGCAGATTGCCATGCTGTTCAGCCGCCTGGAAGCCTATCATGGGGTGTTCCGCTCGTGCAATGTGGGCAGCAAGCGCGACGAGTGGTGCGGACGATGCGCCAAGTGCCTGTTTGCCTACATCATTCTCTCGCCGTTTGTTCCGCCGCAGCGGTTGTCTGCCATGTTCGGCAAGCCGATGCTCGACGACGGGAGCCTGCGGCTCGAGATGGAGCAACTTGCGGGCATGGCGCCGACCAAGCCTTTCGAGTGTGTGGGCACGGTGGCCGAGGTGAGGCAGGCTCTGGCTATGGCCGACAGACGCTGGTATGCCGGCGGGCGGCCCGCCCTGATGCAGGGGTTGCCTTTCCTCGACGCCCCTGTTGCCGAGGCCGACCTGGAGCGTGTTTGCCCCCGGGGCAACCTCACCGAGGGGGAATGGCATTTATTGAAGAAAGCATGTTCAGAGAAGAGAGATTGAGGGCGCTGCTCGACGGGCGGCGCATACTGATTGCAGGCTATGGCCGCGAAGGAAAGAGTGCCGAGCGGGTGCTGACCCGCCTCCTCCCGGCAGCACCCTATAGGGTGGCCGACGGCGAGGAGCAGATTGGGGTAGAGGCTGCAAAGGATTTCGACTTGATAGTGAAAAGCCCGGGAGTACCCATGAGGGCTCTTCCGAGGCAGGTCCGGCACAAGGTTACGTCGCTGACCGACCTTTTCATGCAGGTCTATGGCGACCTGACGGTGGGAATTACAGGCACAAAGGGCAAAAGCACCACCTCGAGCCTGATTCACCACCTGCTTCCGGGCAGCGTGCTGGCGGGCAATATCGGCATTCCGCTGTTCGACATCCTCGACCGGCTCGACGCACAGAGCCTGGTGGTGGCGGAACTCAGCTGCCACCAGCTGGAGGTGCTCCACCGCTCGCCGCACGTGGGGGTGCTGCTCAATCTCTATCAGGAACACCTCGACCACTACGAGGGCTACGAGGGCTACAAGATGGCCAAGATGCAGATCGGGCTCCACCAGCATGCAGGCGACAGGCTTTACTATTGTGCCGACAATGCCGAACTGGCGGCGATGGTGAACCGCCTGCGCTCCGATATGAGCGGCATGCTGGAAGCCTATAGCCTGGATGGCATGACCGATGCCGAAGCGGCCATCGTCAATGCCTGCCCGCTGGCGGGCGACCACAACCGCAGCAATGCGCTGGTGGCTTTGCGGGTGGCAAGGGCATTACGCCCCGGTACCGACGCAGTGCTGGCTGCACGGATGGCCTCGTTTGAGGGGCTGCACCACCGTATGGAAAGGGTGGGAGAGAGGCGTGGCATCGTGTGGTATGACGACAGCATCAGCACCATTCCCGAGGCAACCATTGCGGCTGTGAAAGCTCTGGGCAGGGTGGATACACTGATATTGGGTGGCTTCGACCGTGGCATCGACTATGAGCCGCTGGCCCGTTTTCTGCGCGAGCACCCGGTAGGACGGATTGTTTGCGTGGGGAAAGCCGGGCGGCGCATCAAGGCGCTCTGCGGCGGAGTGGAGGCACAGTGGCTGGTGGAGGACGACTATTCGCAGATAGTACCCTGGTGTGCGGCACACACACCGCAAGGGGGCACGGTGCTCCTCTCGCCGGCAGCGGCCAGCTACGACGCTTTCCGCAACTTCGAAGAGCGGGGCGACTGCTTCGCCTCGCTGGTCGCCTCGCTTCAGGCCGCCCCGCCTGCGCCGCAAGCAGGGCGGTAGCACTCAACTCTTACCTGTGGCCTTCTCAATCTTGATGTAGTTCGGGAACGGCACCTGCGTGCTGCCCACCGACAGGCTGGGGCGCACGCGCAGACCCAGTTTGGAGGAGGTACCCTCGTTAGTGAAGCTGGTGGCGAAGTTCTTGAGGGCGTCGATGCCCTGCTTTGAGAAGAGGCTGCCAAGGTCGGCACTCACCGGCAGCGGCACGGTGGTGGTGGCGCTGGGACGGATGGTGTAGCTCTTGGTACTGACACCGTTGGCCATATCGGTGCCGTCGACTGCCAGTATCCAGTCGAGGGCGGTCATGGCCGCCTGCTGTGTGGTGGGGTTGGTTACGTTGATGTTCATGTCCATCGTCAGCGGCACCTGCTTGGTCTGATAGGCAGCGGCAAGTTTCACCACATCGGCGGCGGAGAGTTTGCCCTGTGTGAGGCTTTTCACATTGACACCTGCCACATTGACGTTGGAGACATTCTTCAGGTCGAACTTGCAGTTGGTCAGGTTGGCCACGCTGGTTACCTGGCTGGCCAGGTCGGTAAGCACATCGCATGCGCTGAAAAGCAGCGAGCCCGCGAGGGTAAGGGTGAGAACGATTTTTTTCATACTACGTTGTGTGAATGGGATTATAATGTTTTGTGTTCTGTGTGTTAGTCGCAACGCTCATAGAGTCTGTATTGGGCGGTAGCCAAGGGTATCTGGCGGTAGTGCAGGCTGTCGGCTGGAGCCTGGGCGGTAAGCAGGTGGGCATGGGGCGCTTCGGCATCAAGTGCGTGGCGGTGGTAAAAGTAGTAGTAACCATGCAGGCTGAAATTGTCCGCTAATGAATGGGGAATGGCCAGCGTTTCTTCCGGGGCGAGGTGGGGGGCTATGATGTCCATGTCGGTCAGCAGTTGTGCGTCCCGTCCCGGTCGGCCATAGTGGAGAGCATTGAGCGCGATGGCGGCAGCAAACACAAAAGCGGTGGCAGTCGCAGCCTTGCGTCCATGCAGAAGAGAATTCCCTGCCCTTATCAAAGGCTCTGCCAGCACGGCAGCCGAAAGTGCCACTATTGGATAGATGGTCAGCAGATAGAATGCCCGCTGTTTTGTACTCAACATCATGGGCATGCTGCCGCATAGGGCAAGAGTGAGCAGCATACACGCCACCTGCAGGTGGCGGGAGGTTGGGCACCATGAGGCACCTTTGCGCAGAAAAGCACCGAGAAGCAAGGCAACACTGCACACCAAAGGAATGGCGGCGCGGGAAAGGAAGACGGTGAGCACGTAGATACGCGAGGTAACGGGTTCGTGCATCCCTCCTATAATCTGGCGTTCTGCATAGCGGGTCAGGTAGTCGTGGGCGTCCGGGTTGAGGCAATAGAGTGCAGCCAGGGGCATCAGCAGGCCAATAAGCATAGTGAAAGTGGCAGCTGCCATTCGCCACAGACTGTATTTTCTGACCCCAAATGCATAGAGCAACAATGGCAAAACAAGCGGAAAGAGCCCTGTGGGGCCTTTGACAAGAAAGGCTGCGGCGGTGGCAAAGCCTGCGGTAAGGTGGAGGAGGGTATTGTCGGCTTTCAGTTCGCACCACACGGCAAACAGTATAAAGACAGCCATCGTGCTCTCCAGATAGTTGTTATGTATGCCGAGCGGCACATCGGGTATCAGGGTCAGCATCAGCAACGGTAGCCATCCATTTGCAGTGCCATAGCCAAGCCTTCGCCATATGGCGACCATAAGCAATGCAGCAAGCAAGAGAATGGCTACAGAATAGGCTTTTGCAGCAACCATGCTGGTTCCGAAGAACCTGAACCATGCGGCAAGCATCCATATCATTAAGGGTGGATGCTCATAGAATTGGGAAAGTTGCGTAGGGGTGAACGAAAGGTGCCACAGGTCGCCCTGGCCCGAGGCAAGGTTGGCTGCGCATGTGGTGTATATCAGACCGTCCATGAACATGCCGCGCGTCAGCAGGTTGTTGCAGGCAAAACAGGCGAACAACGCTGCAACAAACAGATACGGCATGCCGACAAGGCATATCTTCTGCCATTCAGTCCTGCTATCCTCCGACATGCGTTTTGCCATAAGGCAGTTGCCTCTATTGCCTCACTTCACCTTCGCCCAACTGTCTTTAAGGGTGCAGGTGCGATTGAAGACAGGGTGTCCGGAGGTGCTGTCCCGGTCGGTGCAGAAATAGCCGAGGCGTTCAAACTGGAACCTTTCTATGCCGTCGGCAAAGCGCTGCGATTGGCCATGAATCGCTGCTCCCAACGCAGGTTCACACTTGGCCGCAACCACCTTGAGGCTGTCGGGGTTGAGGTTGTCGAGGAAGGTCTTGCCTTCGGGAGCCTCGTCGGGGGCTTCGGTGGCGAAAAGGCGGTCGAACAAACGAACCTCGGCATCGACAGCGTGGGGAGCACTGACCCAATGGATGGTGCCCTTCACTTTGCGTCCGTCGGGGGCATCGCCGCCACGCGTGGCGGGGTCGTAAGTGCAGTGAATGCAAGTGATATTGCCTTCCGCATCTTTTTCCACACTCTGTGCTGTAACAAAATAGGCATAGCGCAACCGTACCTCCTGGCCAATGGCCATACGGAAATACTTCTTGGGAGCCACCTCCATGAAATCCTCGCGCTCGATAAACAACTCACGGCTGAATGGCACTTCGCGCGCACCGTCGGCCTCGCACTCGGGGTTGTTCACTGCCGACAGCATTTCGGTTTGCCCCACGGGATAGTTGTCTATAACCACTTTCACCGGGTCGAGCACTGCCATGCGGCGTTGCGCCACCTTGTTGAGGTGTTCGCGAAGCGAAAATTCAAGCAGACCGTAGTCGATGATATTGTCGCGTTTGGCCACGCCGATGCGTTCGCAGAAAGCTTTGATGCTCTCGGGTGTATAGCCGCGACGGCGGAAGCCGCAGATGGTGGGCATACGCGGGTCGTCCCAGCCACTGACATGACCCTCTTTCACCAACTGCAGCAGTTTGCGCTTCGACATCACTGTGTAGTTGATGTTCAGCCGGGCAAACTCATACTGATGGCTTGGCCATATCCCCAACTGCTCGATGAACCAGTCGTAAAGCGGGCGGTGGATATCGAATTCAAGGGTGCAGATGGAATGGGTGATATGCTCGATACTGTCGCTTTGACCGTGGGCATAGTCGTACATCGGGTAGATGCACCATTTGTCGCCCGTGCGATGATGGTGGGCATGGAGTATGCGGTACATGATAGGGTCGCGGAACATCATGTTGGGGTGGCTCATGCTGATTTTGGCGCGGAGCACTTTGCTGCCATCGGGAAATTCGCCCGCCCGCATACGCCGGAAGAGGTCAAGGTTCTCCTCGACCGAGCGGTTGCGGTATGGGCTGTCCGTGCCGGGGGTTGTTACGGTGCCGCGACCGGCGCGAATCTCGTCAAGCGACTGGTCGTCCACGTAGGCCATGCCTTTCTTGATCAGTTCTTCCGCCCAAGTGTAGAGTTGTTCGAAATAGTCGGAGGCGTAGTGCTTCTCGGCCCAGTCGAACCCCAGCCAGTGGATGTCTTCCTGGATGGCATCGACATATTCGGTGTCTTCCTTGACGGGGTTGGTGTCGTCAAAGCGCAGATTGGTTTTGCCACCATATTTCTGGGCTAACCCGAAGTTGATGCAGATAGACTTGGCATGCCCTATGTGCAGGTAACCGTTGGGCTCGGGTGGGAACCGGGTCTGTATAGCAGTGCATTTCCCATCCTCAAGGTCGTGCTCGATAATCTCTTCCAAAAAGTTGAGCTGGCGTCCAGCATTGGTGGTTTCTTCCATAAGCGTTTGTTGTTGTTTCTATTGCCAATGGTTGGCCCAAAGCCAATCCGAGGGCAAAGATACATAAAAAATCCAATATTGAAGCCATTTTTGGGCCGGGCATAAATTAAAACATACCATCGCCTCTTCCGCCCGGTGCGGCTTCGTGTGGCTGAAGGGCGAGGCGGACAAGTCCCGCCCGTCCTTATGCCTTCTTTTTGAACAGCATCGAAAACACGATGCTTAACAGCAATATGCCGAGTATCACTGCCAGCGATGCCAGGGTGGGAACGTGCCAGCCGAAAAACTCCCCTCCTATCATCTTCAGCCCGATGAAGCACAGCAAGGCACCGAGGCCATAGTGCAGAAGCCAGAAGCGGTCGGCCATGTCGCTCAGCAGGAAGAAGAGCGACCTCAAACCCATAATGGCAAAGATGTTGGAGGTGTAGACAATGACCGGGTTGGTGGTTACCGAAAACACGGCGGGAATGGAATCGACGGCGAAGATAATGTCGCTGAACTCAATGACCAGCAGCACAAGAAACAGCGGGGTCATCATCCGTTTGCCGTTCTCCGTGTGGAAGAAGTCGTGTCCATAGGTCTGGTGGGTTACGGGAAAGTGCTTCGAGGCGAAGCGCACCACCGGGTGGCTGGAGGTGTCAATCGGTTCGTTGCCCTGCTTGCGGAACATCTTGACACCGCTGTAGAGCAGTATGACACCAAACAGGGCCAGCAACCACGAGAATTTCGACACCAGAGCCCCCAGCGAAAAGATGAAGATGAACCTCAGCACAATGGCACCGAATATTCCCCAAAACAGCACACGATGATAGTATTCGCGCTTGATTCCGAAGCTGACGAATATCATTATCATCACAAATATCCATATTTTCATATTGTTCAATTTCTATTTTTTCTGCATTATTTATAATATTATCAATTTCTTTTTCGTTTATTTTAACATTAACATTTTTTGCAATTGTTTCTTAAAATTCTTCATCAAAAATAGAATTTATAAGTTCTAAGGAAAATTTTTCAATATTGCTAAGTATAATTCCTTGAATATCATCAATTTCCTTATTTAAATCAATATCATATAATTCGTTTTTTATATTTAAATATTCTGTTGGTATTTGATAGTTAGTTTCCGATATTTCTTGGCTATAAAATTTAAATTTATCA
>ERZ842401.7458-NODE-7458-length-11180-cov-5.231461_pt1 | contig 11180 bp, 7 predicted proteins | sample MGYA00521270_ERZ842401 | MGnify/ENA primary metagenome ERZ842401 (study PRJEB31892, sample SAMEA3878208) | bioreactor metagenome | biome: Moose rumen | place: Sweden | collected 2011-10 | study: EMG produced TPA metagenomics assembly of the PRJEB12797 data set... | reverse complement strand
CCTCTTTCTTTCTATTAAACAATTTAAATTTCCTTTGTCTACTTTTTCGGGTACAGTTCAAACAAGAAATTGTTTACACAAATTTTGAAGATGAAATAAATGAGCAGAAAAATGCAAACACAGATACTCCACAAACGGCAGGAGTAGATATGGCTCAATACCGTAAAAAAGTTGAAGCATTTTTGCAAGAACATCAAAACGAAATCGCCATAAACAAATTAAAACATAATAAGCCATTAACTCCGTTAGATGTTGAACAGCTTGAAAAGATATTAAAAGAAAATGCAAACATAATAGGAACAGAAGATAAGTTCAAATCTTTAATGGGTAATTTAGGTTTGGGAGAATTTATCCGTTCTGTTGTCGGTTTGGATAATGAAGAAGTTGAAAAGGTATTTGCTCAATACTTGGATGAAAATAACTTTAATGCTAATCAAATAAGGTTTATTGATAAAATCATCAGTTATTTAAAAATAAATGGAACAATGCTAGATATAGGAACATTATACGAAGCACCGTTTACGGATATAAATGCGGAAGGTATTGACGGCATATTTTCATCAAAAGATGCAGATAATATTATTTATTTGATTAATGAAATCAATAAAAATGCAAGATTGTATAAATAATGTTAAATTTTAAGAAATAATTTTGTCTAAAATATAATACTTTAGGACTATTGTAATTTATTTATGTTTGAATTAAAAGTATCTTACAAGATACTTTTAATTCGTAATAACTTAATTTAAAAAATAATTCTAAAGAGGGGTTGATTTTTGATAAAAAATATGTTATAATCGGTATTATACATAATACCGATTAAACAGAAATGAGTAATTCAAAATCTACAATTCAATTAAAAATGGAAAAGAATAAAGAGAATATTCTTTCTTTTTTTAATGAAAAAGTTGAATTTTACAGGATTCGCGAGCTTAGAAAAATTTATAATGAATGTATTGATAAAAAATATATTTATTCTGCAACAACATTTACAGCTTTTCAAAAATATTTAATTCAAAATAATATTTATAAAGAAAAATTTGTACTGGAATTTCCATCCAAAACATATACAAGATATTTTGTTGAAAGCCCTAGTTTATATCGAGCAATACAAAGTATTAGCTCTAACGCATATTTCAGTCATTATTCCGCAGTAGAATACCATAATTTAACTAATAATATTCCTAAAACTATATTTGTATCATTAGAAAAATCAAAACCATTAAAAGAAACTACTAAAAAGCAACTTATTCAAGAAGAAATTAACAAAGCCTTTTATATGCCACCGCGAATCAGTAAAAATCTGACGATTAAAGATATTTATTCTATAAATTTATTACAGAGCAAATATAGCAACAAATTGGGCATAATAGAAGCAAATTATAATAATGCAAAAATTAATATAACGAATATAGAACGTACACTCATTGATATTGCCGTAAGCCCATATTATTGCGGTGGTTGTTTTGAGGTTTTAAATGTTTATAAAAAAGCAAAAGGCCGTGTAAATATTCAAAAGTTATATGACATATTGATAAAATTAGATTATATTTATCCATACCATCAAGCCATTGGGTTTTATTTAGAAAAAGCCGGATATAAAGAAGATGATTTAAAATTATTTGACCACGACAAAGAATTACGCTTTTTTATTCAGCGGGAGCTTAAAGAAAAGGACCGAAAATATAGCGAAAGATGGAATTTATACTATCCAGAATTCCTCTAAATCTTTGATTAAATCCAAAACATATTCAAAATAGAAATCAAAATATGGCGGATATTTTTTATTTGCAGCATCTGTTAATTGAACATTCCTAAAATCATCTTCATGAATATGCCTTTTTTCTTCAAGTTTTAACAATAAATTCATATCTACATCTTTTGCATCAAAAACATGTTTTAAAATATTTCTGTTTTCTGGAAGCTTAAAATCCACTCTTGGTAAGTTTTCTTGAACTAAGAATATATCCCAAAAATCTCTTGCTCTTGGTAGGTCTGCATCACCCGGATTATTCCTATATTCTTTCATCTTTTGACAAATTGCTCTCAATTTTTCGCAAATTATCATTACTGGCGGATAAACATATATTTTGTGTCCGTCAATTTCTTTTTCTTCTTTGTTTTGAGTATATTCAAATTTGCTTATATCTATAACAAAGTCCTTTTTGTCAGACTGTCCAAGGGATAGTGCTCGATTGCGTAATTTATCAATATTATCTTTGAACTTGTTATAAACATCATTTGAAACTAATTTGAACGATAAATTGTAACCTGTCATTTTAATATCAATAGGCATGTGAACAGGTTTATTTTTTATTCTAAAATCAAAAGCATAGTATCCGATTGTGTTGAAATTCTTGTTAAATATATCTGGTAAATCGTTCATGATTTGATTAATATCAGCATCAGAGAATTCATTATCAATAGAAAAATCAATATCTTTTGACGAGCGGCAATGAATTTTATATGCAAGCTCAAGACATGTTCCACCTTTTAATACAAGCTTATCCATTAAAATATCATCAGAGACTAATGATATTAGTGCTAATTTTTTGATCTTTAAAAACTCTTTTGCGTCTATCATGCAATAATTATAGCACCAACAAAATGACAGTTTTTTAATAGTGCTTATATTTAAGTAAAATCATTTGTTTCTATAAAAGAACGATAAAAGCAGAAATATTTTACATATTAACAAATTTTATGGGTAATACAATTATTAATAAATACTTAATTTTAAAGTTAAAAACAGATTTTTCGTATATGATCTATATATGAATCATGGAAGTGATGCGATAAATAGTCAAAAAGATACAATTTTTATTAGCCATGCGACTCCAGAAGATAATGAAATCGCAATATGGCTTGCCTCTCGTCTTGAAAATGCTGGATATAACGTTTGGATTGATAAAAATGAACTAACGGGAGGAGAAGAATTTTGGGATGATATACAAGGTGTTTTAACTAATAAAACAGTAAAGTTTTTAAGTCTAATATCAAATGCATCCATAAATAAAAAAGGGGTAAAAGATGAGATATCTTTTGCATTAGATATCGAAAGAAGTAATAATTTAAGTGAATTTATTTTACCAATAAAAATAGATGAAAATGTGACAGTTCCAATTAATCTCGGAAGAAAAAATTACATTGATGATTTTAAAACAGATTGGGGTACAGGGCTTGAAAGGGTGCTAAATTTTTTAGAGAAAAATAATGTTCCAAGAAGCAACACTTCTAATCTTGGGGATCTAGAGTCTGCACTAAGAAAAAATGTGGTAAAACTTGAAAAGGGTAATGAAACTATAATGTCAAACCAATTCAAAATTAGATTGCCGGAATATGTTTTTCTGTATGAGAAAAGCGCAACGGCTAAAGAATTGCCAAAAACCCATGAATATTATGAATATCCTGTCAGAGAATTTGCGGGGAAATTACTATCTTTTTTGGAGCCAGAGAAAATTAATAGCATTGTTGAAAGTCAACAGCTAATTTTATCTGCAAAATATAAATCAGATGATTTCATCAATGGCCAATATAAAATACATGCAGTTAATTCAAAAGATGAGGATATATATAGGGTCATTAAAACATTAATTTCTAAAACTTTTGATATGTTATTTAATAGCAAAGGATTAAAAAGTATTTATTGGAAGCATACTTGTGATTGGTGGTTCCCAAATAATTTAATTCAGGATAATAAAATATATTTTACGAATTACTATGATAAAAAAACATATAGGGTAATAGTTGGTAAAAGCAAACAGTATATATGGCATTTTTGTTTTAGATATAGGATAAGGAACAGTAATAATGATTTTTATATTGAAATTTCACCAAGAACTATATATGCAGATGACAAAGATGTTGTTATTCCTAGCGATACAAAGCTTAATCGATTAAGAATTAGCAGAACAAAGACTTGGTATAATGAAAAATGGAGAGATTTGCTAATTGGTTTCATGTATTGGCTGAATGATGGTCATGATATTACTATAAATTGTGGTAATGATAATAATTTACTATGTTCTTGGAAACCGGAATTTTTTAGTTCGGAAATAAAAATTCCTGAAGATAAGTTAACTGATAATGACGGAGATATTCAAGATGAGTAATAGTTATAAATTAGAATTTTACCAAGAACCAATGTTAGAATTTGCTCATTCACAAAAATCAGATTATTGTAAAGATGGCTTATTTTTGTATGGCCCATTAAAAAATAAAATAGAAATTAGCTATGGTGTAATAGGTCATGAAGAAGGCATAAAAAGATTTGAAAAATGGATTGGAGAAATAAATTCATATATAAGTTCTGCCGATTCAAAAAAATTACATTTTTCATCATATCCTGGTTTTAAATCTATATTTAATACTAAGTTAAAACCCATAGATAATGCAATAATATATGTTGATAAAAATACAATCTTGAATAAAATAAAACAAGACAATATAAATAAAGCCATATATGAAACAGTAAATTTGTACAGAGAAAAATTGATTCATTATAAAAATAACGAGGAAGAACTTCCTAATATTTGGTTTGTCATAATACCTGAAGAGGTTCATCATTATGGAAGATCAAAAAGTGTAGTTCCTAAAAACGAACGTATAAAATCTAATGTGTTATATACAAAGAGAATGAAATTAAGTGATACCCCAGGACAAGTAAAAATTTTCCCAGAAATGAATGAACAAGCAAAAGTTTATGATTATGGAACAGATTTTAGAAGACAACTTAAAGCTCGATTATTAAAAGAAAAAATTCCAATACAAATTATTCGCGAAACATCCATTGCTCCAAACGATTTCTTGGATTCAAGGAATCAGCCTACTCGTGATGTTCAAGATCCAGCTACAATTGCTTGGAATCTTTCGACTACAATAATGTTTAAAGCAGGATGTAAACCTTGGAAACTTGCTAATATCAGAAAAGGTGTCTGCTATATAGGTTTGGTTTTTAAGAAACTTGATAAATATAATCGTAGTGGAAATGCCTGCTGTGGAGCACAAATGTTCTTAGACACAGGAGATGGGTTAGTTTTTAAAGGGGCAATTGGTAACTGGTTAGATAAAGCTAATAATGAATTTCATTTAACAAAAGATAAAGCAAAAGATTTAATGAAGAATATTCTTGAAGAATACAAAAGAGGTCAAGGCGAATATCCTAACGAATTATTCATTCATGGAAGAACATATTTTAATGATGCTGAGTGGGATGGCTTTTTAGAAGCAGCACAGAACACTACTACAAAGTTAATTGGTATAAGAATTACACGTTCAACAAATGAACTTAAACTCTATAGATTAGATGGAAACAGGCCTATTGTCAGAGGAACTGCTTTTAAAGTTTCTAATAATAAAGCTTACTTGTGGACATCTGGATATGTTGAACGTTTTAATACATATCCCGGATTTAGTGTACCAAATCCAATAACGATAGAAATTTGTAGAGGTGATGAAGAATTAGATACTGTAATTAAAGACATTTTTGCTCTAACAAAAATAAATTTTAACAGTTGTGCTTTTGGTGATAGTGTTCCCGTAACATTGAAATTCGCAGATGCAGTAGGAGATATCCTGACAGCAGCTCCCAATGAGGATGTCCCTCCTTTACCATTTATATATTACATATAAAATTTTAAATCAATCTCCATCTCATAGTTAATTTAATCTTGTTCTGTATGTTAAATTACATCCTGTTTTTTATTAAAACTCCCGGAGATGGATTGTCTTGCTGCGCCTCGCATTAAACGGCAATTCCGTGTTTTGCCTTCGTGATTTTATCACTTGCCAAAAGCACTCCAGCCTCTGCTCGGCTTGCGCTCGAACCAAAACAGACCTTCGGTCTGCGTGGTTCGTACCTTATTAAAGGTTGATACATAAAAAACAGGACATATGTCCTGTTTTTTATTAAAACTCCCGGAGATGGATTCGAACCACCGTTAAAAGAGCCAGAATCTTTCGTCCTGCCACTAGACGATCCGGGATTATTTCTCCTCACTTATTCTAATACAAAAATTTTTAAACGCAAACTGTTTTATTTGTTTTATCTATTTTAGCGTATATCTTATTATAGTATTGAGATGTTTATCAGAATGAATTGAAAAATCCGGATATTGTTCTGCCCAATTCATCACATATTGTAAAAACTCTTTTTGATCTTTATGTCTTGAACAAATCCAATAATAAGTCCTGCCTTTTGGGTAGCTTGAAAGCCTTTTAATATATTCATTTGTATTTGAAACTCTTTTGTCTTCTGTTATAACAGGAATTGATGAATTTATATCTCTGCTATAGTAATTGTAAGATATTACGTTTGACTCTGCTATGATGATTGTATCTTCTATTTTTGCGTTATTATACGCAATTTCTAACAAGCTTGGCATGTCTTCGTTTTTATAATTATGTAAAAATATTTTGTGATGGGTGAGGTGTATCAAAGGCGATACCAAGATATAACATAAAAATAATTTTAATATTACATCTGAAACATTGTTTTTAATTTTTATGTAATCAAAAACTTTGGCTGAAAAAATCATAAATACAGGGATTAAAAATAAAATCAACCTTTCTTTAAACGGGTATATCTTCAGATATGAAAAAAATAAAGTCAAAATAACCGGTGAAATTATCAAACAGAATTCGGGCTTGTTTTTTTCTTTAAAAACTGACACTATAAGTGCCGTAAAAAGAAATATCATAGGAATTATTATTGATGAAAACGCATATTTCAAATTTTTTAATACCAGTTTTATAATCGATGACAAATTACCGCTTATAAATCCGTCATCCCAAAATTCATACAAATAATTGTTATGCTGTGTCGTTAAAGTTAAACAATATAAGCATAGCAGGCTTATTCCGACAGAAATAAAAATTAGTAAGGTCTTTTTTAAATTTTCTCTATAATATAAAATTACGGTAATTAATATTGCAAATAGGGCAAATATTGATGTAAATGAAAACCAAACGGAAATTGTGTATATAAAACTAAGCAGACATATATCTTTTTTTGTTAACGGCTTTGAATATTTTTTATATGACAATAAGATTAGTAAAAATACAAAAATATCACTGCTATATTGTTTAAATTCTTGTGCGTAATAAATAATATTGTACGAAAACACAAATAGAACAGTTGCAACTAATATTGAAAATTTATTTTTTACGAAAGTTTTTGTTAACTTATAAAACAACGGAATAGAACCTATTGAAAACAATAGCGGTAAAAACCTTAAAGCCAGCTCTTTATCAGGGAATATATAATAAAAAATTTTTGATAAATAAAGGAAAATCGGCGGTGCAACCTGATTATATTCTAAGGTTGAAAAATAATTCCAAGTTTTTACTATATTCAGTGCCAGCGCACATTCATCATTCCAAAAAGCGCGATCAAACGAATAGAAAATTACCCTCAAAAGTATTCCTGCTATAAAAATTGAAGTAATTAAAATTTTAAAAAACGGAAATTCTTTATTAAATAATTTAAAGCTGTCCATAACCCTATTTTCAATTTTACTGCTGTTCATAACCAAATGTTTTAAGTGCCTTATCTTTTTTTCGCCAGTCCTTTTCAACTTTTACTTCCAATGACAAGAAAACCTTTTTCTCCGTAATTTTTTCCAAATCAATTCTTGCTTGAGTACCGATTTGTTTAAGCAAACTTCCGCCTTTGCCGATTAAAATTCCCTTTTGACTTTTGTGTTCACAATATATGGTGGCATAAATTTTATCTATATTGTCATTCTCTATGTAATTGTCTATCCTAACCGCAACAGAATGCGGAATTTCGTCAGATGTATTTAGTAAAATTTTTTCTCTGATAATTTCTTCCGTCACGTCGCGCATTGTCTCTTCAGTCACAACATCTTCAGGATAAAGTAAATCACCTTCAGGCAGTAATTTATAAATGTTTTTTAATAAAGTTTCTTTGTTTCTTCCTGTCTTTGCCGAAATTTTCACAACAGGAAGATTTTTATCAAACAATGTCTTATAGCTTAATAAATTTTCTTCTACTTTTTCAAGCTTTTTAATCTTATCCAACTTGTTCATAACAATTATTATCGGAATATTTGTTTTTAAAATATTTTGCGCAATCCACCTATCCCCTTTGCCTGCGGGCTCTGAGCCGTCAACAAGAAACAGTATCAAATCTCCGTCAGGTATTGCAACTTTAGCTTCGTCAAGTAAAAATTCACCTAACTTGTTAAAAGGCTTATGAATTCCCGGGGTGTCCACGAAAACTATTTGTCCTTCTTTGGTCGTAAAAATCCCTTTTATTCGTTTTCTTGTCGTTTGAGCTTTATCGGTTGCAATAACAATTTTCTGACCGAGTATTTGGTTCAAAAGTGTTGATTTACCGGTATTTGGTCTGCCTATAATTGTTACAAATCCGCTTTTCATAGTTCTAATTGTAACATAAATTATAAAAATGTTAACAAATTGGCAAATTTTTTTATTAGGGGTATTATTTATAATAGTGACAAGTGTAGGAAAATTATAAAACGGTAAATATGCATAGAAATAAAAAATTACTTGCGATATTGTTAGTACTTGCTTTTGCAGGTATTTCGGACGCCTCAGTAAATAGCCTTGTAGATATTGATATTACAAAATCAGGTACTGATACTGTTAATTTCAATCTTTATTCATCAAATCCGACAGCGTCAAATGCTTTGGTTCGTCAAAAGGGTGATAACAAGTATGTAATACTTATTCCAAATACAACATCAAATATTTCAAAAATTAATTTTGGTTCGTTGAAAGATGTTATATCAAACGTAGAAATAAAAACTGTCAGCGATACTGCAGACGGATACACTAAAGTTACTATTGATACAAAACAACCTTTAAATATCAATGCCAAAACCGTAAAAAGCAAGCCTGTTACTCAAGAACAGATTGCATACAGAACACTTTTGGAAGAAGCAAATACCCCAAAACAAAACAGTATTGAAACGGTTTCTAAGCCGGTAAAAAGTTTGGAAGGGAATATGATTGTTCAGCCTTCAAATTCAACCACCGCAAAACCTCAGGCTAAACCTTCGCCAAAGCCGATTCCACAAACGGCAGATCCGTCAAATACTGTTAAACCTTCCGTTTCAAAACCTCAATCTGTCCAAATTCAAAATAATTCATACCAAAATAATACCCAAAAAAATATTGTAAAATCAGCTAATGATACGACTTCAAACCAAGATATCTCAAAACAAAAAATTGTAAATCAGACTGAGGAAATTAAGCCTGAAGAGGTTAAAGACGAAGAAATTATTGATAACAATATTCAGGAAAGTTTTGATAATTCTGTAGAAAATAAGGATAACACAAGTGAAAATAATTATAAAATTATATTAGGTTCAATCTTTTCAAGGACAAAATCTGATATATTAGGTTTAGCACACAAAGTTAAAAATGCTAAACGTCCTGAAATTCCTGATATACCTGAAATTCCGCTATCAGCTCAATACATTGCAGGAGGTATTTTAATGATTTATTTGTTTAAAAAATTGTTTGGCAAAAAGTCCTCAGATAAAAAACCTCAATTTGTACCTGATTATTATTCGACAAAAGCTTCCGATGAGGGCGTTTTGAATAATAAATATGCTGCAATTACAGGCAATGACGAATTAAGCTGGAAAGATAAATACGATAAATATAACGAAGTAGTTAATAATCCAGAAGCTTATGAATCGGAAAAACTTAATAACGTAAAAAATGCTAAAAAAATCAGATATAAATTTATCAGCAGAAATAATATTGATAAAAAACGTGAAAACCTTGAAGATATGTATAAAACAGGTGAAGATACCTCCGGAAAATTATATAGTGAAGATGAAAAGCTTCCTTTAATTGCAGACGATATAAAAATCAAAGGGTTTGAAAATAATTCCATTGATATGAAGCAAACAGATCGCCATAAATCAAAGAGCAGATTTACCCGTTATGAGAAAGCTCAGGAAAAAGCCCCTGTTGAATTAGGACTTTCGAAATTAAATCGAAATATGAGAAAATTTGCTGACGGAAACTTAAACGTATTTGATGTGAAAAGAAAATCTAAAAGTATTCGTGAATTAAAACGAGTTGAAGATTTGAAAAATCAAGATTACTTAATGTCATCATTGGATGAATTTTTCTCTGTGATGGATGAAGAACCTGTTAAACAAAATCCGGTGGTTGAACCTGAATATGAACATGAAAATTATAGAACAATAAGAATGATTTCGCGTGTTAATATTCCAAAAAATAATGCTAAATCAGGTATAAATTTAGATAAGGCATTTCATAGTGAACAGCCTGCGGTTGAAAGTTCGGGATTAAACGTAACTTCAAGTTATGATATTGACGAAAATCGCGGATTTTATCTTGTGAATGTTGATGGAAAGTCTGCAATTATTGCAAAATCGGGTGAAAATTTCCACATTTTGAAACAATTTGATTCAGTCATTGAAAAATCTTTGCAAGTTCGTGAAGACAGAAAAGATGTTTACATAGTAAAAACTGACGGATTTAAGTCACTCGTAGAATTGAGCGATACGAAAGTCGGTGTACTTGTTGAATTATAGCCGTATTAAAAGAAGAAAAGAGCATTGAAGAATTTAGTTAAATTTTTTGTTTTACTTTTGTTGTGCGCAACACTTTGCGGGTGTTCAAGGTATGACAAGCAGGTGGTGATTAAATTTGCAAGCTGGGGTTCAAAATCGGAAGTTGATATAATAAAGCCGATACTTTCGGATTTTGAAAAGCATAATCCTCAATTAAAAGTGGATTTTATGCATATTCCGCAAAATTATTTTCAAAAAATCCATTTGCTTTTCGCATCTAACACATCTCCTGATGTGATTTTTATAAATAATTTAAATTTACCCATATATGCAAATGCAGGTGTTTTAGAAGAATTGACTGTTGAAAATAACATTTATTATCCTCAAGCCCTATCGGCATTGAGTTATAAGGGTAAATTATATGCCATACCAAGAGATGTTTCAAATCTTGTAATCTTTTATAATAAAGATATGTTTGTCCGTAAAGGTATTAATTATCCGCAATCCGGCTGGACATTTGAAGATTTTCTTGACAAAGCATGTAAGTCGGCTCAACTCCCAGCTACAGCAAATCTTCAGTTGCCAAACAGCTTGAGTACAGAAACTAAAATGATAGTTATGAGGATGGAACCGGATGAGTTC
>ERZ842401.7457-NODE-7457-length-11184-cov-4.463474_pt1 | contig 11184 bp, 7 predicted proteins | sample MGYA00521270_ERZ842401 | MGnify/ENA primary metagenome ERZ842401 (study PRJEB31892, sample SAMEA3878208) | bioreactor metagenome | biome: Moose rumen | place: Sweden | collected 2011-10 | study: EMG produced TPA metagenomics assembly of the PRJEB12797 data set... | reverse complement strand
AAAACGCCGACCCTGCCACAGCACAGCTGCCCCATGAGACGCAGCCCGCCGGACAGCAGTCGCCGGACACCATGCCGCCGGAGCTCACGCCGGAGGAGGAGAGCGTCCTCGCAGGCATTATCCCCGAGCAAAGCGCCACGGCGGGCGGCACCGCAGGCCATCGCCGTTCGAGGGAGGAGGAGCGCGTCATCCAGACGGAGGTGCTGCTCATCCAGATGATTATCCGCCACGGCGAGAAGATCCTTTGCAACGTCCGCGACGACGAGACGGGCGACGAGCGGCCGCTGAGCGTGGCCGAGTTCGTCAGCTACTCCCTCGCCGAGGACGGCCTGCAGCTCCGCGTGCCCCTGCACCAGCGACTCATGGAGGAAGCGGTGGAGCATCTCGCCGACGACGGCTTCAGATGCACCCGCTACTTCGAGAACCACCCCGATGGTGCCATCGCCAGCCTGGCCATCGAGCTGGCATACGATAAGGAGACCCTCAGCAAGATTCACAGCAAGGGCATCCAGGTGTCCCCCGAGGAGGAACGCCTCATGGACATCGTGCCCCATCTGATGACCGACTACAAGCTGGCCATCATCGAAGAGACCATTGCCCGCATCCAGCAGGAGATGCGAAGCCCCGACGTCCTCAAGGACAAGGCACGGCTGCAAGAGCTTACGCGTGAGTTCATGGAGAACAAAGCCATTCAGAAGGAGCTCGGGCGCAAGTGTGGCGACCGTGTCTTGGCGAAATAAATAGAGGATGGGGATGATGTGGCAGAAGCTCGAAGACTCGCTCCAGCACGTCAAGGAGAAGGAATGAAGAAATCCCCAGCCAGTGGCCGGGGATTTCTTTCGTTCGCCTTTACAGGTTGGGGTTGTCCTGTCCCCATTCAGCCACGGGCGGAATGATGCCGAGGCCGATGATCTCGTCGCGCATCTTCTGCAGGTGCTCGTAGCTGGCCTGGAGCGCTGCCATCTCCTCTTCCGTACCCTCGGGAGCGGTGAAGTGGACGCCGTCCTTGTCGATGACGGTCGGCATGGCCATCATCACGTTCTTGAAGCCGCACTCCTCGCAGTTCACGTAGCAGCCGGCAGGCCAGGTGAAGGGCTCGCCGCCCATGGCACCCTCGATCATCTTCACGGCCTGATAAGCGGGGCTCTGGAACGAGCTGCGGCCGCGCAACTTGATGATGTTGCTGCCGCCCTGGGTGGTCATGTGCTTGATCTCTGCCCAGCGCTCTGCGCTCAGAGGCAGCTCGCTGAGGGGCTTGCCGTCGATGAGAGCCTTGCTGGCGAAGACTGCCATCTGCTCGCCGTGGCCGCCATAGGTGTAGGCCTGAGTGACCTTGTCCTGCTGCACACCGAACTCCTGGGCGAGCTGCTGCTGTAGACGGGTGCTGTCGAGCGCGGCCAGCGAGGTGAGCTGGTTGGGCTTCAGACCGGAGTGGATGAGCGCCGTCAGCGCCGTTACGTCGGCGGGGTTGAAGATCACGACCACGTGCTTCACGTCGGGGCAGTACCGCTTGATGTTCTCGCCGAAGTCGGCGGCAATCTGGCAGTTGCCCTTCAGCAGGTCCTCGCGCGTCATGCCTTCCTTGCGGGGCGCGCCGCCGCTGGAGATGATGTACTTAGCGCCCGTGAAGGCCTCCTCGGCGTCAACGGTATAGGAGAGGTTGGCGCCCGGGAAGGCGCAGTGGCACATCTCGTCATAGACGCCATGCACGCCCGGCTCATAGATGTCATACAGGCAGATATTGGGCGTCAGACCCAGCATCAGCACGCTCTGTACCATGTTAGAACCAATCATGCCACCGGCACCGACAATCACAAGCTTTTCGTCTGTCAGGAATTTCATAAGTCTTTTAGTTTTTGGATTTGATGAGTGATAAGTTATAGAGTTTTTCGGTTGTCTGATTGCAAAGCCATGCATTTGCTTGGCAAAAGTAAGCTTTTTCTTTGTATTAGAAGAATAAAAACGTAAAAATCTTTTGTCACCCGATGCGAATCGCGTATTTTTGCAAAGCAGAAAGAGCAAAAAAGCCGTGAGAAGTGAGAATTAACAAATCAAATAAATACGATGACGAAAGCTGAAGTGATTATCCACCGTGTGGAGGCACTGCGCCAGTGGATGCGCGAACACAGCCTCGACGCCTACATCTTCCCCAGTACCGACCCCCACGCCAGCGAGTACGTGCCCGACCACTGGAAGGTGCGCGAATGGATCTCGGGCTTCAACGGGTCCGCAGGCACCGCAGTGGTCATGCTTGACAAGGCTGCTCTCTGGACGGACAGCCGCTACTGGCTCGCCGCTGAGGAACAGCTGGAGGGCACACCCTTCGAGGTGGTGCGCTGTACGCGCAATGTGGCCACTGCCGAGGAGCTGGTGCGCTGGATCTGTGCCCACCCCGATGATTCCGGGGGGCGATTCACGGATCTGTCCGTGGGCTTCGACCCGTGGGTGGTCGCCAGCGCCTTTGCCCGTGAGCTCATCGACACCATTAGGCACAGCTCCTGCGAGGAACGGATGGACTGCGAGCCCGCTGCCACGCTGTGGACAGAGCGCCCGCCGCTGCCTCCTGCACCCCTCGACCTGCACCCCCTCGCGCTGGCAGGGCGCACGGCAGCGGAGAAAATGGATGACATCCGCGACGTAGCCCACCAGAATGATGCCAATGGCGTGCTGGTGACGCAGCTCGACGAAATCGCCTGGACGCTGAACCTCCGTGGTACCGACGTGCATTGCACCCCCGTCTTCGTCAGCTACCTCATCGTTCTCGACAACAGACTCGATTCTTCCTTCCCGGACGACGAGAGACCCATCCCCGCGGCCATCCTCTATGTGGATGAGGAGAAACTGACCGATGCGGTGCGCAGCTATCTCGCCGAGAACCGGATTGTGGTGCGCCCCTATCAGGCCATCCACGACGACCTGCTCAGTGGCAGGGCGGGCGACACGAACATGGAGCACTGTGCTCTTCAGATCGACCCCGAGGTGACGTGCCACGCCTTGAAGATGGCCGCCGAGCACGGGAGGTGCTTCAACGTCGTGACGGCACCGTCGCCTGTTCCAGCTCTGCGCGCCGTCAAGAACGATGTCGAGATTGCAGGCTTCCGCAGCGCCATGCGGAAGGACGGCGTGGCGATGGTCAGGTTCCTGAGGACCCTCTCCCCAGTCCGTTCTGCCGGAACACTTCATAGTGCCGTCAGCCATCCACCCCGTGAGGGGGAGAGCCTCGCCTCGCCCGAGATGACAGAGATGGGAGTAGATAAACTACTAACCTCCTTACGCGCCGAGCAAGAAGGATTCAGGAGCCTGAGCTTCGACACCATCGCAGGCTACGGTGCCCACGGCGCTATTGTGCACTACGAGGCCACACCCGAGACGGACATCCCGCTGGAGCCTCATGGCCTGCTATTGCTCGACAGCGGTGCGCAGTACGTGGACGGCACCACCGACATCACCCGCACCATCCCCCTCGGGCCGCTGACCGATGAGGAACGGCGTGACTACACGCTCGTACTGAAAGGCCACATCCGTCTCGCCTCGGCCGTCTTCCCCGACGGCACAAGCGGCACGCAGCTCGATGTGCTCGCCCGCTATGCCCTATGGCAGGAACATAAGAACTACGGTCATGGCACCGGCCATGGCGTGGGCAGCTATCTGAGCGTCCACGAGGGTCCTCATCAGTTCCGCATGAACTACGTCCCCGCACCGTTGCACGCCGGCATGACCGTCACCATCGAACCCGGCATCTACATCGCCGGTAGCCACGGCGTGCGCATCGAGAACACCATGCTGATCACGACCTCGCCCTGCGGCGAGTCTTCCCAGCGCGTTACCCGCTCGGAGAATGAACCCTCCTGGCTTCGCCTCGAACCCCTCACGCTCTGTCCCATCGACACGCGCCCCATCGTCCGTGAGATGATGCTGCCCGACGAGATTGACTATTTGAATAGGTATCACGCCCGCGTGCGCGAGGAACTCCTGCCGTTGCTCCACGATGCCGCCGACCGCGACTGGCTCATCCAGGCGACGCAGCCGCTGGAGGCGTAGGGACAGGGCGTGAGAGAAGGACGCGTGAGAATATTTTTTTGCTTTTTATAAGAAAAAAGTTAAAGAATGTTTGGCGCGTGCCAGAAAAGCTGTATCTTTGTCCTCGGTAATGCTAACAAACCTTGAAAACCGCTTGATATCCGTTGTCATCAATACGTACAATGCCGAGCAGCATCTGGAGCGCGTCCTCCAGTCGGTGCAGGGCTTCGACGAGGTGGTCGTCTGCGATATGGAGAGCACCGATGCCACCGTGGCGATTGCCCAGGCTCACGGATGCCGTGTCGTGACTTTCCCTCGGGGAGATCACCGTATCGTGGAGCCGGCGCGGCAGTTCGCTATTGAACAGGCCACTCATGAGTGGGTGTTGGTGGTGGATGCCGATGAGCTCGTGTCCGACGACCTGCGGAGGTGCCTCTACGAACATACGCGGCGACCCGATGCCCCGGCGGGGCTCTTCATCCCCCGCAAGAACTATTTCATGGGGCGTTTCATGCACTGCCACTATCCCGACTACCTGCTTCGCTTCTTCCGCCGCAACGCCGTGACGTGGGCTCCTTACGTTCACGCCATCCCTGTCGTGGCAGGTAACACGGAGCGTCTGCCGGCGCAGCGGCGGGAGCTGTCTTTCGAGCATCTGGCGTGCGACGGCGTGGCGGACATCCTCCGTAAGACCAATCAATATACTGACAGCGAACTGGAGAAGAAGCGCGACAAGCGCTATGGGCTCATGGCTTTTCTCTGGCGCCCCTTCTTCCGGTGGTTCAAGGCATACATCCTCAAGGGCGGCATCCGCGACGGCCTCCCCGGCTTCATCCGCGCCTGCCTGGAAGGGCACTACCAGTTCATCATGCTCGCCAAGATGGCGGAACAAAGAATGAAACGATGACCAGCAAGGACTTTTCACTACGCGGGAAGACACAGATCCTCTTTGTCATCAGCCGGTTTCTGGATGGTGGCATTGACACTGTGCTGGTGGAATTGCTGAAGAACCTGGTGCGCAATTCCTCTACGCTGCATGGCACGCTCGTGATTGCCAATAAGATGGCTGGGAAGGAAGTGTTCATCGATCAAATTCCCACAGATGTAGAAGTCCGCTATCTCGTGGACGAGCCTTGGCTGCTGTGGTACAAACGCTGGAAACTCGACGGCCACCACAGCCGCCTGCTCTCGTTCCTGGATGAAGTATTCCTGAATCCCATCCGCAGAATCCGCCAGCGCCGACGCTTCCGGCGCTTGCAGCGACAGGCGGATGTGGTGATTGACATGGACTCCCGTGCGATGTCCATCATCGATTGGTCGCAGCTGACGCTGAACATCGCCTACTACCATTTCAGCTTCCAGCACATGGTGACCCGCCATCCGCATTATATGCGTCGCGTTGCCAAGGGCCTGGCCCACTACGATTACGTGGTGTCCATCTCCAAGGAGATGGCTGAAGAGGGTATCCGCCTGTTCCCGTGGCTGCGCGAGAAACTTGTGACCATCTATAATGGCGTGCGTCGCGACCATCTCCTGCGGCTGGCCGCCGAGGAGGTGGCGCACCCGATGTGGTTCCGGCTCTCGCGCCAGGGCTATATGCTTGCGGTCGAACGTCTGGAGGAGAGTCAGAAGGACCTCACGACCCTCATCGAGGCATATGCCCTGTTGTCGCAGCGTATGCACAGCATCCCCCATCTCGTCGTGCTCGGCGAGGGGAATGACCGGGAACTCCTGCAGAAACTCATCAACCAGCATGGCTTGCAGGAGCATATCCATCTCTTAGGCTTCACACAGAACCCCTACCCGTGGATGAAACAGGCGCAACTGCTTGTGCACAGTTCCAAGTTTGAGGGGCTGCCCACCGTGCTCATCGAGGCACTGATGCTCGGCAAGCAGATGGTGGCCTCCGACTGTCCTACAGGTCCCCGCGAGATTCTCGCCGACGGCAAGGCCGGTGTGCTGGTGCCTGTGGGGGATGCCGAGGCCCTGGCCAATGCCATGTACGCCGTCCTCACCGACGTCGCCCTTCAGGAACGCCTGCGCGCTGGCGTCCGTGCACAAGCCACCCTCTTCCAACCTCGCGAGAACATTTTGAAGCTGCTTGAGCTGTTAGGCGAGGACGTGTGACCCACAACCGTCCAAACCACAAAAAAAGAACTCCCTCCCCCTCACTTTTTTATAAGATTCCGTGCAATCACGGATTTTTTTTGTATTTTTGCAGCGAAAATGTATCCTGAAGAGAAACAGCAGTCATGATTATTGCCAATCCTATCTACGACATCGTCTTCAAGTACCTCATGGAGGACGAGCGCATAGCGCGCACCATCCTGTCGGCTCTGCTGAAGGTTGACATTGTCGGTGTTGAGGTGCGTCCGCATGAGTACTCCAACGACCAACGTGACACACTCTCCGTGTTCCGCATCGACTTCGGTGCCACGGTGCGCAATGCCGACGGCACTGAGCACCTCATCCTGATAGAGCTGCAGAAAACATGGCTTGAGACGGAGACACTGCGTTTCCGCCAGTATCTCGGCGTTCAGTACCGCAACCCCCGGAATATGTCCGGCGATTTCGCCCTGCCTACCGTTGCCGTCTATCTTCTTGGTCACAAGGTGGGCGACATTGAGGAGCCGGTGCTTTACGTCCGCCATGAAGCTTTCGACTACAACGGCCACCCGGTGACCCGGGGCCTTCCCGATCCCTTTGTCGACAGTCTGACCCACGACAGCATCATCGTACAGATTCCCCGCCTCCACGGTCAGATCAACAACCGTCTCGACATGGTGCTCAGTGTGTTCGACCAGACGCGCCGCGATGCCAGCGACGAACAGCTGCTGCGCCTTGACGAGAGCCTTTACACCGACGACCGTGAGATGGAGCGTATTCTTCACCGCCTGACCATGGCTGCTGCCGATGCCGAGATGCGTCATCGTATGGACGTTGAAGACGAATATTTCTCCATAATAGAGAAGCGCGACACCGACATCATGCTGTTAGACAAGAAGCTGGCAGAGCGGAACGTCCAGCTTCAGGAGAAGACTCAGGAACTGGCCAAGAAGGATGCCCAACTGACGGAGAAGGATGCCCAACTGACGGAGAAGGACACCCAACTTTCAGAAAGGGAACGTATGCTAGGTGATACTATTAATCTGCTTTTGCAGTCCGGGATTAGTGTGGCGGAAATAGCGAAGAAATTAGGGAGAGACATCGAAGAGACAACACGGTTCGCAAAAATCTCCAAAAATATGCAATAACATAATGCTATTTTACCGAGGCAACAATGCTTCTCGGCATAGAAAACCTTGGAACACAGTTCAAACCACATGAAAATATCTCCCCTCACTTTTTCATATGATTTTTTGTAATCACAGAATCTTTTTGTAATTTTGTGGCGAATACCAATATCTATTCTTATGGGATTAAAATTTAAGAATCTGTTCGTAACGCGCTCTTTTTTACATCGAAGTGTGGGTACGCTAAAAAAGGAGATAGAGCAAGAATTTCGGTTTATAGCGAATCAAGTGGATCAGAGTATAGAAGATAGCGAAAGCCGAATTGTATCTTTCCTTTCAGACACAGTTATGAAATTTACAGATAACGTCGTAAAAGAGAATTATAAAACGATTAAATTACAAAATGCTGTCAATCTTTTTTTGCAAAGATACTATGGAAAAACTAAATTGGGAGATTATTCAACCCATTATATCAGTTATTATTATGAGGCGATATGCGAGACGGCAAACTTAGGAGACTACATTCAGTCGATAGCTACAGAGGATGCAATACAACGCTGTACCGCATCTCCTGTTATTTTTGAATATGTCCTCCGCAGTGCGCTTACTGACCATCCAGGCGGCACATGTGTCATGCAAGGATGGTATGAACACCGTCAGTTAACATTCATACCAGGACCAGATACACGTCCTATTTGGATAGGGACTCATTTATGTTCCGAAATTAGAGAACGGGTTAAGTATTTGCTTGACAATAGCAGTGTCCAATTAAATGATATTGGATGCCGTGATAAGTCAACTTTAGACTTTTGTCGAAGCTTAGGTCTGAATGCTTATTTCAGCAGGTGTCTTACTTTGACACTACCGAAGCGCAATGTTAATGAGTCAAATCATGCATCTACCATATACCTTGTTGATTGTTCTGACAGCATTGTGGAATCTCTTCCGCGTGACATCAAAGAAGGTGCAAAAAGGATTAGTCAACGCAACTATAAGTTCAATAATTGGCAGAATTGGAAACTATGCCGTCATGCTGCGGAAGAACTATTGGCTGAATACAAGAAAGAAGCTAAATTAATTGTAACCACAGCTCTACATTGTGCCCAGCCATGCTTGGCTATGGGAATACCAGTTGTTTTCATCAATCCTAGTTACGATGAGGCCGATAGATTTACATCCATGGATGGTATCATTCCCCAATATACAATCGATGATATTAGAGAAAGCAGAGTGGATTTTAACATTCCAGCTCCCGAGTTTGAAGATTTGAAATTGGCCATTCTTCGTAATCTAGAGCTTTCTTTAAAGGAAAAGTTGACAGACGAAGAAATATTAGAGCGTTTAAAAGTCAGAACTTTTATTGAACAATATAATATTCGATCATAGGTAAATCGGAGTATAGAATTACGATTCAATAGAGTATCATTCAAAACAAGTAATATGACTATAATTCCAAAGTTCATTTCTCATGCGGTTGAGAAGTGCCATGTATATTATCTGATATACTCATCCCATCTTTTTGATGCAAAATGGTATAAAGCGACCTATCCAGAGGTAAGGAATAGCAAAAGATCTTCTCTTGCTCATTATCTTAAAATTGGTCACCGGATGGGGTTAGATCCTTCTGCGGACTTCTCCACTAGTTTATACGTCCAAGCACACCCCGAACTAAGTAACATGTCTATATGCCCCTTGATACACTACCTGAAAGTCGGAAAGAAACTCGGTTTCAGAACTTTCAAACATATCGACCAAGAAGAAACGAATAGGCAATGGTTACAAAAAGAACATCCATTCCTTACAATCATTGTGCCCAATTTTAATCATCAACCATTCCTTCGCAAGAGGTTGGATTCCATCTATCAGCAGAGCTATACGAACTATGAGGTCATCCTTTTAGATGACAAATCTACGGACAAAAGTATTGAAATTCTCCAAGAATTTGCTAACAGGTATCCAGATAAGACGACTCTATTGCTCAACGACACGAATTCCGGTTCTCCATTTTTTCAATGGGAAAGAGGTCTTAAGTCTGCAAAAGGAGACTTCGTTTGGATTGCAGAAAGTGATGACTGGTGTGATAATGACTTCGTTGAAAAGCTCTTGCCAGAATTTGCTGATGAGTCCGTCATGTTGGCGTTCTCTCGTACGGATTTCATGTCTGAAGATAAAGTCTCATGGAATATTGAAAGCTATTTAAGTGATATTGCACCTGGACAATTCCATTATTCTTTCAAGTTGCCCGCTCACACCTGTGTGCAAAGGTTCTTTTCAAAAAAGAATATTATCCCCAATGTAAGCAGTTGTATTTTCAGGTGTCCAACTGACCTCAAACTTTTTCAGGATCAACAATGGAATCACATGAAGGTCTGTGGCGACTGGATATTTTATCTGCATATCATCAGAGGTGGGCAGATTGCTTATTCGACGCGGACAACAAACTATTACAGACAGCATCAAACAAATACTTCTGTCAAATTGCATTCTGAGGACAGATTTTATCAAGAACATCAGATTGTTCGTGAACACATAGCGCGTCTTTTCGATTTGAGCATGGGAGACATGAATTGGCTTGTGGAATTTTTACGCGGTTTCTGGAAACAAAACCGTGTAGATTACAGTGATGAGTACTTCCAGACTTTTTTCCCTTCTCAATCCATTCTCCACTCCAAAAGAGAAAGGAAACCCAATTTGGCAATCTGCACTTTCTCATTTTCCACTGGCGGTGGCGAAAAGGTTCCTATAGACCAAGCTAATGCCCTTAAGGAAGCTGGATTGAGCATTACATTCATAGACTGTGGTGGAACACAACGGAATAACTTCATTCGGAAAAAACTCAGAAGCGACATTCCTGTCGTTTCTATTGGCTGGGACTTCCAACGTATCTATTCTCTTTTTAAAGAATATGGCATTGAATATGTCCACACACATCACGCCAGCGTTGATTATGCGATTGCCATTAATAAACCCGAGGACGTACGACAGATAGTTACATTACACGGTATGTATGAAATGGTTCCGAAGAAATATCTACGGGAACAACTTCCAATATTGGCAAATAAGGTCTATAAGTGGCTATATATTGCGGATAAGAATTTGGCCGTTATGCGGGAGTTCAATATTCCGATGCATAATTTTCACAAGATTTTTAACGCCGTTCCAGAAGCCTCTCCTTGTCGCTCGCGTGCCGACATTCTTGCCGAATGTGGGTTTACAGACGATTCATGTGTGATTGCCATTGCCAGTCGAGCTCTGCTTGCGAAAGGTTGGTTGGAGGCCTATAGGGCTGTTGCATTATCTCGTGAAAGCACACACAAAGCCATTAATATCATATTTGTTGGTGATGGCGAGCTTTACGAAAAAATGCATCCTTCATCTGATCCTTGGGCATATTTTACGGGTTACTCTAATGATGTCACCTCATATTTTCATGCTGCAGACATCGTTATGTTACCTTCGTACTATTCTGGGGAAAGTTTCCCCTTGTGCCTTCTTGAAGCTTTTCAGGCGGAGAAACCTGTTATAGCGACAGATATAGGAGAAATAAAAAATATGATGCAAAACGAATGCGGAGTCGCTGGATGTATTATTACCTTAGAAGATAACGTTGTACACCCAGAACAACTCCAACATGCAATTGAGAAACTAGTCCAAGATAAGGATGCCTATGCCCAAGCCCAATCCTCTTCTAAGGCATCGGCAAGGAAGTATTCGATGGGCAAATTAACCCAAGAATTAATCTTGCAATATTGCTAGGTGGATTGTTATAGCATCGGATATCTCACCATCCAACTGATCGGATTGTAATACCTATACTTAGGTATGACGAGAGGTATCCAATGAACGGCATAACCAGTTGTAAATGGGCGCAGGGGGGATTTTCCGTGGATAGCCCCCCACACACAAAAGTTATTTTTCCCGAAAATTCCCT
>ERZ842401.7456-NODE-7456-length-11187-cov-4.368667_pt1 | contig 11187 bp, 7 predicted proteins | sample MGYA00521270_ERZ842401 | MGnify/ENA primary metagenome ERZ842401 (study PRJEB31892, sample SAMEA3878208) | bioreactor metagenome | biome: Moose rumen | place: Sweden | collected 2011-10 | study: EMG produced TPA metagenomics assembly of the PRJEB12797 data set... | reverse complement strand
ACTTCTTATGGAATATCCGCAAAACACGCCTGTTGCGGCCTGCTACCATCTTACGTGGCCGGACCAGAGGATATATCGCGGAGTATTGAAAGACCTTGCAAGGATTGTAAAGGATAACAATTTGACACTTACTACAATGCTTGTGGTGGGAGATGCCATAGACAACCGTCAGGGACTTTCCGGACTCTATTCCAAGAACTTTACCCACCTTTTCAGAAAGGCCAGAGGATGATTCTTGTGTTTGGTGGAACAACTGAGGGCCGCATGGCTGTAAAGGAACTTGAGGAATCGGGTTCAGTGTTCTGGTATTCCACCAAAGGAGGAGAGCAGCAGATAATTTTGCATCACGGGCAGCATGTTTGCGGGGCAATGGACAAGCAGCAGATTGTCTTTTTCTGCAAGGAACATGATATCAGGCTGATAATTGATGCCGCCCATCCTTTTGCCAGCGAACTTCACAATAACGTTGCCAATGCTGCAAAGTCTTTGGACATTCCCGCCGTAAGGTTTGAAAGGATATATCCTCAAAGAGACAGCCGCATAGTCTGGTGCACTGATTTCCCCGATGCCGTGGAAAAGATCAGGTCTGCCAGAAGAATTTCTCCTGCTGAACGGTGGACGCTTCTTTCTACGGCCGGAGTTCAGTCTGTTCCGAAACTGAAAAGCCTGGAGGAATCTGGCTTGGAAATCTTCCACCGTATTCTGGAACGGGATAGTTCCATTTCACTTGCAGACACTTACGGTATTCCTCACGATCATCTTTGTTTCTACCATCAGGGAGAAGATGAAACTCTTGAATTTGAAAAGGTAAATCCAGATGCCATTCTTTTGAAAGAGAGCGGGCTCAGCGGAGGCTACATAGAAAAGACCGAGGCTGCAATCAGGAGCGGCATAAGGGTTTTTGCCATTCAGAGGCCAAAGATGCCTGAAAGTTTCATTTCTGTAAACGGACCTTACGGTATGCGCAGAATGGTTGAGAAGCTGCTTCCGGAGTTTTATCCGCTGCATAGCGGGCTGACAACCGGAAGCTGTGCCACAGCCGCTGCTGTTGCTGCAGCAAGATGCCTTATGGAAGGTACTTTCCCCGAAACGGTTGACATCATACTTCCGGACGGGGAAAGCATAACGGTTGATACATATTGCCTCAGTAATTCCGAAACGTTTCAATCTAAGTCTGAACTATTAAATTCCGTAGCAGTAACCAGGCGGTTTGCCTCTGCATACGTGATAAAGGACAGCGGAGACGACCCGGACGTTACGGACAAGATGGAGATCCATGCTGAAGTAACCCTACTGCATTCTTCTGATATAGAAATTGATGGCGGTGAAGGGGTCGGCCGCATAACATTGGCCGGATTTGACTGTCCGCCGGGCGAGGCTGCTATAAACAAAGGGCCGCGGAAGATGATAGCGGACAATCTGAAACGTTTATATCCGAATCAAGGCTTCAGGGTAACAATCTCAGTTCCAGGAGGTGAAGAAATAGCTCACCGTACCTTCAACCCGAGGCTCGGAATAGAGGGCGGCATAAGCATAATAGGGGTAAGTGGCATAATCAAGCCGTTCTCGGAAGAAGGTTTCATCAATTCCATCCGCAAGTGCATGGATGTGGCAAAGGCCAGCGGTGAGGACCGTGTTGTCATCAATTCAGGGGCCAAGAGCGAGAAATACCTAAAAGACTTCTACAGCCACCTTCCGCAGCAGTGCTTTGTCCAGTACGGCAACAAGATAGGTGATACCATTGAGATTGCCTATGAGTTGGGGTTCAGGAAGATAACCCTTGGAATCATGCTCGGCAAAGCCGTTAAGCTTGCTGCCGGCAACTTGGATACTCACTCCAGCAACGTGACCATGGACAGAGATTTTGTGGCTGAAATCCTGGAAGCTTCCGGCTGCCGGGCAGACATCGTCCGAAGAGTCCATGAAATCACCCTTGCAAGGGAGCTCTGGGACATCATTCCTGAGAATCTGTTGCAGGGCTTTGTGAATGAGGTTAAATCGCGATGCAAAAAAGTCTGCTCCCCATTATGTGAAGAAGCAGACCTTGAAGTTCTACTTATAGAAGACAACGGAATGATTCATTGACATTTCCGTGCGGTTCCTACCGGCTTATCCTGACCCTGAGCTGGTCTTTGTCAAATGTAATACCTTCTCGTTCTATGAATTCTGCCATAGCTTTGCTTTGGGCCACTTCCTCAGGTGTGCCTATGGTGAGCCTGGTGCCCTGCCCGCCGTCCTGCGCCCTATGCATCAGCCAAATACGGTCAGCAATCTGGAGCGTCAGTTCGAGGTCGTGAGTTGAGAGGAATATGGTTTTGCCGCTTTGAAGGCATAGTCTGCGCAGCAGCTGCATGGTTTCAATCTTTGACGGAAAATCCAGGAAGGCGGTGGGCTCATCCAGAAAGATGACAGGGGTCTGCTGGGCCATAGCCTTGGCTATCATCACCTTCTGACGTTCTCCATCGCTGAGGCTCTGAATCATCCTGTCCTTCAGGCCTCCTATTCCTGTCAGAGACATTGCTTGAGAAACAATATTCCTGTCTTCCTTTTCCAGTCTGCCCCAGAATCCGGTGTAGGGGCTTCGGCCCAGAGCCACAAGCTCTTCCACGCTCATGTTCTGAATCTGAGGACGGTGGGTCAGTACCACGCCTATCTTCTTTGCCAGTTCCTTGTCCTGATATTCCGATATCTCCTTGCCTTCTATGAATATATCACCGCCAAGTTTTTCCTGGAAAGCACAAAGTGTCCGCAGCAAGGTTGACTTGCCTATACCGTTGGGGCCTATCAGGCATGTTAGTTCACCGCTGCAGAGGCTTGCGTCAATTCCGCCGGCAACCTCTTTTACGGTGTGCTTGCCCCTGTATCCGATGCAGAGGCCTCTGAGCCTTACGGTCTGTCTATTCTCTGACATCGTCTTTCCTCCTTTTGAATATTACTGAAGCAATTACAGGTGCACCTATGAGCGCCGTAACGGAGTTTACCGGAAGAGCTCCTTCAAAGCCCGGCGCCCTTGCCACAAGGCTGCAAAGCAGAGCCAGGGCTGCTCCGGCAAGAATGGTTCCGGGTACAAGAACCCTGTGGTCAGAAGTCTTGAATATGGCCCTGCAAAGATGGGGAACGGCAAGGCCTATGAACATGATAGGGCCGCAATAGGCCGTTACAATGGCAACCAGCACGCCCGAATTCAATATTACCAGCGTTCTCGACTTAGATACGTTCAGACCCAGATTGCGGGCATAGTCATCGCCGAGCAACATCAGGTTGAGAGTCTTTACCAGAAGAAAGCTCATCGGCAGCAATACCACCATCATTGAAACAAAAAGCAGCATCTGGTCTCCAGACACCCTTGAAAAAGAGCCCAAACCCCATACAACATAGGCCTTTACGTCTTCTTCTGCGCTGAAGAACTTCAGAACTCCTACTATGGCCGTAACCAGATAGCCTATCATTACACCTATGATGAGGAGGGTTACATTGCCCTTGACTTTTTTAGCTACCCATACAATGAGTGCCATTACGGCAAGTGAACCTATTATTGCTGCAACCGATATGGCTGCATCTCCCATATAGCCCATCCTGCTCAGCGATATTCCTCCTATGGAGCTGGACATCAGCACCACCAGGGCAACACCCAGACTTGCTCCGTTGGAAATACCCAGCACTGAAGGACCGGCAAGAGGATTGCGGAATACCGTCTGCATCTGAAGTCCGGACACCGCCAGTGCGGCTCCGGCCACTATGGCCACCAATGCCTGCGGGAGCCTTGACTTTAAAATAATGTTGGAAAAAATCTCATTTGAGCGGTTTCCAAACAGAATTCCCAATACATCAGCCGCCGGAATCTTCACGCTCCCAAGCAGCAGGTTTGCAACCAGCAGAACCAGAATCAAGACGGCAGTCAATATGAGTTTTCCGCTATTTTTGTACATAGCCCAAAGATACAGCTTTTCTGCCGATAATCCACCAATAACCGAATATCAAATAATTATGCCCCAGACAAACCTAATCCAGATTTCTGACAAAAAATTAACTATATTTGTATTTGACATATTCTAAAAACTTAAATAATGAAAAAATGTAGAATTATAGCGGCGGCCCTTGTACTGGTTTCAGTTTCATTACTGAGCTGCAAGACAAATACTTCAGATGTATTTAAGACCGGAGGGTTTGCAACAGATTCAGTTTCTTACAACTATGGAAAAACCGTGCTTCTTGAACTGAAAGACGGTACTGATTTTCAGCAAGATGAAGTTGCTGACAGTACTGAAATCTCCATCAATGTCCTAGTTGAATATCCTAAGTCAAACGGCAAGAACACAGTGGCCGTCAAGATTATCCGCGATTGGATGAACGAGGAACTTTCTGCCTTCAACAAATATGAGAAAGTATATGACGGAGACCCTGAAGATGCAGAAGCCTTTGTAAAGTTCTATGGCGATTCTTACAAGGAGTTCTTTACCAAGCCCGCCGATTTTCCTGCCCCTGCTCTGTCATACGACATATCAATCATGAAAGAATTTGAAAATGACAAATGTGTCACATACACCTTTCTGATAGACCAGTACCTTGGCGGAGCTCACGGCGGAAGGACATATTTCGGCAAGACTTTCCGCAAGGAAGATGGTAAGGTGTTTGATAACTTCCTAGCCATAAGGGATATAGAAGACAGCGGCCTTGATAGCCTGATTAAAAAGGGTCTTATGGAGTTCTGGAACATTTCAGACGAAGAAGTGCTGTATCAATATACATGGGAAAACAAAGTTTCAAAATACTTTGTGGAAAAGCCTGCTATTTCACCTTGTTTTGTAAAGGACGGTATTCTGTTCTGCTATCAGGAATATGAGATTGCCGCTTATGCAGCAGGCGCTCCGATATTCGTTGTTCCTTACTCAGAAATTGAGAAGTACCTTACACCATCGGCAGCTGACCTTTTGAAATAGGCTCAACTTATTTATATACAGATTATTAATTTAAACTCTTATTTATATGAAGGCAAGACACATTATAACTTCAGCTGTATTTTTCCTTGTAATGCTAATGTGCATTCCGGCCATGGGTCAGGATAGACCTCCGAGAGGAGAAGGCGGCCCTCGCGGTCCAAGGGGCGATTTCCGTCAGATGAGGGCAAGGGCAGTCCTTGAAACAATTTTCAACCGCAAGAGCGTCAGAAAGTACAACGGTGTAGTTGTTCCAAAAGACACTCTGGAAATTCTTGTAAAGGCTGCAATGGCAGCTCCTACAGCCATGAACCGTCAGCCGTGGCATTTTTATGCAACCAATAATTCCGAGATCATTGAAGCGGCTGCTGCATCTCTTGGCAGATCGGCAAACATGGTAAAGGAAGCCGGTGCCTGCATTGTTGTTTGCGGTGTTCCGGAGGAAAGCGACAAGTTCTGGTACGTAGATGCAACCTGTGCAGCTGAAAACCTCCTGCTTGCTGCAGAGGCTATGGGTCTTGGAGCCGTATGGCTTTCGGCTTACCCAAACGAAGAAAGGATGAACTCAATCAATACGGCATTTGGAATACCTGAAAACTATAAGGTGCTCTGCCTGATTCCTGTAGGCCATCCGGCAGGACAGGACAAACCAAAAGACAAGTGGAAACCGGAGCGTTTCCATTTTGACACATGGTAATCTGTAAAAAAAAAGTCGTAAATTACGTGAAATAAGCCTAACTTTGGGTAAAATTAGTATTCACCGTAGAACCTAAACACAATGAAAAAGCTTCTTTTCCTTGTCGCTCTGACACTTGCGTTGTTTTCTTGCAAAGACGCCAAAAATCTTGCAGTCTCCCCCGCAGACTATGACTTCTCAGAAGTATTCACTTACGGCACTCCCTTCCGTCTAGGAATCATCGGTGAGGACTATACCAGGCTCCAGATGCACTATGCTTCTGTAACAAAGAAAGATGCAGAGCACTATGCTGTTACTGGCTATTCAAAGGTAGGGGACAATGTGCAGTTGTTTGAAGGAACCATAGAAATCAAGTCCATACAAAAAGTGGTGCCTGAAGTAGATGATGGCGGAGAAGTGTATTCAGACCATGTTGACAATCACGATGTGTATGTCCTTGAGTGCGATTATGATTTCGGCCAGGCAGACGGAACCTTCTCAGGCCGGAGCATAAATGAAATCTACTTCAAGGACGGCAAAGTCTTTACAGACGATTGCTATGAAGAAGCGGACGGCTATGACAACAACAGCCATATAGGTACCTTCACTCCTGCTAACGGTCCTGAAAGACCTGCCAACTGGTCTGTGTTCCGTGTTCCCGACTCAGAAGAACTCGACCAGGGAGTAGGGGAGTTCGTCCCAAGCGAAAAATTCCGCGACAACGGCTGGGCATCATACTATAACTCCATCTTCAACTACAATGAAGATGACTGGGTGATGGTAGCCAATGCAAGATATGAAGAAGCCCGTAAGTGGTGGGACCCGGAAGAGCCAACAATCACCGCCCAGGGCCCAAGAAACTTGATGGACAGTCCTTTGAAGACTTATGAACCAGATACTTATTTCATTGAGGCCAGTACTCCAAAAGGAGTTTCAACCATCATATTCCCTACAACAGAAACTCCTGAATACGCAGACATAAACTTTGACGGATATAAAGACCTTTACCAGGCGGACGACGGCGGCTATTGCTACCTGTATGATCCAGAACTGAAGGAATTCGTCGAATGTCCTTCCTATAATGACATCCAGTTCAAGGGCTATCTTGCCGTCTTCCCGAGCGAAAAGGTCCTTATGACGAGCCACAGTTTCCTTGAGAAAGGAGAATTCTGGTACTATCTCTACAAATTTGAGGACGGAAAGTTTGTCCAGGCCGGCTCCGTTGTTGAGAAAAACCGCGTCTTATATGAATATGACAAAGACGGCAACCTCATCCATCAGGGTGAGTATCCATCAGACCTTTCAAGGATCTGGGGCCTTTGCTTCGCCGGCTAGTGTCTGAATGCTATGCATGAACCAAAGGTGTCAAATTCGTACTCCTACGTTCAAGCCCTCAATCACATAGTTCTCTGGATATGATTCTTTGGCTTTCTGCTTGATGGCATTGCACCTCGCAGAAAAATATAACAAGTTTGTTACATTTTGGTGAGAAAAATTATATATTTGCGGTGGATTTTGGTGAGACGAAGGCCTTTCGGCCTGAGACTTTAAAAGGGAATCCGGTGAGAAGCCGGAGCAGTGCCCGCTACTGTAATATCCGATCCATCAGGATTTTTGGAAATCTAGCCACTGTTTCACTTGAAATGGGAAGGCCCTCAGGATAGAGTCAGGAGACCTGCCAGAATTCGCAGTTAACACAAGTTCCCGGGCAAGGAACTGGATTAATAATTTTTATCACTATTTTTATATGAGGAAGATTTTACTTTCTTTCGCATGTGTAGTTGCTGGTGTATGCTCAGTCTATGCCCAGAATACTGGAGCAGGCAGCACCGGAAAAGACACTACCTATGCATTGAGGGAACTCTATGTAACTGACTACAATAAGTCTAAGCAGCAGGTTCTCAAGATTGATGTACCTTTAAAGTTCATTCCAGTTGCCGTCTCATCTGTCCAGTCCACGGCTATTGTCAACAGAGATATCTCAGACATACAGGAAGCTGTCAAATTCCTTCCTGGTGTCAGGATCCAGACTTCTTATGGCGCTTTCCAGCAGATGCAGATCAGAGGGTTCGACCATTCTGTCATTATGGTGGACGGAGTCAGGGACGAACGTTCCGCAATTGACAACTCATATCCTTTCATGGACCTTTCTTCAGTGGAGAAGATAGAACTTCTCAAAGGTCCGTCTTCTGTTCTCTATGGCTCGAGTGCAGTTGGTGGTATAATTAATATCGTAAGAAAAGCTCCTTCTGCACAGCAACATCTGTTTGCCAAGATTTCCTATGGCAGCTGGTACACTACCAACGCAAGGATGGCCTTTGGCGGCAGGCTTTGTGGTCCGGTCAATTACCAGGCAAGCTTCAACTACCAGAACCAGGATGGTTGGAGAGATAACCGTATCCGCAGGCTTTCAGGCTATTTTGCCCTTGGCGGGGACTTCGGAAGAAATGACATGGTTGAAGTCAGAGTTGGCGGCGGAAATGATTTCTATGCAACTGAAATAGGACTCCCTGCCCTTATGACCGCAGACATCTACGATGCCACAACCGATAAACTTTATCTGAACAAAAACGATATGCTTCCTGGTTTGGACCGTAAATGGAGATATAACAGCGAGTCTGATGAAATGTACAACCGTAACTGGAATGTTTCTGCAAAGTGGGTTCACAAGTTCAATGACAACCTTAAACTTACAGAGAACATTTCCTACACGAATGATGATATAGACTATTTCTCAACCGAGGAACTGGACTATTTGACCAGCAGCGAGCCTATTTATCCTTGGTATTATGAGTCCAAGCCTGGTGTACGCACTTACATCAGCCTGGATTCTCTCTACTACGGTTATCCTCTGCGATTCTCCCATATGGCAAAGACCGTCAACAACCAGATAGAGCTCAGCGGCAAGTTCCACACAGGAAGTGTTGTCCATAACTTTATGGGTGGAAATACCTTCATTTATCTGGACAGGGTTTCTTATTCAGGTTATCTTTTCGGTTCCAGGGGTGATGATGTCGTAGGTCCCGGACTCACAGGCCACGGAACAGTCTATAACCCTCACAGCATCGGCTGGATGGATACCAAGTTCAGCAAGGCTACTCCTCAGTTCACCAGGATGCTGGGATTTTATTTCCACGATGTGATGGATATTACCAGCAAGTGGAAGTTCATGGTAGCTGGAAGATATGACACATACAGTTTCAAGAGAGCTTCAGGAATAGACGTCATAAACGGCGGCAGGAAATATGGCCACGTGGATTCTGATAAATATTCCAAGCTCAAGACAGGTGCCTTCACTTTTAAGACCGGAGTCGTCTATCTTCCTGTTGAAGACCTCTCACTGTTTGCATCCTACGGCACATATTTCAAGCCGATACGTACTTTCTACAACGATAACACCATATATGTTGACCGTGACGGCAAAATCTTTACACCGGAGGATGGCAAGGAAGTATTCAAACCTGAAAAGGGCGGGCAGTTTGAGATCGGCGCACGTTATGAAATCAGCAGCAAACTCAGGGCCGATTTCTCCCTTTTCCTCATAAACAAATACAACATGACAAGGAACATAGCTTCCAAGGGGGATGTGATAGACGGAGAAACACTTGAAAAGAATGTAGTTGGACAAGTGGGCAAGATGCGTTCCCAGGGTTTTGACGTTGAAGTCTCATACATTCCTATAACTGGAATGATGTTCACCGCAGGCTACGCCTACACAGACGCAAAAGTCAAGGAGATGGCAAAGAACAAGTATATGGACTCTGACGCCACCAAGGGCAAGCAGTATGCAAGAATCCCTAAGAACACCTTCTTTGTAATGGGGGACTATGTGGTTCCTTCCGGAATGCTGAAGGGCCTTGGAGTCAACTTCGACGTGGATTTCCAGGACAAGGTTTACCGCAATGCCACCAATACCACCTGGTTCGATTCATATTGGCTGACCAACATCGGTTTCAGCTACAACCTTAAGAACGGCATAAGGCTCGGGTTGAACATCAAGAACCTTTTCAACGAGAAATATTTCAACCAGTCTCTTGGTAACCAGATGGTTCCTAGCCAGCCAAGAAACTATACACTTTCTGTTCAGTATGCTTTCTAAATACTTGGACAAGATATTCAGGACTGTACACAGGATACTGGGCACATTGCTCAGTATCCTCTTCCTTATGTGGTTTCTCACCGGAATCGTGATGATATACCACAGATTCCCTTCAGCCAGCAAGGAGGAAAAACTTGCCAGGTTTGAGCCTCTTGAATATGGTACTTTGCCATTGGACAGCATTGCCTTGAAAAACGGAATCGGACTGGATTCCGTGCGTTCCGCTTCTTTGTGGCGTTATCTTGGGCAGACACGGTATGAGATTGGCTCAGGATATGGAAACAGGACTGAATTTCTTGCCGACAGCTCTGAGTACAAGGTTCTTGACGAGAAAGAAAGCATATTCCGTGTAGCATCTCTGTGGTGTCCTTCCCCTGTAGAAAAGGTAGATACCCTCTATTCCCTGGAACAATGGATTCCTTTCGGAAGGCTCAAGGAGGATTTTCCGATCTACAAGTTCTATTTCAACGATGGTGACAAGACCCAGATTTACATATCATCAAAGTCCAGGGAAGTCCTCCAGCAGACCACAAGGTCCGAGAGGATCTGGGCTTGGGCGGGAGCAATACCTCATTGGGTGTATTTCACCTGGATCAGGCAGGATGTTGAAGGTTGGAAGTCTTTGATTATCTGGCTTTCCATATTCGGCATTATAATGCTGCTCTCCGGCTTCTGGATGGCTATGCGCTCTTTCCGTATCTCTGCGAGGAAAGGCAATGGACTCAGGAGCCCTTACAAGAAGAAGTGGTACAGGTGGCATCATGTGTTCGGCACTGTTTTCGGGATATTCCTGCTCACATGGATATTGAGCGGCATGTATTCCCTGACACAGATCCCTGAATGGCTTGGGCGTGAGCACAAACACTATGATTCAAGGGTGGCGCTTAACACCGGGATGACAGATTATCAACGATACCGTCTGAGTCTTTCTGATCTTCTAAGCCATAATCCTGGCCGGATTACCAAGGTTGAATGGAAGAGCTTCTCATCCCATCCTTTCTACCAGATACAGCTTTCTGATGGCGAAAGCCAGTGCATAGATGCTTCCGTGCCTCAAAAAACAGAAAATCTTTATCTGGACAGTACTGAGGTTAGAAAGGCTGTCGAGGCTGTGCATCCGGGTGAGGGCGTATCGGTGAACCTGATGGAAGAATATGATAACTACTATCTTGACCTTAAGGGAAAACTGCCGCTTCCAGTATGGAAGATCCGGGTTGACAACAAAGACAGAAACGTTTATTACATAGACCCGTGCAGCGGGAATTCGAGAATTTTTAACACCCATTCAAAGTGGCAGTTCCAACTGTATCAGGGGTTCCATAGCCTCCGGTACAAGATTTTTGACGGCAGAAGGGGAGCGTGGACTGTAGTCATGTGGATTCTGCTTCTGGGTGGAGCGTTTGTCTCATTGACTGGCGTTGTCCTAGGAGTAAAATATGTCATACGCCTTTTCAGCAGGAAAAGACCAGGAAAAA
>ERZ842401.7455-NODE-7455-length-11189-cov-13.343183_pt1 | contig 11189 bp, 9 predicted proteins | sample MGYA00521270_ERZ842401 | MGnify/ENA primary metagenome ERZ842401 (study PRJEB31892, sample SAMEA3878208) | bioreactor metagenome | biome: Moose rumen | place: Sweden | collected 2011-10 | study: EMG produced TPA metagenomics assembly of the PRJEB12797 data set... | reverse complement strand
TCAATTTTTTTCAGCGAAAGGTATTTGTAATTCAAGCGCGTTAAGTGAAGGAGCGCGGGAATTTTTACTCGCGAATTTTCGTTAAATAATTTGCTCATGTTATTTTTCACTCAAGTTTGTTCAAAACGGCGCGGAAAATTTTTTTGTAAATATTTGTCTCGCCGTTAATTTGCCGCTCAATTTTTTTCAGCGAAAGGTATTTGTAATTCAAGCGCGTTAAGTGAAGGAGCGCGGGAATTTTTACTCGCGAATTTTCGTTAAATAATTTGCTCATGTTATTTTTCGGCGGGCTTGTCATTTTCGGCAATGTAATTTCGCGCCGCCTCGACAACGGCTTTTTTCAATTCCAAAAGCGGAACATTTTTAACCTGCGCACCCGCAACGTTTTGATGTCCGCCGCCGCCGAATTTCTCCATGATAACTTGAACATTTAAATCGCCGCTCGACCGCGCACTTATCCCGACGGTATCATTTTTTATTTGGAAAAGAATAATCGTCATGCGAACGCCTTCGACGCGCAACAGAGAATCCGCCGCCTGCCCCGCAATGGCTTGGACATTCGGAATAATTTTATCAATGAAAGAGACAACCAGCCCGCCTTCAAAATATTCCGATTGCGCCTTCGTCTTGGCAAGGGAAATTGTCGTTTCGTAATCCGATTTGAAAAGATAATTCACGACGACGGGATCCGCGCCACTCCTGCGAAGATAAGCCGCAGCCTCAAAAGTTCTCGCGCCCGCCTGTATTGAAAAATTTTTCGTGTCAACGACAATCCCCGAATAAATCGCCGTCGCCGCCAATTTCCCAATCCTAATCTTGTCGTCGAAGTACATCAAAAGTTCCGTAACCATTTCGCAGGTTGAACTGGAGCCGGGCTCAAGATAAGTTATCGCGGGATTTTTAATCGTGTTTTCGCTTCGGCGATGATGATCTATGACGATAACTTTTTTTATCCTTTCAAGCAAAACCGGCGCGGCAACAAGATGCGGAATAAAAGTATCAACGACGATCAAAAGCGGTTCCAATGCTGTAGAGATTGTAATTTCGTTCGCGCTGACGAAAAGATTTTTGTAATTCTCGTCCTTGTCAAGGAGCTCGATAATTTTTTCAACGCTGTCAAGCCAAGTGCTTAAAACAATGTGCGCGGGCTTGTTCAAATTTTTTGCCATAAGCGCGACGCCCACCGCCGCTCCGAAGGCGTCATAATCTTCGCGGGCATGTCCCATGATAAAAATTTCGTCCGCCGCCAACATTGTATCTCGAATCGAATGAGACATAACGCGGGCTTTGACGCGAGTATTTCTTTCGACAGCCTTTGACTTTCCGCCGAAAAATTGCATTTTGTCGCCCAAGTTCACAGCGACTTGATCTCCGCCGCGTGCCAATGCCAAATTCAAGCCCGCCATTGCCTTTGTGCCCAATTCGCCTATCGACTGCTCGGCAGAAGGTTTATCGGCGGCTGATGCTCCCATTGACAACGTGACTTGCAGTTGATGCTTGTTGACCAGCCGACGAATTTTATCCAACACGATAAATTTTTTTTCAATCGCAATGTCCAAAGCTCGCCGCTCCAACACCACAACAAATAAATCGCTCGACACCCGCCGAATAAAACCCGCCAATGACGCAACCCATTCTTCCAAAATTTCGCTGACAGACAACATTAAAGAAGTTTTTTCCGCCTCGCTCAGCCCCTGCATGACTTCATCGTAGTTGTCGACTTGGACATAAATTATCGCCGTCCGACTTTGCGCGTATTCGATTTTTAATTCTTCGTAAGGCGTGACTTCCCGCGCAAACAAAACTATCATCCGCGAATAATCTTCGTTCGCTTGCAAGTGTCGATATTTCACCAAAAAATGGCGATAAAATTCTTCGGGCTCGCCGTCCGCATTTGTCCTGCGCCGCAATGACTTGACGGGATATTCTCCTTCCATAGGCGCGGGTTCGTTGCCGTTGGGAGCGAGCGATAAAATTTCTTGCGGTATCAATCCTTCCCAAAATTCCTCAATGTCCATGCCTTGTTGCGGGATCACTTCCGAAAATTTTTGCATGACCGAATTGCACCATTGAAGTCGCCCGTTTTCGTCAACGACCATTATTCCTTCCGGCAACTTCGTCATTGCGTAATACATCATGTCGTTGAAATTCCCAATGACATTTTCGGCGTACTCCCTGAATTTTTTTTTGCGATCTTTTTGTCGGACGTAAGCAAACCAAATCAACATTGCCCAAACCAAAAATGCCATTGCGCCCAAAATTTTGTTGTACTGTGTGATTATCACAACCATAACCGACATGACCGACAAATTTATTACCGAATCGGGCCACGCAGATAAATTTCTCGGAACTTCATGTCCTTCCGAACAATTTGTTTGCAACTCATTCCCTCCTGCCGAAAAATCTTTTCCTGTAATCGAAGATCATATCCATCAAGCCCGTTATCGCCACAATTTGGAGAAGGAGCATGTTCAGAATTAAAATCACGTAAAAAATCCGCCGCAGGATTTTTGAAACTTTCCAACGGTCGAAGAGAAATGACAGCAGCGCGAGCCCTTGAATCAAGCCGATTATCATTGAGACAATCAGCAAGTTCAAAGATATTTCGTAAATCTCCGTCCAACCTCGCGTGAATCCCCAATACAAGCCGAGCCCGCCGATTATTGCCGTGTACAGGAACAGCGAAGGAAATTTCCACTCGGCAAACGGCGGCATCTTCGGGATTTTCATTTGCAATTTAGGGAAAATCCATTGCGCCGTGAGATAAGCCGCCACAGAATTTATCAGAGCCGTCAACATTATCAACGTCGGCATTAAAAATACCAGCATTTGAAGTGCCGGCTCGACTTGAGTTTTCGCTTCGGAAATTCTTTCCTGCTCGACGCCCATTTCTTCATAAAGTTTGAACGACTCGTCGAAAGATTCGCGAACCATTTCTATTTGTTCTTCGATTAAATTCACATCCATAATTATGATCAAGAAATACAGCGAGACAACCTGCGCGGCGGACGCGACGACCAAAGTCATGAAAAAAATTTTTACCGCGTTGAAATTTTTCCTCACGCACCAACCCAAAACTACTCCGCAAATGCCGAAACTCAAAACAATTCTGATTGACAACAGCGGGCTGATTAAAATCGACAACAAAATAAATGTCACGACAAGCGCGGTTAAGCCTTTGCCCGCTCCTTGACGCGCCGTCAAAATTGCGAGCGGTACCGCGCAGAAAAATTCAACCAACATGCCGATAAGCGGAACATAAACCGTCACGAGCCCCAAAATTACCGTTATCGCAACCAACAAGCCGCCTTCAATCGTCGGCGTGATACTTCTTCCCATCAATGCTCCTCCAATGAAAAATTTTCGGCATTATATCAAAGCGCGCAGATTTTTTCCATTGAAATAAAAAGACAGCCGCAAAAAATTCTGCGACTGCCCGAAATTTTCGTTCAAAATTATTTCTGCTTTCTCTCCTTGATGCGCGCCGCCTTGCCTTTAAGTTTGCGCAGATAATAAAGTTTGGCACGACGAACTTTGCCGCGACGAACGACTTCAATTTTCTCGACGCGGGGCGAATGCACGGGGAATAATCTTTCGACGCCGACTCCGTAAGAAATTCTGCGGACGGTGAACATTTCGCGGACGCCGCTGCCTTGACGACCGATAACAACGCCTTCAAAAATCTGAATGCGCTCGCGGTTGCCTTCAACAATTTTTGCATGAACGCGGACGGTATCGCCGGGCGCAAATTGCGGAATGTTATCGCGAAGTTGTTCCTTCTCCAAAAGTTCAATGATATTCAAATTTAGTCCTCCCATCTTTGTCCGACGTTCTTGCCCGCACGCAGAGGAACGCCTCAACAGTTTGCAAAGTCTAACATAAAAATTTTATCGCTGTCAACGATTTTTTTATTGACAAAAGCGGCGATTTGTAAGATTATATGCGCGTTGAAAATTGAATATCGGTTGGATCGGGTGGCGCAAGCCTCAATAAGGAATTCGGTATAAGCCGAAGCGATCACGTCACCGTAACGACGAGCGATGCCGCAATTATGTCACTGGGAAAAATTTCTTGGGAAGGCGCGGCGGAGTGTTGACTCGGAGCCGGGAGAATTGCCCGATTAACAATCACCGTTTGACCTGCGAGCGACAGGAAGGAGATTTTTTTTCAATTAGGAATTATGAATTAGGAATGAGGAATGAAAATTCTTCGCCGATTCATATTCCGAAAAGTTTTTTTGATGTCTCGTCCTCGCAGTCGAGGCTTTTTCTTTTGGCGAAAAGTTTTCCCCATTGCGGGGAGCATTGCTCATACATTTCTTTGCTGAGGAATCAGCGGCTCTTGTCGGTTGGCAAGGGTTTTTTCTTTGCAAAAAATTTTTCAAGGGGAATTTTTAATTCCTAATTCATAATTCCTAATTGCATTTCAGCGGCTCTTGTCGGTTGGCAGGAGTTTTTTCTTTGCAAAAAATTTTTCAAGGGGAATTTTTAATTCCTAATTCCTAATTCATAATTCCTAATTCATAATTCCTAATTGCATTTCAGCGGCTCTTGTCAGTTGGCAGGGGTTTTTTTCTTTGCAAAAAAAATGACTCGAACATTTTCGTCCGAGTCAAAAAATTTTTCCCGATTAAATTTCCGAAAGATAATTTGTAATCGCCGAATCGTAATCCGCCGTGTGCGCAAATGCTTCCGCCGCCAAACTTTTTCTCACGTCAAGCGGAACTTCGCCCTTCTCTGCGATAAGTTTTGCAATTTCGTCATAGCGGTCGGGATTGGTTACGACAGTCACAAATTTAAAATTTTTCGCCGCCGCCCGAATCATTGCGGGGCCGCCGATGTCGATATTTTCTATCGCGTCTTCAAGTGTGACATTCGGCTTGCGAATCGTCCGCTTGAAAGGATAAAGATTTACGACGACAAGATCAATCGGCTCGATACCGTTTTCCGCCATTTGTTTAAGGTGTTCGGGATTGTCGCGCACAGCCAAAATGCCGCCGTGAATTTTCGGATTGAGAGTTTTGACGCGCCCGTTCATAATTTCGGGAAAGCCCGTCAAATCGCTGACGTAGGTAACGGGAATGCCCGCCGCACGAATTGCTTTGCCCGTGCCGCCCGTGCTGATAATTTCGACGCCGCAACGGCTGAGCTTCCTTGCAAATTCCACCACGTCCAATTTGTTCGATACGCTGATTAATGCCCGCTTGATTTTCATTTTTCCGCCTCCAATCTCTACTTTGCGCCCGACGATTTTTAATCGCCCTTCGATAAACAATTTTATTGCCAGAGGATAAATTTTGTGCTCCTGCTCCAAAACTCGCGCCGCCAAAGTTTCTTCCGTGTCCTCTTCTTTGACTTCAACCGCCGCCTGCAAAATTATCGGTCCGGAGTCGGTGCCTTCGTCAACGAAATGAACCGTGCAACCCGAAATTTTCGCGCCGTAAGCCAAAACATCTCTGTGCGCATGGGCTCCGGGAAATGACGGCAACAACGAAGGATGAATATTCATTATGCGCCCTTCAAAACGCTTGACGAAGTCCGCACTCAAAATTCGCATGAAGCCCGCCAAAATCACCAAGTCGACGCCCTTAAGGTTTTTTAAAAGTTCAGCCTCAAAATCTGCGCGGTCGGAAAAATTTTTTCGGTCGACGCAGATATTTTTTATTCCCGCCGCCTCCGCCCGCTCCAAAGCTTGGACTTGCGGTTTGTCCGTCAACACGATTGAAATTTCAGCCGCCAAAAATCCGTGCTGAATCGCGTCGATTATCGATTGTAAATCCGTGCCGCGCCCCGAACACAAGACGCCCAATTTAATCACAAAACTCACCTCCAAAAATTTCAACGCCGCTACCTTCGACGACGCGCCCGATTTTATAAAATTCTTCAAAGTTTTCGTTGAGATGCGAAGTCAAATCGTCAATAATTTCTTCGTCAACAATCAAAATCATGCCGATACCGCAATTAAAAGTTCTGAACATTTCGCGGCGCGGAACATTTCCCCATTCCTGCAACAGCTTAAAAATTTTCGGGACAGCCCAAACGTCCGCGTCAATCGTCGCGCCAAAATTTTTTGGCAAGGCGCGGGGAATGTTATCGTAAAAACCGCCGCCCGTTATGTGAACCAGCCCGTGAATTTTTTCGCCGAATTTTTTTATAATCGGAAGACAAGTTGCGGGATAAAGACGCGTCGGCGTCAAAAGTTCTTCGCCGAGAGTTTTTTCTTCGGAAAATTTTTCGCCGCCCGTGAATTTCATTTTGTCGAAAACAATTTTCCTAACAAGACTGAAACCGTTTGAATGAAGTCCGCTCGACGGCAAGCCGATTAAAATATCTCCGACTTTAACCCGCGCAGGAGTTATCAGAGATTTTTTTTCGACAACACCAACCGCAAAACCTGCAATGTCGTATTCGCCCGCAGAATAAAAGCCGCTCATTTCAGCCGTCTCGCCGCCGATTAACGCGCAACCCGATTCTTTGCAAGCATTTGCAACGCCGCGAACAATTTCCGCAACCTGCGCGGGATTCAATTTGCCGACAGCCAGATAATCCAAAAAAAATAACGGCTCGGCTCCTTGAACCAAAATGTCGTTGACGCACATTGCAACCGCGTCCTGCCCGATTGTGTCGTGCTTGTCGAGAAGAAATGCGATTTTTAATTTTGTGCCGACGCCGTCCGTGCCCGAAACCAAAATCGGCTCGTCATAATTTTTCAGCGCGAAAAGTCCGCCGAAACCTCCGATGTCTCCCAAAACTTCTTCGCGATAAGTCGAACGGACAAAATTTTTTATCAAGCGAACAGATTCGTTGCCCGCGTCAATGTCAACGCCCGAATCTTTATAAGTCATTTGTTCCATCAATCATCTGCTCCGTTAATAATTTTCCTTGAAATATTTTATCGTGACTTTCAAGCCATCTTCAAGATTAACTTTCGGTTGCCAATTCAATTTCTCTTTCGCGAGATCAATTACGGGACAACGTTGCGTCGGGTCGTCCGAAGGCAACGGGCGATAAACTATTTTCGATTTGCTCCCCGTCAATTTCAAAACCAACTCGGCAAGCTCCAACATCGTAAATTCTCCGGGATTGCCCAAGTTCACGGGTCCCGTAAAATTTTCTGCGTTCATCATTTTAACAATGCCGTCAATCAGATCGTCGACGTAACAAAAACTTCTCGTCTGCTTTCCGTCGCCGTAAACCGTAATGTCTTCGCCGCGAAGAGCCTGCATGATAAAATTTGAGACAACGCGCCCGTCATCAGCCGTCATGCGCGAACCGTAAGTGTTGAAAATTCTCACGACGCGAATATCCAAGCCGTGTTGCCTGTGATAATCGAAGAAAAGAGTTTCGGCAGTGCGCTTGCCTTCGTCGTAGCAGGCGCGAATTCCAATCGGATTGACTGCGCCGCGATAACTTTCGGGCTGAGGATGAACTTTCGGGTCGCCGTAAACTTCGGAAGTACTCGCCTGCAAAACTCGCGCATTGTTTTGTTTCGCACAACCGAGAGAATTCAACGCGCCCATAACATTTGTTTTAATCGTGCGGACAGGATCTCGTTGATAATGAACGGGGCTCGCGGGACATGCCAAATTGAAAATCCAATCGACTTCGGCATAAATCGGCTGAACAACATCATGGCGCATCAGTTCAAAATTCGGGTTGCCCATAAGATGCGCGATATTTTTTTTCTTGCCCGTGAAAAAATTGTCCAAGCAAATTACTTCGTGTCCGTCGGCAATAAGTCTGTCACAAAGATGCGAGCCCAAAAATCCCGCGCCGCCCGTCACCAAAACTCTTTTTCCCAAAATTTTTGCCTCCCATAATCAAACAGGGGACAAGGGAAAATTTTAAATCCCTTATCCCCAAAAATTTTAATACTCTCTGATAATCGTGTACATTGCCCATTCAATCGGCGTATTTTCTGCCGTCGCCTTCCCGGAAAAACCTTGAGAATTTGTAAAATCCACATCGATTGAGTCGCCGTCGAGATCAAAAAATTTATAATCGAGATAATGCGCGTCGCCGTATTGATCAACCGTTTTGAGCGTCGCGGAAATTATAAGCATTCGGTGTTCGTTTTTGCGGCTGATTGTGTTTGTCAAGACGTAACAATTATAACCTGTTGCGGGCGAAGTTCCCGCAAAAATTTCAGCCGCCTCAACCTTCACGCCCGCGCAGATTATCACTCCGACAATCGCCGCCGCCAAAAATTTTTTAATCATGAACGACGCCTCACAAAGTCAAACGATCGAGCATTTCTTTATAAGCCTCTTTGACGCCGCCCAAATCTTGACGGAAACGATCTTTGTCCAATTTTTCATGCGTCACGGTATCCCAAAAGCGGCAGTTATCGGGAGAAATTTCGTCTGCCAAAATAACTTCGCCGTCGAAGCGTCCGAATTCCAATTTGAAATCGATTAAGTCAACGTTTTTGGATTTAAGAAGGTTGCGCAGAATCGTATTGACGGAAAAAGCTATGTGCTCCATCTGATTCAGTTCATCGATTTTCGCCAAGTCCAAAGCCATAATGTGATAGCGATTGAGCATCGGGTCGCCGAGTTCGTCGCTCTTGTAATAGTATTCGACAATCGGAACCGTGAGCGGCGTGCCTTCCTCAAGACCGAGACGTTTAACCAACGAGCCCGCAACGATATTGCGAACGACGACTTCCAATTTAATCATGTCGAGCTTTTTGACGAGCATTTCACGTTCGCCGATTTTTTCAACGAAATGACTTTTGACGCCGCGATCTTTCAGTTGCTTGAAGAAAAATTCGCTGATTTTGTTGTTGATAACGCCTTTTCCTTCAATGATGTCATGTTTCGCGCCGTTGCCCGCCGTTGCGTCGTCTTTGAAGTAAACAAGAAGTTCATTCGGGTTGTCGGTCTCGAAAACGGTTTTCGCCTTGCCCTCGTAAAGCATATTGCCCTTAATCATACTTTTACCTCCCAAAAATCTTTTAAAGTCCGAAGCGTTCAAAAATCATATCGACATGGCGCAGGAAAAATTTGTAGTTAAAACAATCGGCAATTTCTTCCGCGCTGAGATATTTCGTAATGTCGGGATCATTGGCAACGTTGGTTTGAAAATCTTCGCCGTCCATCCAGCGTTTCATTGCATTGCGCTGAACCCATTTATAAGCGTCTTCGCGCAAAACTCCTTTGCTGACGATCTCCAGCATGAGGCGTTGACTGTAAATCAAGCCGCCTGTCCGATTCATATTATGCAACATTGCTTCGGGATAAACAAGAAGTTTGTCGACAATGTTTGTAATTTTTTTCGTGCAGTAGTCGACGTTGATTGTCGAGTCGGGCAAAATCACGCGCTCAACCGAGCTGTGAGAAATATCGCGTTCATGCCAAAGCGTAATGTCTTCCATTGCGGCAAGTGCATTTCCTCTGACAAGCCGAGCCATTCCCGCCACGCGCTCGCAATTAATCGGGTTGCGTTTATGCGGCATTGCCGAAGAACCTTTTTGTCCCGGCGAAAAATATTCTTCAGCCTCGCGAATGTCCGTGCGTTGAAGGTTGCGAATTTCGGTTGCGATTTTCTCCAAAGTGCTCGCGACAATCGCCAAAGTCGTCATATATTCGGCGTGACGATCTCTTTGAATAACTTGCGTTGCCAAGCGGACGGGCGTCAAATCCAATTTCTTGCAAACCAATTCTTCAATCTTCGGATCGATATTTGAATAAGTTCCGACCGCGCCGCTCAATTTCCCGACACTGACAATTTTTTTTGCATGTTCGACGCGCTCAATATCCCGTTCGACTTCCGCGCTCCAAAGCAAAAGTTTCAAGCCGAAAGTCATCGGCTCCGCGTGAATTCCGTGCGTCCTGCCGATACAAGCCGTGTGTTTAAATTCGACTGCGCGGCGGCGGAGAACTTCGCGGAACTTTTTCAGATCGTCAAGAATAATCTCGGCAGATTTTTTCATCATGAGACAAATCGCCGTGTCTTTAACGTCGCTGGAAGTCAAGCCCTTGTGAATATATTTCGAGTCTTCGCCGACGTATTCTCCGACGCAAGTCAGAAAAGCGATAATGTCATGGTGCGTAACCGATTCGATTTCGTGAATGCGTTCGAGATTGAAATTTGCTTTGGCGCGAATATTTTTTGCGGCTTCAACGGGAATTTCTCCGAGTTCAGCCATCGCGTCGCAAGCGGCAAGTTCAACGTCAAGAATCGTCTGCCATTCGTTTTCAATCGACCAGAGTTTTCCCATTTCGGGCAAAGTGTAACGATTGATCATAAAAAAATTTTCCTCCTTATATGTCCAAATAATAATGTGTCGAAAGTTCAACCAATTCATCGGCAACGAGCGAATGAAAACCTGCGAACGATAAATTTTCTGCCTGCGCGGAGAAAGTGTAATGTCCGACCGCCCAAGCCGCCACTTGTTGTGTCTCGGAAATTTTTGCAATGTAAATCGTCGTGCCCGTCGAAGTGTCCACGCGCCACTTTACGCCCGTAACGCCGCTGATGTCTTTAAGAGCCTCGCCGTCCGCCCGCTTGTGAGTTCTTACCGATAATGAAACCGTCGGCTCCCATCTGCGCCCGTAACGAACTTCGACAATGCCCGGCTCGGCATAAAGCGCGGTTATTTCATAGCCCGATTTTCTCGGCATGTACAACGGAATAAAATGAACTGCGCGGGCAACTTCGGAAAAATTCGCGTAGATATTTTTTTGGTCGGGTATCGCGACAGTTTCAGTAGGTTGCGGCGTAACGGACGGCTTTATCGATTCGGACGGCGTTGTCGGAGTTGTTATGGGAACTTCGGGCGGCGTCGGAGCCTTTATCGGAACTTCGGGCGGCGGAGAAATTATTTCGGGCTCATTCGGATTAATTATTATTTCCGAATCTTTTTCGCGCCGCGCAGAATTTTCACTGCGTCTTTTACTCTCCGTAAGTTTTCGCTCGTTATCTTTTTCCTTTTCCTTGCGTGTTTGCTCCAATTTTTTCTTGCGCGCCTTTTTTTCTTTATCTGTCTCCTGCGTCGGCTCCGTCGAAATGCTCTCGGTCAGCGCGGGATTTATTTCGTTGAGTTGTTCTTCCTCGTCCGATTTTTCCTGCTCCGCCGCTATCAGTGCCAATTCTTTATCTTCTTCCGCCGCGTGTACCGCGCAGGGAATTTGTATCGCCGCCAAGATCATCAGCAACGCGATTTTCTTTCCAAACTTCAAAAAATAT
>ERZ842401.7453-NODE-7453-length-11191-cov-2.849318_pt1 | contig 11191 bp, 11 predicted proteins | sample MGYA00521270_ERZ842401 | MGnify/ENA primary metagenome ERZ842401 (study PRJEB31892, sample SAMEA3878208) | bioreactor metagenome | biome: Moose rumen | place: Sweden | collected 2011-10 | study: EMG produced TPA metagenomics assembly of the PRJEB12797 data set... | reverse complement strand
TTCCATCTTTTGTGCTAAACCTGTAAACATTTTCCAAAATATAATTAGGCTCGTAAGAATGATTCTTGCTCCATTGCAAAACATTTTCTTTTGCGCCAGGCAAATCTGGAACAAATTTTAATAAGCTAAAATAACTTGGCAAATTTTCGCCTGCACTTTTTTCGTTTGCGCTCAAGGATTTTTTTTCATCTTGCAAAACTAAAAAATTTCGTTCCTGACAATATAATTTTTGTGCCTCAAAAGAAATAAAAATACAATAAAAAAGGCACGCAAAAATTCCAATACTGAAAAATTTTAGTGCCTTTTTGCTAGAGGAAATAAAATTTGCCACGAATTTTGATTCAAGTGCAAACATTTTTATCCGCCTATATGTATTCCGCGTTACAATCGATTAAATCAAGCCTTTGTAAATAACTCTAACTTGTTTATAAAGACCTTCGCCTTCGCTTTTTGTTTCAACATCACTTATGTCATTCAATGTTGTATGAATAAGACGTCTTTCAAAAGGATTCATAGGTTCAAGCAAAATTGATTTTCTGCTCAAACGAACTTTGTCTGCTGTATTATATGCCAATCGAACGAGAGTTTCTTCTCGACGCATTCTATAATTTTCTGTATCCAAGATTACTCTAACATCTGCTTTTCCAAGATGACCTGCATATACATTTGCCAAAAGTTGCAAAGCATCCAAGTTTTTACCTTTCTTTCCAATCAAAATTGAAGAATAAGATGAAGAAAGTTTTATTCCTAATTTATGTGATTCACGGAACATAATTTCAACTTTTGCTTCATAACCCATTTTTTTAATAACAGTCTCAACAAATTCAACCAACTGTTTTTCAAAATCGTCTTGTGGAACAGGATTTGCAAAAATTCCGCTACTTGGTTTAGAAATATGTCCATCAAACTCAGCATCTTCATGTGAAGAAACTGCTTCTTCTGTATGAACCCTAATCTTTACATAACCTTTCTTAAAAAGGCTATTTTTTTGAACTTCAAGAATTTCTACATCAAACTGATCTTTTTCAAGTCCTAATTCATTTGCAGCCATTTCGATAGCTTCTTTTTCTGTTTTACCTTCGTACTCGTATGTCATAAAAGACTAACGCCTCCTTATATTTTTTCGTTTTAGCAAAACGATATTATTTTTAGCATCTAAAAAGTCGCTTTCACGATTTTCCAAACGATTTTTCAAAAATTATCTTGTTATCTTTTTTTCTTCTTCTTTTTAGGAACAAAATCAGGAACCTTTTTGTTACTTGCCTCTAAAGCTTTTTTTGCATCTTTTTTCTTTTTGTTTGCTTTCAAAACCATTTGCTGTCCAAGTGAGAACAAGTTACTTACAGTCCAATAAAGAATAAGTCCTGATGGTGCATTATAGAACATAAAGAAGAACATAACTGGCATCACATACATCATAATCTTCATAGATTTTTGACTCTGACTTGCAGCTGTTGTTGCTCCGTCGTTTCCTGTAAATACACCTGTAAGAATTTGTGAAGCAAGATAAATTACTGGCAAAAGTCGGATTTCACTTCCTAAAAGTGGCAAGCTGAAATGCTTAATCGAATAAACTGTATCACCTGTAGAAAGATCTGGAATCCAACCAGGAATAAACATCGCTCCTCGGAATTCAAAATAGTTATTGAACAAATTGTACATTGCTATCAAAAGTGGGAATTGAATCAACAATGGAAGACAGCCCATCATAGGATTGTAACCAGTTTCTTTGTAGAATTTGCTCATTTCAACATTCATTTTTTCAGGATTATCTTTATATTTTGTCTGAATTTCCTGCATTTTTGGCTGCAATTCTTGCATCTTCAAAGATGACTCTGAACTTTTCTTTGTAAGTGGGAAAAGTGCAAGACGCAAAAGAATCGTCATTATGATAATTGCAACACCCCAGTTAGGAATTACTTTGTAAATAATCTCCATTACCCATTTCATTGCAATTTCGAGCCAAGAAAGAAGTCCTGATGTGTTAAGACTTTCGTCTATTTTCAAATGATTTACACCCCAAGTATTTTTCTCTGGCTTATTGTAATTTTTCAAAACGGAAGAAACTTTTGGACCTGCATAAATATAGTATGAATCAGTAAAACTGCCTTGACTAGATTTTCGTTCCAATAATACTTGAGCATTTGCATACTGATTTTGATCATACGCTTTACTAAAAAGAATATCTCCCATATTTGAAGAATTTTCTGGAACTACTAAAAAGCCAAAATACTTTCCTGTAACACCAGCCCACAAATATGACTGATATTTTTTTGAAGGAACATCATAAACTTTGTACTGATTATCTTTTAGAGTATTTTTTCTAGCTTTTTCTTTATCTGTAAAAATGATAAGAGTTCTGTTTTCGTATCTATCGTGCTTGCTGTTATAATGTGGTCCAATTTGCGGAGCCGTTCTTAAAGTGTAAGACGCTCCATCAAAATCAACTGAAACACCCTCTGGAGAAATCACACTTATATCAAGTTTGAAAAGATAGTCATCATTGTGGAAAGTATATTTTTTCTGTAAAGTTATAGGCTGTTTTTTACCATCTTCAGTTTCTAAAACAAAATTTTTTTCAAACTGATATGTCAAATCATCTATTTTTGTAGCCTTAAAATTGTCATTCAAAATTCCATTTTCAAGACTTTTTTCTACACTTCCAAACGAAACTGCTAACGCTCTGTTAGTTTCTTCTACAGAATCGACCATTTGAACTTTGCCGTCGGTTCTGTCATCAAAATCGAGCAATTCGTATTTTACGATATCGCCACCTTTATTTGTAAGAATTGCATGGATTTTGTTTGTTGTTATTTCAAAAACTTGTTCTTTTTCGTTTCCAGTTGATGAAGAAATTGTGTTTGATTTTAACACAGGAGTTTGTGCTTCTACATTTGATTCAGCAGTCTCTGTGCCGTATTCTGAAGAAATTTCTGTTCCAGTAGTTTTTGGTGCAAAAAACTTGTTTTGAACAGCCATAAACCCTACAAGAATTACGCATGAAACAAGAATTGCCCAAAATGTATTCTTATCCATAAAATCTCCTTATAAACTACGGAACGGGATCAAATCCACCTTTTGCAAACGGATGACAGCGTAATATACGTTTTCCTGCCATACCAACACCTTTAAAAGGCCCGTACTTCGTTATTGCTTCTAATGCGTAATTTGAACAAGTAGGATAATAACGACAACACGGCGGATGTAATGGTGAGATACAGATTTGATAAAACCGAATAAAGCAGTAAAGTATTTTTTTTAACGAATTTCTAACATTAAATCTGCTTTTTTGCATAGAAAATGAAATTGTTCGCATCTTTTTTTAAAAGAATCTAAGCCTGGATAGATAAGGAAAACTATATCGTATCCAGTTTTCATATTTGCTTTATAAAGACGATAAACTTCGCGACACAAGCGCTTTGCTCTGTTTCTCTGCACGGCATTTCCATAGCCACGAGGAAGAGCAAAAGCAATTCTATTTATTCCAAGTTCGTTTGGAAGATAAAATAATTTTGCACCAACTGTACTAAATTTCTTACCTTCCCTAAACAACTTTTGAATTTCTGAATAATTCTTTACATGCTCAGCGCGTGTAAAGCGACCCGTTTTAACTAAGCCTGTTCCCATTCCCTATACAAAATTAATATGGCTTCTTTTCGTCAGAAACTGTAAGCTTCTTTCGACCTTTTGCTCTTCGTCTTGCAAGAACAGCTCGTCCACCCTTAGTCTTCATTCTTGCTCTAAATCCAAATTTTCTGTTTCTTTTTGTTCTGCTTGGCTGATATGTTCTTAACATTTTGAACATGCCTCCTTATATTTTGATAGCACCGACTTTTAAGTTCAAATTTTTAGATTCAAAACCGAAAAATCAATCGCCACCTTAATTTTCTAATAATTTTTCTATAGTAATAGGTTAGAAAATATATCATTTTTTGGCCTCTTTGGTCAAGACAGCCATAGAAATTAATTTTCGTTTAATCTTCTAGAGAATCTTTCATTTTTTCAAAAATATTTTGAAGTCCTGATGGTAAATTTTTGTCAACTTGAAAATCGATTTTTTCTTTTGTCTTTTTATTTTCATTTATTTCTTTGCTTGTTTCATCTGAATTGGAAGAAAAATCTTTCAGTTTTACATCAGTATTTTTTAGTTTATAACAAACAGATTTTATATTGAGTTCAGGATAATTTTTTTTAAGACCTTTCAAAATATAATCTTTATACATCATCATCATCTGTATATACGCAGGATGATCCGTTTCTACAAGCAAAATTCCGTTTTTTAAATCTACGACATCACTATGAGATGCGAGTAAAAGTCCTGTTTTGTTTTGCTCTTTTTTTTCAGCTCGCTCCTTAGGGTCAGTAGAAATCGTACTTACAATTTTTTTCCAGCCACTGAGTAGCATAGTAGATTCTTGAAATTTTTTCTCATCAATTTTTGGAAACAAGGCTTTTATAATTTCATCAGCACGACGATATCCTTCATTTTCTTTTATTGAATTTGGCGTAATTTTATCCATGTAATTTGCAGCATGATTAACTTCGTTGTTCATTCCAACTCCCATTTTCAATTTCAAAAATCTTTGTTGTACTTCTTTTGTAGCGTTCGTATGGTTCCCCGGGCAAAAAAGTACAAAAAAGTTGATCATAATCTGGCAAAAATGTCGTAACTTTTTGTCTTTTATCTGGGTCAAGTTCCAAAAGCACATCGTCCATAAGAAGAATTGGTTTTTTTTGTGTAATTTCGCTGTAATATTTTGCTTGTGCAATTCTTAAAATTATAGAAACAAGTCTTCTCTGTCCTGTGGAAGCCGAAGGAATAAATTGCTTTCCGCCTTGCATAAAACGAACTTTATCACGATGCGGACCTGACATTGTTGTGAACAGCGCTTTGTCCATTTCAAGTTTTTCGTGCAAAGTTTTTAAGATTTCGTCCATTTCCGCTATTTTCCAAGAAGGCTCGTAGGCTATGTAAACGCCACTAATTCCTGTGATTTTTTCAAACAAATCTGTAAAAATCCTATTAAACTGATAAACGGCATTTTTTCGTTTTTGGATAATTTCACGACCATTTTCTGCAAGCTGAAAATCAAAAACATTCAAAGTTGAATAATTTTTTTCTTTTAGCAAAAGATTTCGACTTTTCAAAACTTTTTTATATCGCCTCATTACATCTATGTATACAACATCGTACATTGAAAGCGATTGATCTAAAAAAAAGCGACGCCGTTCAGGTTCACCCACAGCAAAATCCAAATCCTCGTGGCAAAAAAGCACACACGGAATTGTGTTTATCATATCTTTTCTATCTTTTAATTTTTTTCCGTTTTTGATAATTGTCTTTTTTATTTGCTTGGAGCCATCGTAAGAAATATCTATCGTGTGTGAATTTCCATTTTCTTCACGAAAAAAAGTTTTTACAGAAAAAAAGTTTGAACCAAATTTCGGAATTTCACTTTCAGCATGCGTTTTGAACGAATTTCCATAAGACGACATATAAATTGATTCAAGAAGATTGCTTTTGCCTTGGCCATTTTCGCCTACAAAATACACTTCCTTAGACAAAAGATCGATTTTTGCGTTATCGAGATTTCTAAAATTGTTTAATGATAGCGAAAGAATCGGCATAAAAAAGCCTCTTCATACTTAGACCTATTGCAAACTAATCACGCTGCATAGGCATAATTACATGTAAAAAGTCTGATTTAGGAACTGATGTCAAAGTTACAGCTTTCATATATTCAGAAAATTCAAAACGAAGTCGCTCTGTATTGATAACTTTCATAGGTTCTTCAATAAAAACATAATTAAAAGCCATTTCAACTTCTTCGTCGCTATACATACATGGAATATCCATATTTGAATCTCCCACATCTGAACCTTGAGAACGAATTGAAAGTTGGCCTGGAGTTAATTTAAAATAAACCTTGTTCGATTTCTGTTCAACGAAAAGACTCGCGCTTTTCAATGCTTCCTGCAAATCTTTCTTTTCAACTTCAAAAGCATATTTTTGGCTTTCTGGGATTACGCGTTCATAATTTGGATACTGACCATCAACCAAAGTAGAAGTAAAATTGTACGAACCAAATTTAAAAAAGATAACTTTTTCAACAATCGCTATAGAAATAGAACCTTCTGTTGGCATTCTTTTTAACAAAACATTGAAAATTTTTGGCGGAACAATTGCTCCTGGAAAATCAGAAACGCCACCACATAGTGGTTTTGAAATATAAGCCAAACGACGACTATCTGTAGCAACCATGACAAGATTTTCGCCTTTCTTTTCCATGTAGACACCGTTCATAAAAATACGATTTTCATCTTGAGAAACGGCAAAAATTGTCTGCATTATCATTTCTCTAAAATCTTGAACTGGAACTTCAAAATAAGGAACATTTTGGGCAGAAGCAAATTCAGGAAATTTATCGCTTGCCATGCTGTTCAATTTGAAAACTTGTCTTTTTCCCATAAGAGGTTTTATCGTTATTACAGAATTTTCTTGATAAAACTCAACTTCTCCACTTTCAAGCAAGTTCAAAATTCCCATGAATTTATCACAGAAAACTGTTGTCGTTCCTTCTTCTTGAATTTCTACTGGAATTTTTGTTTCAAAATTAATTTTAATATCTGTTGCTTTTATCGTGAGTGAATTATTTTCTGCAATAAGGAGTACATTCGAAAGGATTGATGTAACATTTTTGTTTGCAATTATTTCTTGTGCAATAGCGATTTCTTTTAAAAGCTCATCTCGTTCAAAAATAAATTTCATATAGTTTTCCTTGATTGGCGGCAAAATTACTATTCAAAGATACCGACAATTCTCTTCATTGTATCATAAAAAGTTAATTTTGTGCAGAGTTTTTTTTAAATAATAGCAAAATAATGACAAAACTACAAAAAATATTTTATACTTTGAAAATATGAATTGTCATATTTGTCCTATCTGCAATGGCTACGGATGTGTCGGTGAACTTCCTGGAATGGGCGGATTTAATAACAACATAAATTTTCAACTCAATGTAGAAGGTTGGGAAAAAGTCGCTCAAGAAAATCCATTTTTAGACATTGCTCCTAGCACTCTAGAGGATTACGACAAAGGAATTTTCGGTATACCAAATTTAGCTGATTATCCGATTCGACTTGGACCTATGACTGGCGGCGTTGAAAATGTTGGCTATGCAGACGAAAAACAATTTTATTCTGACTTGATTGCGTTTGCACATTCTAAAAAAATAGCACTTTCAATTGGTGATGGCTATCCAGACTGTAAACTTCAATACGGAATTGAAGCGGTAAAGTCGCTAGAAAATATGACATTGAAAAAACCTGACAAACTTCTCGGCAAAAATATGACATCAAAATCTCAATCTGCATGTGCCGCCGTCTTTATAAAACCTTACCCAGATGTCAACTTTTTAGAACGCGCCGAGTGGGCAGTTTCAGCAAATATTGCAAGCCACATCGGAATAGACATAGATTCATACAATATTCTGACAATGCGAAATCTTGTAAAACTTGAAAAAAAATCTGACAAACAGTTGTCATATTTAAAAAATGTCATAAATAAAAAATATGACATTCCTTTTGTCATAAAAGGCGTATTCACAAAATATGACATTGAACTCGTAAAATCAATAAAACCTGACATAGTTTTTATTTCAAACCACGGTGGTCGAGTTGAAAACAGAATTGGAAGCACAGCAGAATTTTTAGCATCTTTTGCAGGCGAAATCAAAAATTATTGCGGTAAACTTTGGGTAGATGGCGGAATCCGAACAGAAAAAAATATCCAAACTGCACTTGCTCTTGGTGCTGACGAAGTTATCATAGGTCGCCCTGCAATAACAGAAATGGGAAAAAGTAATGCCCATCAATAATCTCACACAAAACAATAAAAATATGCTATAATCAATCACTTTACATAATTCACAAGGAGAAAATCCACTATGGCTACAACAACAGATGACAAAAAAATTATTTACACGATGGATAGAGTTTCTCGCTCTTATGGAACAAAAACTGTTTTAAAAGATGTAAGTATTTCATATTACTACGGAGCAAAAATTGGCGTTATCGGTGCAAACGGTGCTGGAAAATCAAGTCTTTTTAAAATCCTTGCAGGACGCGATACAGAATACACAGGAGAAACAACGCTTGCCCCTGGCTACAAAATCGGCTATCTTGAACAAGAGCCATATCTAGAAAGAGGTAAAACTGTTCGCCAAATTGTCGAAGAAGGCGTTAAAGAAATTACAGATTTGCTTGCTGAATTTGATAAAGTAAACGAAGCATTTGGCGACCCTGACGCAGACTTCGATAAACTTTGCACTCGCCAAGCAGAAATTCAAGACAAACTTGATGCTATGGATGCCTGGAACTTGGATGCAAACCTTGAACTTGCTATGGACGCACTTCGTTGTCCGCCACCAGAACAAATTGTCGATGTCCTTTCTGGAGGTGAAAGGCGCCGAGTTGCCCTTTGTCGACTTCTTTTGCAAAAGCCAGATATTCTCTTGCTCGATGAACCTACAAACCACTTGGATGCAGAAACTGTTGCTTGGCTTGAAAGGCACTTACAGCAATATGAAGGAACTATCATTGCCATAACACACGACCGATATTTTTTGGACAATGTTGCAGGCTGGATTTTGGAACTTGATCGCGGGGAAGGAATTCCTTTTAAGGGAAATTATTCAAGTTGGCTAGAACAAAAACAAAAACGCCTTGCCCTAGAAGAAAAAAATGAAAGCGAACGCCAAAAAGAACTAAAACGAGAACTTGAATGGATTCACACAAGTACAAAAGGACGACAAGCCAAGCACAAAGAACATATTACAAAATATGAAGAACTACTTGCCCAAACAGGAAAGGGACAAATTAAAGATTCAAAAATTTCTATTCCAGCAGGACCTCGTCTTGGTGGCGTAGTTTTAGAGGCACAAAATCTTACAAAAGCCTATGGCGATAAACTTTTATTTGAAAATTTGAATTTTACAATACAGCCAGGTTCGGTTGTAGGAATCGTCGGTCCAAACGGTGCTGGAAAAACGACACTTTTCAAACTGATTGCAGACGCTTGTGGTCAAACAGTAGAACGAAGCGATGGTAGCCAAGGTGGCGAAAAACCAGATTCTGGCTCTATCAAAGTCGGTTCAACAGTAAAACTTACCTATGTAGACCAAATGCGTAGCCTCCTTGATCCTAACAAAACAGTTTGGGAACAACTTTCTGATGGATTAGACATTAGCAAACTTGGTGCGGTTGATGAAAAAGGCCGTGCATTAAATGGCCAAATTCGTGAAGTAAATTCGCGTGCATATTGTTCTTGGTTTAATTTTTCAGGAAGTGACCAGCAGAAAAAAGTCGGCGTCCTTTCTGGTGGAGAACGCAACCGCCTTAATCTTGGAATGATGCTAAAACAAGCAGGAAATGTTTTGTTACTCGATGAACCAACCAACGATTTGGATGTAGAAACCATCCGAGCGTTAGAAGATGCCATCGAAGAATTTGCCGGTTGCGTCCTTGTTGTAAGCCACGATAGATGGTTTTTAGACAGAATTTGCACTCACATTTTAGCTTTCGAAAACAATAGTGAAGTTCGATTTTTTGAAGGCAACTGGTCAGACTATGTTGAATGGAAGAAAAAAGAACTTGGTGAAACAGACGATAGACCGCACAAAACAATCTATCGAAAACTTGTGCGATGAACTCGTCTTGTGGCACGGACAAGAGCAAATACTAGCTTTAATTTGCCCTACTTCAATTCACCTGCAAAACATCAACTACATGACTTGAAGCGCCTAAAAGTTCTGGGCGCTCACTTATTGCTAAAACATAGTTTTGAAAAAGGGCAAACTTTTCTTCACTCATTGCATTAAGTTCTCGTCGCATATAATCCGCAGGTCCATCGCTTGCAAAAATTGTATCACGCGTTAGATTCGAACGATTTTTCAACTCATCAATTTTCGACAAAGTTACATAGTCGTATAATTCTTTACTATCTGCAACTGTTACAAAATTAGAAGTTAAAGAACCTTTTTCCAAACATTCTGAAACTTTATCCTTTTCAAAACAATATTTTATGACAGCATAATCATTCATTACATATCCTGCAAAAATGTAGCCTCCGTCTTTTGTTACTCTTTTTGCTTGTTCAAATGCTGTCAACTTTTCTTCATCAGAAATAAGATGATAAAGTGGTCCTAACATTAAAGTGATGTCATATTTTTTTTCAGGAAGAAAATTTAAATCTAGAGCATTTCCTTGCCAAGTTTTTACCATCGTTCCTTTCTTGCGCAAAATGTCTAGATTTTTTTTTACAGGCTCTACTGCCGTAACATCAAAACCTTTGTCCAAAAGTGCAACAGAATATCGGCCAGTTCCTGCACCAATGTCAAGGATTTTTATTTTATCTGAATTGTTTTTATCCGCAATGTCAACTTTTTTTTCGTCAGAAATGTCATAATTTAATGTCAACTTTTCAGCATATTTTATGACATAATGCATTGTCGTATTAAATTCGACTAAACCGTGTCTAGTTTTAAGACGATGTTCTTCATCAAATTTGTCATAATATTTTTCAATTGCTGTCAAGTTTTCTTGTGTCATATTTTTGTCATATTTTATTCGATGGTCTTAGGTTTTACTTTTAAAACTTCGTCTATATCTGCAACAACATAATTGATATCAGTGTGTGCAATTTCGTCTACTTTATCTTTAATATTTGTTAGCGCAAGAATGATATCAGGATCGAATTGACTACCAGAAAGTGAAAATATAATCTCATAGGTTTTATCAACATTATAAGGTTGCTTGTAAGGTCTTTTTGAAAGAAGACTGTCCAAAACATCTGCCACAGCCATAATTCTTGCAGACAAAGGAATATCGGTTCCTTTTAACCCGCACGGATATCCGTTTCCATTCCACCATTCATGATGATAAAGTGCTATATCCTTAGCAACATCTATATACTGTTTATCTTCGTAATATGGACGAATATATTTTTCTATTATTTGTGCACCTGCTAAAGGATGCTGTTTAATTACAGCAAATTCTTGTGCAGTAAGAATTGTATTTTTTCGAAGGATTGTATCAGGAACAGCTATCTTTCCTAAGTCATGAATTTTTGATGCTTCTTCTAAAATATGAATCATATTATCATCAAGAAAATCTGTGTACTTTCCTTGTGCAA
>ERZ842401.7452-NODE-7452-length-11191-cov-4.654723_pt1 | contig 11191 bp, 12 predicted proteins | sample MGYA00521270_ERZ842401 | MGnify/ENA primary metagenome ERZ842401 (study PRJEB31892, sample SAMEA3878208) | bioreactor metagenome | biome: Moose rumen | place: Sweden | collected 2011-10 | study: EMG produced TPA metagenomics assembly of the PRJEB12797 data set... | reverse complement strand
CCGACGTGCTCACGGGCAAGGCCAACCCCTCAGGCAAACTGACGATGACCTGGCCCATCGCTGCCACCGACCACCCCTCGACGAAGAACTTCCCACAGGAGATGGATAACTACACCTTCCGTGAGATGACTGGATGGGGGGCACAGATTCCCGGTCGTGACTATGTCAACCACGAGGAGGACATCTACGTCGGCTACCGTTATTTCGACACATTCAGCCGCGAAGTGGCCTACCCCTTCGGTTTCGGCCTAAGTTATACCACCTTCCAGTTCACCAAGCCCGTAGTCAAGGCCAAGGGCAAGGAGACCGTAGAGGTGAGCATCACCGTCAAGAATACAGGTAGCGTCAGCGGCAAGGAAGTGGCTCAGGTCTATGTCAAAGCACCGAAGGGTCGGATCGAGAAGCCTGCCCAGGAGCTGAAGGCCTTTGCCAAGACCCGTGAACTGAAGCCCGGCGAGAGCCAGACCCTGACGATGCAGATCCCCGTACGTGACCTCGCCTCGTTCGACGAAGCCAACTCACAGTGGCTCACCGAGGCCGGTCTCTACACCTTCGCCATCGGCTCCAGCAGCCGCGACATCGCCGCCACTGCTCAGCTGAAGGTCGGCGAATACACGGAGAAGGTCAGCAATGCCCTCGCCCCGAAAGTGGAGCTGAAACTGCTGAAGCAATAAGCATTATATGTCAGATACAGAAAAGCCCGCCGATATGACGGGCTTTTATTTATTCTTCCTCCCCCCCCAGAGGCAGGTCGGCTACAGGCAGCTGACGGGTAAAGGCACTGTGGAAGGAGATGAGCGTCTGGCTGCTGGCCAGACCAAGGGGCTGCAACTTGTCGTGGATGATGTTCAGCAGATGATGATTATTCAGGGCGTGGATTTTGATGAACATATCGAAGTTGCCTGTCGTATAGTGGCACTCCACCACCTCGGGGATCTCCTTCAGGCGTTCCACCACGGCATCGAAGGTCTCGGGATCCTTCAGGTTGAGTCCGATGAAGGCGCAAGTCTCATAGCCAATCTTCTCCGGATCGATAATGAACTGCGAACCTTTGAGGATACCCAATGCCGTCAGTTTCTGAATACGCTGGTGAATGGCAGCGCCACTGACGTTACACGCACGTGCTACCTCAAGGAATGGAATACGAGCATCTCCGGCTATCAGGCGGAGAATCTGCCTGTCAAGTTTGTCGAGTTTATTCATCTTATTATTCATTAATTGTTTCTGTTCCACTATAGTTGATGCGGAGGGCAAAGGATTGCTGAAGGGCTTTCTTCACATCGGCAATCAACCCCATCGGTGTCTTCTTGTCAGCCTTCAGACTGACCGTCAGGCGCTCGGCATTCTCTGCCGACATCTTGCTGCGCTCTGCCTTCAGGAGCGATGTCAGATGGTCAAGGTCGGTCAACTGGCCGTTAACCTGTATCCTACCCTGTCCGATATAGACATTGATGACGGACGACTTCTGCTCCAGCTTCTGCACCTCGGTGCCGGCGGGTCCCTCGTAGCGAACCTTCACCTCATCGTCACGCATATGGGTGACAAGCATGAAGAAGAAGAGTACCGTGAAGATGAGGTCGGGCATCGAGGCCAGGTTCAATCCCGGCAGTTCATGCGACGAATGGCGGAACATCGACTGCATCTTTCTCATCGGGCACCTCCTTCCGTAGGCTGGTTCTCACTGATACGCATCGGATAGTCGCCCCCTTGGGCCCTAAGACGGTTGTAGGCCGCCACAATGGCGTTCTGCATACGATAATAGGCTTCGTAGGTGGTCTGCCGGTCGGTCTGGATGCTGATGACATGTTCCTTCGGATCGCGGGTCACGAAAGCCATCACCTGCTCCGTCAGCTGGGCGGGTGTCAGGAGGGTACCGTCGCACGCCAGCTGGTCGTTAGCGTCGAGGGTGACCTTCATCACATGCTCTTTCTGCACATCGGAAGGCGGCACTTCCTCCTCAGGGAGAGGCGGAAGCTGGCGCAAGAGTCCCTTGTCCGTGTCCATCGACGATGTCACGAGAAAGAATATCAGCAGCATGAACGAAATGTCTGCCGTGGAACTGGTGTTCAGTTCCGGAATCTGCTCACTACGACGCCTGCGAAACATCCTATTATCAGTATGATGGTAGTATAGATAAACATATCTGTCACCTTCAGCCAGAAGCTGTCGGTGAAGAGCTGACCGTTGGTCGTCAGCGGGGCCGACGAGCCTAACAGGAAGGTGACCACCAGACAGGCCACGAATGCACCGGCCACCGTCCAGGCGATGCGCGTCTGTGGCACACCGTTGATGATCTCATCGTCTTTTGTACGCTGACGCAGGGTCTTCACTATCGACATAGCTGTCACCCCGATGGCGATTGCCACCGTGATATACATCAGCCAAAGCATGATATCGGCCAGGAAAGGACTCACGATATTCGTCATTCTCAATTTCTCTGTTTGTACGCCGTTATCAAGTCAAGCAACTGAATGGCCGCCTCCTCCATCTGCGACGTCAGCCGTTCTATCTTTGAGAGGATATAACTGTAGAAAAGCTGGAGTACCAGCGCCACGATAATACCGAAGATGGTGGTGATAAGCGCCACCTTCATGCCCTGGGCCACGATAGCCGGACTGATGTCTCCCGCCGTCTGTATCTGGTCGAAGGCCATCACCATGCCAATCACCGTGCCGAGGAATCCCAGAGAGGGAGCCATGGCGATGAACAGCTTGATCCATGAACACCCCTTCTCCAGATTAGCAGCCTGCAAGCCGCCATAGTTGGTAATGCTCCGCTCGATGGCGTCAACGGATTGGTGGATGTGCAGCAGTCCCTGATAACAGACACTGGCCACGGGACCACGTGTGTTGCGACAGAGTGTCTTGGCACCCTCCAAGTCGCCATTGGCCAGCCGATCCTCTATATCAGCCATCAGCTTAGGCGCCTTAATCTCCGACATCATCAGGTAGAGGATACGCTCGATGCAGAAAGCGAGTCCCAGCACAAGGGCCAAGGCCACAAGCGACATGAAACCCACATTGCCGTCGATGAATTTCGTCTTGAGCTGCTTGTGGAAACCGCCTTCAGTCTCTTCGGCCACCTCAGCAGCCTCCAGTTCGGCATCGTCGACAGTCGTTGCCAGCACACTGTCCTGCGCCGTCGTATCAGCCACGAGCGTCGTGGTGTCGGCTGTGACTGCCTGCTGGGCCATAGCGGCTGGCACCAGTGTCAGCAGGGCTATCATCATGAAAATGGATAATCTTCTCATATATATATCAATATACCTTTATTGTTTCATTTTGGGTGCAAAGATACAACAAAAAAACGAGAAGCCGCGAAAAATAAGATATTATAACACAAGAACGTTAAAAGATGTTATTGCATTCGGATAAATCCCTTGATTGTCTCTCAAAAAGCGTAACTTTGCAGACTGATACTGACGATTATTGGAAAAACGAAACAAATAGGATGATAGTCTGTATAGCAGAGAAGCCGAGCGTTGCTCGGGATATTGCGCGCATCCTGGGGGCCAACAGTTCTCACGATGGATATATGGAGGGTAACGGTTATCAGGTGACGTGGACCTTCGGACACCTGTGCGAACTCAAGATGCCGGAAGACTACACACCGATGTGGAAGAGCTGGAGCCTGAGCGCACTGCCCATTATCCCTCAGCACTTCGGCATCCGGCTGAAGGAAGACCAGGGCGTGAAGAAACAGTTCGCCATCATCGAGAAGCTCATGCAGAGTGCCGAGTATATTATCAACTGCGGTGATGCCGGACAGGAGGGTGAACTCATTCAGCGCTGGGTGATGCAGAAGGCACAGGCGAAATGTCCCGTGAAACGGCTCTGGATCTCCTCCATGACCGATGAGGCCATCCGGGAGGGATTTGCACAAATCAAAGACCAAAGTGACTACCAGCCCCTCTATATCGCAGGACTGTCCAGGGCTATTGGCGACTGGCTGCTGGGTATCAACGCTACCCGGCTCTACACCATCAAGTACGGTCAGAACCGGCAAGTTCTATCCATCGGACGTGTACAGACACCGACACTGGCCCTGATCGTCAATCGTCAGAATGAGATCGACAATTTCAAGCCTGAGCCCTATTGGATATTGGCAACGGTCTATCGCGACACCCTTTTCACGGCTGTCATCAAGGATGAGGATGATGCAAAAGGCCCAGAGGAAGACAAAGAAAAGAAAGGTGCAGGCAAGCGTGGATTCGCAAGCAAGGAGGAGGGAGAACAGGCTTTTGCACTCATTGAGGGCAAGCCCTTCACCGTCACAGCCGTCCAGAAGAAGAATGGCAAGGAGATGCCGCCATCGCTCTACGACCTGACCTCGCTACAAGTGGACTGCAACAAGAAATTCAGCTATTCCGCAGAGATGACACTCAACCTGATACAAAGTCTCTACGAGAAGAAATTCACAACCTATCCACGTGTAGACACGACCTTCCTATCCGACGACATCTACCCAAAGTGTCCCCAGACCATGAATGGCCTGTTCCAGACGAAATTCGCCGGTATTGCACCTTATGCAGAACTGGTAAAAGCATTGGGAGGCAAGCCGCTTCCCAAATCGAAGAAGGTATTCGACTCCTCCAAGGTGACAGACCACCACGCTATCATCCCGACAGGTGTTCCACCTCAGGGACTCTCTGATGCCGAACGAAACGTCTACGACCTTGTGGCCCGCCGCTTCATTGCCGTCTTCTATCCCGACTGCAAGTTTGCACAGACTATTGTGACAGGCAAGGTGGAGGACATCGAGTTCAGGGTGACGGGCAAAACCATCCTCGAACCGGGATGGCGCATCATATACGCCAAAGACAAACAGACGGGGGACGAGGACGACGAGAAGAAAAAGGAAGAGGAAAAGACCCTGCCCGTCTTTACGAAAGGTGAGAGCGGGGAACATCATCCCACGCTGACGGAGAAGTGGACCACGCCACCCAAGCCCTATACGGAGGCGACACTGCTACGAGCCATGGAGACGGCTGGACGGTTCGTTGAGAACGAGGAACTCAGGAATGCCATGAAGGAGAACGGCATCGGCCGCCCCTCCACCCGGGCTGCCATTATAGAGACACTCTTCCGCCGACACTATATCAAGCGCATCCGCACCAGTATCGCCCCCACTCCCACAGGAATTGAACTGATAAGCCTCATCCGTGAGGAACTGCTAAAGAGCGCAGAACTGACGGGCATCTGGGAAAGGAAGCTACGCGACATAGAACGTAACAAAGAAGAATTCAACCAGGAAGCGCTGGCATTTATCAATGGTCTGAAGCAACAGGTAACAGAGATTGTCAGCGAAGTGATGGCAGACAATTCAAACCGCCGTGTCACGGTCCTCACCGAAGCAGACCTCAAGAAAGTGAAGTCGTCAAAACCTGAGCAGACGCCTGACAAGCCCGCCAAACCCAGGGCATCCCGCAAGAAGAAAGTTGAGGATCCCAAGGAGGGAGATGTCTGTCCGCTCTGTGGCCAAGGCACGATTATCCGGGGCAAGACGGCCTTTGGATGCTCACGTTGGAAAGAAGGATGTACGTATCGTTCCCCCTTCAAACAATAAATTGGCCGGCATATCGTTATATTAAGGTATGCAAAGACTAACCATACTGGCCTGTATCTTATTCGCCACAGCCCTGATGACGGGTTGTGGAGGACCTGAACAGGCCCTGAAGAAAGCTGAGAAATATAATGCCATCGGCGAATATTATGATGCAGCAACACAGTATAAGAAAGCATATTCACAGACGCCGCCCAAGGAACGTGCCAAACGGGGACAGCTGTCAGTAAAACTGGCAGAATGCTATCGTAGGATCAACAGCACGTCGAAAGCCATCGCGGCCTACAACAATGTCATCCGCTATCATCAGGAGGACTCAATGACTCACCTGCTACTGGCCCAGCAACAGATGAAAGTCGGCAGCTACAAGGAGGCTGCCAAGAATTTCCAGACAGCCATCGACAGCCTGAAATTGAAAGTGGAGAGTGGAGAGAAGAGGGATGAGAGTAATGCCGCCCTTCTGGCGCTGGCACGCAACGGCCTGAAGGGCGCCCAACAGGCACCGCAATGGAAACAGGAAGGATCGGCCTATACGGTGAAGCGTATGGAAATGTTCAACTCCAGACGAGCCGACTACTCACCGATGCTGGCAGGCGACGATAATGACCAGCTCTACTTCACATCCACCCGCAACGAGGCGCGTGGCGACGAGCTGAGTGGCATCACAGGCACCAAGGCTGCCGACATCTTCATGTCACAGAAAGACGACAAGGGCAAATGGAGCAGACCACAAAGCATCGACTCCGAATTGAATACCGACTTCGACGAAGGAGCCTGCACCTTCTCACCCGACGGCAGGACAATGTATCTGACCCAGTGCAAGACCGACGCCAACTATCCCCGATACGCGACAGTGATGGTTTCCAACCGTAGCGATGCCGCCTGGAGCAAGGCCACAGAACTGACCATCTCGCGTGACACCCTCTCCAGTTTTGCACACCCGGCCGTATCTCCCGATGGGGAGTGGCTCTATTTCGTCAGCGACATGCCCGGTGGCATGGGAGGCCTCGACATCTGGCGCTGCCGACTCAATGCAAATAATGAAACGGGCGGTGTAGAGAATCTCGGCGCACCCGTCAATACCGCCGGTGATGAGATGTTCCCTACCTTCCGCCCCAATGGCGACCTCTATTTCTCAAGCAACGGTCACCCAGGCATGGGCGGACTCGACATCTTCATCGCCAAGCCCAACGAAATAGGCTGGAGACTGGAACATCCCGGATTCCCACTAAATTCTCAAAGCGATGATTTCGGTATGACTTTCGAGGGTATGAAAAATACAGGGTTCTTCTCATCCAACCGGGGCGATGCCCGCGGCTTCGACCACATCTACAGCTTCTTCAACCCCGACATCGTACAGACCCTCAAGGGCTGGGTATATGAACAAGACGGCTATGAACTACCGGCAGCCCAGGTATTCATGGTAGGTAACGACGGGACCAACATACGACTGAGCGTCAGAGGCGACGGTTCTTTCACCCAAGAGATCAAACCTAACGTGGACTATGTGCTGCTGGCCTCCTGCAAGGGATTCCTCAACCACCAAGAACAACTGAGAGTCAGTCCTGTCAAGGAGTCGGAAGAATACGTTCTTCAATTCCCACTCTATAACATCTCTGCTCCCGTGCTGATTGAAAACATCTTCTATGACTTCGACAAGGCCACCCTGCGCCCAGAGTCATCTGCAGCACTCGACTCGCTGGTAGACCTGCTGAATGAGAATGCCAACATCACCATTGAACTGTCGTCACACACCGACTATAAAGGCTCAGACCAGTATAATGAACGGCTCTCACAACAACGGGCCGAGAGTGTGGTACGCTATCTGATAGAGCATGGTATCGCTGCCGACCGTCTGACCCCAAAGGGCTATGGTGAAGGCAAGCCCAAAACTATCAAACGGAAGATTGCTGAACGCTATCCATTCCTCAAAGACGGCGACCTGTTGACGGAAGAATTCATCACACAGCTGCCTGAGGAACAGCAAGAGACGTGCAACCAGCTAAACCGCCGCACAGAGTTCAGAGTGTTGTCGACAACCTACGGGCTGTTTGATAAGGCAGGAAAACTAATACAAAAGCCACAGCCAAAAGCACCAGTACAGGATCCAAGTGAAGATCAGTCGTCGGAGCCGTGGTAGCAAACACGCTGAGAGAGGTCAGCACCGTCTCCAGAATGGCCAGCAAACTGGCCTTCAAGGCTTCCCATCCATTAAGGAAGAAGAAGAGAATCCCACCCGTCAAGATACAGAACCATGTCCACAAGCGGCACAACAACGAGGAACGGCCCATGCTTGCCTCCACGGTCTCCACGCCCTGCATCACCCGTTCTGTGAAGCCATTGTCTGTTATCTCCTGCTGAGCAGCCTCCTGAAAGAAGCGTTCAACGAGTCTATTGTCACTATCTGTCATATCCATTTGCTTTTAAGTAGTTAGCCATTTTCTCCTTTCCACGCCGCAGATGCGACTTGACCGTATTCTCTGCGATACCCGTCATCTTGCTAATCTGATCTATCGGATAGCCGTCGATAAGCTGCAGTGTGATACAGGTACGCTCGTCTGCCTTCAGCAGCGCCAGGGCGGCATACACGTCCATCTTCATATTAGCATCGCCTGAGGCTGCCATCTGCCTGACTGCAGCGGAACTGTCAACATCATCAGTCTGCTTACGAGAACGGACTTCATCATAGAATACATTATAGGCGATACGCATCAGCCAGGTGGAGAAGCTTGAGACGCCACGGAACTTCGTGATATTCACATAGGCCTTGATGAAGGTTTCCTGTGCCAGGTCATCACTCAGCTGCTCATCGCCAAGTGTCTGATTCAGGAAAAACCGACGCACAGGCGACTGGTACTTCCTGACAAGTTGGTCGAAGGCCCGCTTGTTGTGGAATACCGCCACCTGCGTCACAAGAGCTATGTCCGTCAGTCCCGCCATCTCAATTCACATCAATACCTTTTCTCTGGCATGACCAGCCACAGCACCAGATAGAATATCAGTCCGCTGAAAGCTGTGAAGAGTGTCAGGAATGCATAGGCAATTCTGACCAACACAGGGTCGAAGTCGAAATACTCTGCCAGTCCGCCGCATACTCCGGCAAACACTCTGTCGTTTGAGCGCATCAATTTCTTAGTCATAATTCTGCAAATTCTTATTGTTATTATCATTATCTCTGTTGCCTGATGTCTTGGCGATAATCACCTTGCCAAGTCCAATGAAGAATACCAGTGCACCGATGCCAAATCCTATCTCACCGGCTGCATAGCCCAGGAAGATGGCGAGACCTATGCCAAGGAACAACTGTCGCATACCGCTCTGATAGTCGTTCTTGTCCCACTCATCTGGTTTCCCGTTCAGGATCTGATCGGGGATAGGCTGTCCGTTCTTGATAGCCATCTCAGCCAGTCTGTACTTCTCTTTACGGTTCCTGTTCACGAAGTAGAAGACAGCAATAATGATGAGCAGAGGCAACAACAGGAAGACGATGACAAGGGCAATGATACCTAATGCGATGCCCGGTCCTACGATTCCGCCGACGCCCTCAAACACCTCTTTAAGCACCTTGGCATCCTCATCGGAAATATTGACGGAACGATGGTAATTCACATACTCGTCTTCATCTACATCAGCACTGTCAACGCTGGTAGTGTCAGAAAAGGCCTCGATTGCGTCTTTGTTCTTAGTAGAGTCCACCTGCTCCGTCCTGGGAGTATGGCGATGGCTCTGCGATGCAGCCTCGGCACTGAGTCCGAGCGCCAACATCAATGTGATTGCTACTAAATACTTTTTCATATCTCTCTTGGATTATTTACTTGTTTATATTCTTATCTTTCTTTGTCCGTTTGACGTAACAAATCATAAATTAGTTGCAAAGATAGTGAGTTTTTCCCATATTTTTTATAATTTTGCATCGAAAATGGCAAATCTACCAGAGGAATTCGTACGCGAAACGAGGCAAGTGATGGGTGAAGCACGCTTCAACCGCTTCCTGGAGGCATTCAATGAGGATGCCCCTGTCAGCATACGCCTCAATCCACGGCACCTCACAAAGTGTCAGAAACTTTGTGAGGTGCCGTGGTGCAAAGAGGGGTTCTATTTGGAGGGCCGTCCACAGTTCACCTTCGACCCACTCTTCCATGCTGGCTACTACTACGTGCAGGAGGCCTCGTCGATGTTCGTCACCCACGTACTGCGGCAACTGGTCAAGGAGCCTGTAGAGATGTTGGACCTTTGCGCTGCACCTGGTGGCAAGTCGACGGCAGCCCGCAGCGTGCTCCCCGAAGGCAGTACGCTCGTCAGCAATGAGCCCATCCCCACACGGGCACAGATCCTGCTGGAGAACATCACGAAATGGGGCTGGCCCGACTGCACCGTCACCAACAACTATCCCCGCGACTTCCGAAAGGCGAAGGCGAAGTTCGACGTTATCCTCTGCGACGTACCTTGCTCCGGTGAAGGCATGTTCCGCAAGGATCCTGAGACCATCAGCGAGTGGAGCCTGCAGAACGTGGAGAAATGCTGGCGACTGCAACGGGAGATCGTGGCCGATGCCTGGGAGTGCCTGACCCCCGGCGGAATACTTATATATAGTACGTGTACCTATAATATAAAAGAGAATGAGGAGAACGTGCGATGGATTCAGCAGACCTACGATGCAGAGATCCTGCCCGTGCCCACCAAGCCCGAATGGAACATCACAGGCTCGCTGCTCGAAGGCTTCGAGGGCCCCGTCTACCGTTTCATCCCCGGCATCACCCGTGGCGAGGGTCTTTTTATGTGCGCTTTGGTTAAACGAGGAGTGAGGAGTGTGGAGTGTAGAGTGAGAAATGTTCAGAAGCAAAGTCAACACCTGAAGGTAATCTCACTCCACACTCCTCACTCCACACTCCACGAGACAAAAGTCGACCTCTCCTACCCCGACGCCCTGCGCTATCTCCGTGGCGAAGCCCTCGTGCTGCCTGCCGATACGCCAAAGGGGCTCGTGACCATCACCTATAAGGGCATCCCTCTCGGTCCTGCCAAGAATATCGGCAACCGCGCCAACAACCTCTATCCGAAGCCATGGCGCATCAAGACCACCCATCTGCCTACAGAAGAAATAAAAATATTAGATATATGAAACAGTATCTCGACATCCTCAACCGAATCCTGACGGAAGGCGTCCAGAAGGGCGACCGAACAGGCACTGGCACCATCAGCATCTTCGGCACCCAGAGTCGCTATAACCTCGACGATGGATTCCCCGTGCTGACCACCAAGAAGCTCCACCTGAAGTCGATCATCTACGAACTGCTCTGGTTCCTACGGGGTGACACTAACGTGCACTGGTTGCAGGAGCGCGGTGTGCGCATCTGGAACGAGTGGGCCGACGAGAACGGCGAACTGGGTCCCGTCTACGGCCACCAGTGGCGCTCATGGCCCGACTACAAGGGCGGCACTATCGACCAGATACAATATGTGATCGACCAGTTGAAAACGAATCCCAATTCCCGCCGCATGATTGTCTCGGCCTGGAACGTGGCCGAAGTCAATGAGATGGCCCTGCCCCCCTGTCACACCATCTTCCAGTTCTACGTGGCCGGCGACCGTCTGTCGCTCCAACTCTACCAGCGCTCTGCCGACACCT
>ERZ842401.7451-NODE-7451-length-11192-cov-4.356200_pt1 | contig 11192 bp, 19 predicted proteins | sample MGYA00521270_ERZ842401 | MGnify/ENA primary metagenome ERZ842401 (study PRJEB31892, sample SAMEA3878208) | bioreactor metagenome | biome: Moose rumen | place: Sweden | collected 2011-10 | study: EMG produced TPA metagenomics assembly of the PRJEB12797 data set... | reverse complement strand
GGGGAAAGGAATGGGTAACGCAATCGCCCGCCGCTTCGCCCGCGAGGGATTCAAGGCCGTGCTTGTCGCACGGCGCAGGGAGGCGCTTGAGGCGGCGGTTGCCGAACTCGCAAAGGACGGTCTGGCGGCATCGTACGAGACCGCAGACGCCTCGGACGCAAACTCCCTCGCGGAGGCGATTGACCGGATCGGGACGCCCGACGTGCTTGTGTACAACGCCGCGTTCATGGCAGGCGGCAAGGCATCCGAGCTGACGCCCGACGAGATGGTCGCGCACTTCAAGACGGACGTCGTGGGCGCGCAGATCGCCGCGAAATGCGTCATTCCGGCGATGCGCGAACGCGGCGCCGGGGCGATCATCTTCACGGGCGGACTCTTCGGCGTCCACCCTAGCGCAGACGCGAACTTCGCCTGCATGTCGATGGACAAGTCCGCGCTCCGCGCACTTGCGCTCATGCTCAACTCGGAGCTGAAAGACACAGGCGTATTCGCGGGCATTGTCAACATCATGGGCGTTGTCGGTTCCGAAGAACGCCTCTCCCCGGAACGCGTGTCCGACGCCTACTGGGAACTTTATTCCAAACGCCTTGACTTTGAGATCTGCTATCCGCAGTGATAACTCACGAAAGGAATAAATCGATGAAAGTGCTGATGCTCAACGGAAGCTTCAATCCCGACGGTTCGACGAGCGCCGGGCTGGAGATCATGGCAAAGACGTTTACCGAAGAAGGCGTGGAGACGGAAATCGTCACCGTCGGCGCGAAACCCATCGCCGACTGCATCGGGTGCGGAAAGTGCGCGGAGCTAAAGCGGTGCGTCTTTGCGAACGATGGCGTCAACGAGTTCGCGGAAAAGGCGAAGACGGCGGACGGTTTCGTGTTCGGAACGCCAGTCTACTACGCACATCCGTCGGGACGCATCCTTTCGTTCCTCGACCGCGTGTTCTTCTCTTCCATGATGGGGAACCGCTATGCGGCGTTCCGCCACAAGCCCGTCGCCTCGATAGTCGTGGCGCGACGTGCGGGCACAAGCGCCAGCTTCGACGTCCTGAACAAATATGCAGGCATTTCGCAGATGATAACTGTCGGTTCCACTTATTGGAACGAGTTTCACGCGCTGACGAAGGAGGACGTGCCGGAGGACGGCGAAGGAGTCCAAACTCTCCAGAACCTCGCGCGCAACATGGCGTATGTGATGAAGTGCCAGAAGGCCGGGCGCGATGCCGGCATTCTGCCGCCGACAGCAAGAGAGGATGTGTTCACCAATTTCGTGAGGAGGGGCTGATGAAAGATGTCGTTGTTGTCATAGGCGCGGGCGGGATAGGTCAGGCGATTGCGCGGCGCGTGGGGGCGGGCAGGCATGTCGTTCTCGCCGACCTGCGGCTTGATGCGGCCCAGGCCGCGTCAAAGATCCTTGGGGACGCGGGCTTTGAGACAAGCGCAACGCAGGCGGACCTCGCAAGCCGCGAATCGATACGCGCGCTTATTGAGCATGCGCAGGAGTTCGGCCCGATAAGGAATCTTGTCAATGCGGCGGGCGTCTCGCCTTCGCAAGCGCCCGTCGCGACGATCCTCAAGGTCGATCTCTACGGCACATCAGTTCTCCTTGAGGAGTTCGGCAAGGTCATCGCCGAGGGCGGAAGCGGCATCGTCATTTCCTCTCAGTCTGGGCATCGGCTTCATGCGCTCACGGAAGAGGAAAATGCCGCCCTTGCGACAGCGCCGACGGAAGAACTGCTGAAACTGCCGTTCATCGTCTCAATCACCGACACCCTGAAGGCCTACCAGTATTCCAAGCGGTGCAACGTCCTGCGCGTGATGGGCGAGGCGACGAACTGGGCGAAGCGCGGCGCGACGCTGAATTCGATAAGCCCCGGCATCATCATCACTCCTCTCGCCAACGACGAGCTGAAGGGGCCGCGCGGCGAGGGCTACCGCAAGATGCTCTCGCTCTGCCCATGCCGACGCGCCGGCACGCCGGACGAAGTGGGCGATCTCGCGGAGTTCCTGATGTCTTCGCGCGGCCGCTGGATCACCGGCTCCGACTTCCTCATCGACGGCGGCACGACGGCCAGCTACTTCTACGGCGACCTACAGTACCTCAAAGCGACACACTAACTCGATTGAATTGAAAGGATTGCATGATGCAGACGGTTGCACTCAACGACGGCGTGGCGATTCCGCAGATAGGCTTCGGCACATTTCAGATTCCGGCTGGAGCGGAGACGGAAAAGGCGGCCAGGTCATTCTCCGCTTCGAGATACAGGAAGGGGCGATTGTGTTTCCGAAGTCCACAAGGCCGGGACGCATCAAGAGCAACCTCGAAATCTTTGATTTCTCGCTGACCGAGGATGAGATGTCCGCAATTCGCACTCTCGACAAGGGCAAGGGCATGCACGACCCGGACAAGCCCGGAGTCGCCGAGTGGCTGCTCTCCAATTACAAGATACATGAGTGAATTACGTATCTATCGAAAGGACAACGTCATGACCACACGTAAACTTGCACAATTTGAAGTGTCGTCCGTCGGCATCGGCTGCATGGGCTTCAGCCACGGCTACGGTGCCCTGCCGCCGGAAGAGGACATCCAGCGCATGGGCTACGTCAAGCCGCTGTGATTCCACAACAATAAAGGTAAACACAATGAATAAACTCATCATAGGAGGAATGGCAATGGCCAGTGCAATTATGGCAGGTGCGGCGGACCTCACCGCGAAGGAAACGGCGATCGTCGATATCGGCGCGTGGACGGCGCGGGGCGAACAGGACAAGCTCGGAGCGGCGTTCAAGGCGGGCTTCGACGCGGGGCTCACGCTCAACGAGGCGAAGGAACTTGTCGGGCAGCTCTATGCCTACTGCGGCTTTCCGCGCGCGCTCAACGCGGCGGGGACGCTCATGAAGGTTGCGGACGAAGTCAAGCCGACGGAAGGTTCCGCGGCAGATATGCCGCGCGGATCGCTCGGCGAGCGAGCATTGCCAGTCGGGACGGCGAACCAGACAAAGCTGTGTGGTGGACCAGTCAAGGGCGCCCTTTTCGACTTCCATCCGCAGCTGGACGAGTACCTGAAGACGCATCTCTTCGGCGACATCTTTGCGCGCGACACCCTCGACTGGCGCACGCGCGAGATCGTGACGATCGCCGCGCTCGCGGCGCGTCCAGAGACGGAGCCGCAGATGAAGGCGCATATCGCCATCGGAAAGGTGAACGGCGTGATGGACGCGCAGGCGGCGGAAATCGTGCGGCGCGTTCAGCTGCCGCGCAATCCCGCAGATCTTCCGCGCGACTGGTCGCCGATTCCTGTCGGCGAGCCGAACACGGCATACGCGAAGTACTTCATCGGCAACAGCTACCTCCACAAGCTTACGCTCGACCAGGTGCCGGCGTTCGGCGTGACGTTCGAGCCGGGGTGCCGCAACAACTGGCACATCCACCATGCGAAGACGGGTGGAGGGCAGATGCTCATCGTGACGGCGGGCGAGGGCTTCTACCAGGAATGGGGCAAGCCGGCGCGCCGCCTGAAGAAAGGCGACACCGTAAACATCCCGGCGAACGTCAAGCACTGGCACGGTGCCGCACCCGATTCGTGGTTCCAGCACATCGCGCTTGAAGTCCCCGGTACCGGGCAGTCCAACGAATGGTGCGAGCCCGTGGACGACAAGGCGTACGCCGAGGCGACAACGTGCAATCAACCTTGAGGAGCAAGTGAACACCGCGAAAAAAAGGAAGGCCGGATTTGAACGATGAATGCCAAGTGGACGATTCTGGGAAAAAAGTTCGCGACATTGTGCATATTGCCTTTGGCGGCGGTGTCGGGGTGCATGTCGCTCAACGCGCCCGATCGGGCGGACAAAGCAAAAGGAGCTGAAAACATGCAGGTTCGCATTGCAGAGCTGGAAATCCTCCCGGAATGGCTCGACGCCTACCTGGAGGCTGCTGGCGCGGTGGGCGCGGAATCGGTCGCCAAGGAGCCGGGCGTCGTGTGCATCTTCCCGATGCAGAAGAAGGAGTCGCCGACGTCCATCCGCATCGTGGAGATCTACCGCAGCGATGAGGCGTACAAGGCGCATCTCGCGACGCCGCACTTCCGCGCATACAAAGAAGGCACACCGCACATGATCAAGTCGCTTGAACTGGTGCCCATGCATCCGCTCGATCCCGAACACGCGAACGGCATCTTCAGGAAGTGGCTGTAACGGCGTCTAACGACTCCGGGCTCGAGGTTGCGGATTCGCATTCGCGTGAATGACAAGTCGCACCCCTTGTCCGACGAGCTGTCCGCCTGAATTTGACATACCCTACGGGGGTATAGTATAATACACAGCCGATAAGTCAAGAAAGGATCGAGAGATGAGAAAATGCATTGAAGATGTGACGGCGCTCCAGCTACGGCTGAAGAAGATCGTCGGACAGCTTACGGGTGTGCAGAAAATGCTGGCGGAGGATGTCCCCTGCGAGGACATTCTCACGCAGCTCAACGCGGCGAACGGTGCGCTCCACCGGCTTTCATTCATCATTCTCGACGGACACCTCCGGCACTGTGTGCGAGAGGGGATAGAGAAAGGCAACGCGGACGAGACGATCGAATCGTTTGCCGAGGCGCTTGAGAGTTTCTCGAAGATGGCGTGATGGAGGGCCGAGAAAATGAAAGAGATATTGATTGCGTTTGTCCACGTGTTCGCAATGATGGCGCCGTGGCTTGTGTTCGGATTCCTGATGGCGGGGATCATCGCCGTATGGATCCCGCGCAGCTGGGTTAATCGCATGATGGGCGGAAGCTCCGGCTTCCGCGGCATTCTCCGCGCCGTCGCGATCGGCGTGCCGCTCCCGATCTGCTCGTGCGGCGTGCTGCCGATTGCGGCCGGGCTTCGCAAGCACGGCGCGGGGAAAGGACCGACCGCCGCCCTTCTCATCTCCACGCCGCAGACGGGCATCGATTCAATCCTCGCGACATACGCTCTGCTCGGACCGGTCTTCGCCGTCGCGCGTCCGATCGCCGCCGCGCTTACGGGCGTCGTAGGCGGAGCGGTGGTCTCCGCTGTCGGCGGAGAGGATGCGTCGACCGTCGCCGTCGAGGAATCGGCTGCGGGCTCGCGCGGGATCAAGGCGATTTTCTGGCAGGCGTACAGGCGGCTTCTTGGTTCCGTCGCGAAGCCGCTTGCCGTCGGACTCGCCGTCTCCGCTCTCGTCACGGTGCTTGTTCCGGACAACTTCTTCGCGGACGCCTTCCACGGCAGCGACTGGATCGCGATGCCGGTGATGGCGCTCGTGGGTTTCCCGATGTACGTCTGCTCGACGGCGTCCATTCCGATTGCCGCGTCGCTTGTCGCAAAGGGCGTCTCGCCCGGCGCGGCATTCGTCTTCCTGATGGTAGGCCCTGCGATGAACGCGATGTCGCTCACGACCGTCGCCGCGCTTGTCGGGCGCAAGGCCGCCGCCGCGTACGTCGCCGTGATCGTCATCGGCGCGATTCTCTGCGGCATCGCGATCAACTTTGTCCCGGATGCGCTTCCCGCGACTTCCGCGATCGCCGCCGCGGGCCATTCACTTTCCGTCGTCCACTGGGCGTCAGCCGCGTTCCTCGCCGCAATGATAGCCTACAATCTGGTCCGCCCAGTCAGCATGGGCCATCACAAGTGCTCTTCAAAGTAGTACGGCCTCGCGGAGCTAAAGTTCCCCTGCGTGTCAAGGAAATGATACAATATCAGAGCAATGCGCGGTAGCGCACCAAGTCCAAGACACAACGGAGAGTTAGCAATGTCCACCAAGAAGACAATTAAGAAAACCAAGAACGTCCTGATCATTTCGGCGTCGTTCCGTCCGAACTCCAACTCCCACGCGCTCTGCCAGGAGGTCGCCAAGGGCGTGAAGGCCGCGGGCAACAAGGCCGAGGTCATCCGGCTTAATGGCAGGAAGATCGGGTTCTGCACCGGCTGCTATGCCTGCCAGAAGCTCGGGAAGTGCGTCATCAAGGACGACGCCAACGCAATCGTCGAGAAGATATGCAAGGCGGACGCCGTCGTGTTCGGTACGCCCGTCTACTACTTCTCGATCGCCGGACAGCTCAAGGCGCTCTTCGACCGCTGCGTCGCGAAGTGGCCGGAGCCGAACGGCAAGCCGTACTATCTCGTCGCGACGATGGCGGAGAACATGGACTGGGATCTCGTGAAGGCGCCGCTCCAGGGTTTCGTCGACTGCTTCGAGGGCGCGAAGATCAAGGGCTTCCTCAAGGCCGGAGGCGTCTACGAGCCCGGTGCCGTGAAGAAGACGAAGTTCATGAAGGCGGCCTTCGATCTCGGCAGGAGGATATGAAATGAAAGTGATGCTGGTCATACTTGGCATCGTCCTCGTTGCCGCAATTGTAGTGGTGGCGGGGTGCCGAGTATTGGCAAGTCGCTCGACGGAGGCGACGGTGGGGTTGACGGCAAAGTTGCCGGGCAAGATCGCGGTTGTCTACTACTCCCAGTCGAAGGTCGGCAACACGTCGACGGTCGCGAAATGGATTGCCAAGCACACGGGCGGCGAGCTTGTCCCGATAGAGACTGTCGAGGCGTACCCCGACGCCTACGGTGACACGCTCAAGGCCGCGAAGAAGGACATGGAGAACGGTGGAACGCGTGCGATAAAGGCCGTCCCTCCGCTCGATGGCTACGACGTGGTGTTCATCGGCACGCCGATCTGGTACGGAACGTACGCGCCTCCGGTCGCGGAATTCTTCAAGACACATTCGTTTGCGGGCAAGACGGTCGTGCCGTTCTGCACGCACGGCGGCGGAGGCGCGGGCCGATACTTCGTGGATGTGCGCAAGGCATGCCCGGCCGCGACGGTCAAGGATGGACTCACGATTCGCGGCTCGAACCAGATAGAGCGCCGCCTCGGAATCGGCGTCACCTCGCACCACATGGAAGACGACGTCGTCAATTGGCTCAACGCCACTTTCGCCGCGACAGCCGCTTTCGCGACAACGGGAGGCGCGGAATGCATGGAATGCCATGGCAGTTGTTCGATGAATGAATGAAGCATAGCTTTTCAATCGTCCTCCTGCGTCCTGAAATCCCGCACAATACAGGGGCGATAGGCCGGCTCTGCGTGGGGCTGGGCATGCCGCTTCATCTCGTAAGGCCCCTCGGCTTCGCTCTCGACGACCGCTACGTCGCCCGCGCAGGTCTCGACTACTGGCCGCATCTCGACGTCACGCTTCACGACACTTGGGATGAGTATCTTGCGGCGGCAAAACCCAAGCGACTCTTCTTTCTCTCGACGCACGGCGAGAAGTCACTATACGAATGCCGTTTTTCCGAAGGCGACGCGCTTGTGTTCGGGAATGAGTCGTCAGGACTTCCGAAAGACTTCTACGACCGCTACAAAGAATCGCTTTTCAAGATCCCCATGCCCGGCGAACACGCGCGAAGCATCAACCTTGCAAACGCCGTCTCAATCGCCGCGTACGAATGCTACAGGCAATTAACCCATCGCCCCATTGCACAAAGCAACTGCATGTGATACAATATGCACAGTTTAAATGAGCATATTGGAGCAAAGGATGAATGCCACAATGCTTGACTTCAGAAGGCGCATGCCCGAAATCCAAGGCGCGATCTCTCGGCGCGAGCGCGTCACCGTCTCTTCACACGGACGGCCCTGGGCAGTAATGGTCGCATGGGAAGACGCGAAGCCGAATACGCCGTCCGCAAGGGATTGCGCAGCTGCCGGAATGTGGGCGGACCGCGACGATCTTACGTCGCCGACCGAGTATGTCCGCAATCTCCGTGCGCGACGGAGGTTCGTATGATCTTCGACACCGACGTGATGATATGGGCTTTTCGCGGCAACGGAAAGGCACTTGATGCGATAGACGAAGCGACAACGCGCTCTATTTCCTCCGTCACCTACATGGAGCTTCTGCAAGGCGTCAGGAACAAGACGGAAATGCTTTCAATGAAGCGCTTCCTTTCGACACTCGGCTTCACTACATTGCCCGTGACGGCGGAGATCTCAACCCGCGCGATTTCCATAATGGAGTCCACGGCGCTGAAAAGCGACCTCGGCGTATGCGACGCGCTGATCTTCGCCACTGCTCTTGAAAACGGCGACACGCTTCTTAGCGGAAACGCAAAGCACTTCAAGGAAGTCCCCCTGCTCGATGCGAGGACATTTCGTGCATAGGAGGAACTATGCAATGAAAACTAACTTTAAGGATGATTGAAGAAAAGGTTTGGCCTATGAAAATGAGCTGGATGTGCGCGGAACGCTTGTGCGCGTGATCAAGATTGGCGGTGATGATTATGTCTGCCTTACCGACATGGCGGGAACTTGCCAAGATCGACTACCATCCAATTGAAAGGTAACCAAGGGCAAATGACAATCCGAAAATACGAAGAGAACGACATCGGCGGCATGATTGCCGTCTGGAACGAGATCGTCGAGGCGGGCGATGCCTTCCCGCAGGAAGAACAGCTGACGCCACAGGCCGGAGCCGAGTTCTTTGCCGCGCAGACATATACAGGCGTTGCGGTGGACGAACAGGGAACGGTTCTGGGACTGTACATCCTCCATCCCAACAACGTGGGGCGCTGCGGTCACATTTCGAACGCCAGCTATGCCGTCCGTTCGGACTGCCGCGGGATGCACATCGGCGAAAAGCTCGTGCTTGACTGCCTCGCCCAGGCCAAGGCGCACGGATTCGGCGTGCTCCAATTCAACGCCGTCGTCGAAGGCAATGTCCATGCGCGCCATCTCTATGAGCGGCTTGGGTTCACGCAACTTGGTATGATACCGCGCGGATTCCGGATGAATGACGGTTCGTTTGCCAACATCTGCCCTTATTTCAAAGAAATCGTGTGAGAAACATTCAAAGGAGAAATGCAATGAAAGTCCTGTTGATCATACTTGGCATCGTCGTCGTTGCCGCGCTTGCAGTCGTGGTGGGGTGCCGGATGCTGGCAAGTCGCTCGACGGAGGCTACGATCACGCTTACGGCAAAGGTGCCGGGCAAGATCGCGGTTGTCTACTACTCCCAGTCGAAGGTCGGCAACACGGCGACAGTCGCGAAGTGGATCGCCAGGAGGTCGTGGAGTCCGGGTGGTTCGACCGCGAGCACCTGCCGGAAATCCCCCCCACGGATCGATAACGCGGGCCATGCTCGACGCCTGGGTCGCAGAATCTCGCAAAGAAGGTAGTGCCGACAATGAAAATAGAAAGGTGAGTGATTTATGAGTGGTCTGGGACAGCATATTGAGTATGCGCAGAACTTCATCGCGCAAGTTGATGCTCAACACGCCCGCGATGTCGCGCTTGAATACGTTTGTCCATTCGACATTGAGCGGCGGCAGTTCGTCACTCATCGTTTCAACTCCGCCAAGGCCAAATCAAGAGGCATACCCCGCCTGTCAGGGTCGTTGCCGATTTCCTCTGTTTCGCGCATTGCCTTCACTGATATTGGTAATGAACCTTTTGCGACGATTCTGCATTCTCTTTATTGAGGGTCTATCGTGCCCCAACGAGAAATGGAAGTCTGGCAGGAAATAGCGAAAAACGCCGAATGCGGCGCGGAGAGGCTTGTCGCCGAGTATGGCGACAGGCTCTATGCCGCCGCCTCGCTGTTGTGCCGGAACGACTGCGACGCAGAAGACCTTGTGTTCAGGACTCTTGCCCGGGCGGTTGACAAGATACGGCAGTTCAAGCCGTCGGGCGATTTCTTCAGCTGGCTCTACAAGATACTCCTTAACTTCCATCGGATGGATGCGCGCAGGAAGCGTCCGGACATCGTGCCGGTCGGCTCCGCACAGGATCTGCCGCAGATTCCGGCCGAGGCCGGCGGAGACGCCGGGGCGGAACTGCAGGAAATGATCCGCCGCCTCCCGCACCAGATACGGGAGACGGTCGTCCTCAAATACTTCTCGGGGATGTCCATCGATGAGGTCGCGGCTGAGCTTGGCATCCCGGCGGGCACCGTCAAGTCGAGGCTTTTCACAGCAAAGCGTATTCTTGCAGACGAGTTCAAGGCAACAAACCAGAAAGGAGCAAGTCTATGAGCGAGGCAGAACTGGACGCGGCGATAGCCGAACGCTTCAAGGCATACGAGAACGGGGTTCGTCTTCCCGGCGAATTCAAGAGTCGTTTCATCTCTTCGATGCGGCGAAGGCGCACGCTGCGGAGAGTCAGGATGGTCGGGCTCGTCTGCGCCGCGGCCGCCGCGGGCGCATTGATCGCCGGCCTTGCGAAGCCTGCCGCGGTGAACAACGACGCGCGCCCCTCGCTGACGGCAAAAACCGGCGGCACGAACGAAACCGAGCAGGTGTCGTACTGGGTGCTGCTCGGCTATCTGCGGGAGTGCTTCAGCCGCTCCAGGCCGACACGGCGGAAGGAAGAGGAGTAGTCTTGCGCAATTACAGTCTATCAGAAAGGACACAACAGAAATGACAGCGAAAATCATGGTGATCATAGGCGCCTCGGTCGCGGCGGTGGTCGGGATGTACATACTTGGCAGATGCGCGGACAAAGGAGATGCCGACGCGAACGAGAAAGCCGATTCCCCGTCCCGGCGAGACGCGGTCTGATGTATCCCGCAATACCCATCTGGCTCGCCGTCGCGTTTGTCGCCGTCGGACTGTATGCCCTGGCGTGGAGCGCGGACCGCTTCATCGAAGGTGCGGAAGCCGTCGCCCATTCATTTGGCGTATCGCCGTTCATCATCGGGATGGTGGTGGTCGGCTTTGGCACCTCCGCTCCTGAACTTGCCGTTTCCGCGCTGTCCGGCATTGCGGGCCACGCCAATCTCTCGCTTGGCAACGCATACGGCTCGAACATCTTCAATATCGCCGCCATACTCGGCGTTGCCGCGCTGATCAGTCCCATCGCGGTGCGCCCCGTCATTGTGTTCGCGGCCGTTCCCCTGCTGCTGGTCGCTTCCGTTGCCTCGTGCCTGCTCGTGTGCCTTGGCGCCGGATTCTCGCGCATTGACAGAAGTCTGCGGTCTCATGGCACCCTGACCCGTGTCTGCGGGATTGTCTGGCTTGTGGCGTTTGCCGGCTATCTGATTGCCGTCGCGCGCCAGGAAGCGTTTGCGAAGTGACGTGAGTTCCGATCTGAAGCGCGCGGCGGCCGGGTGCGGAAGAGCTGTCGGCCACATGGATAAACAGAAGATTTTCTCACCCAATCCTGACAAGGATGTGAGATAATATGCACTGTCATGG
>ERZ842401.7450-NODE-7450-length-11192-cov-4.804705_pt1 | contig 11192 bp, 8 predicted proteins | sample MGYA00521270_ERZ842401 | MGnify/ENA primary metagenome ERZ842401 (study PRJEB31892, sample SAMEA3878208) | bioreactor metagenome | biome: Moose rumen | place: Sweden | collected 2011-10 | study: EMG produced TPA metagenomics assembly of the PRJEB12797 data set... | reverse complement strand
CGCCCGCAGCGGGAGCGGCGGGAGCCTCGGGCCGGGCGGGAGTCTCACGGGTGATTTGGGGGGCGTTCCAGGTGACGACGGCCTCGCGCCCTCCGATCATCTGGGCGGCGTAGTCACGCAGCTGGGCGGCGGTGGGGCGGTCCCAGGTCTCCTTGGCGAGGCAGGAGACGCAAACCATGTTGAGCCTGTCGCTGAACTGTTCGGGAAGCTCGGGCATGTCGGCGCCCTGCTTGAGGAGGCTTCCGCCCATGCCGCAGAAGGGCACGTCGCCGGTGGCAAGCTCGTAGATTGCGACTCCGAGGGACCAGATGTCGCTCGCCTTGACGGCCTGGAAATTCTTGCTGAAGCGCTCGGGGCCCATGTAGGAGATGGCGCCGGCCGAGTTGAGCTGCATGGCGCTGCGGCGCAGCGACTGGCGCAGCTGCTTGCTGATGCCGAAGTCGGTGATGACGAAATCGCCCGACTTGAGGATGAGGATGTTGTCGGGCTTGATGTCCTGGTGGATGATGGGCGGGTTCTGGGAATGGAGATAAGCCAGGCCCGCAGCCACGTCATGGATGAAGCGCCAGATGTCCTGCTCGGTCATGTCGCCGGCATAGCGGCTGACGGAGCCGTCGGGGCAATAGGGCATGACGAGGTAGGGACGGCGGTCCTCGGAATTGACGCCCAGGTAATTGGCATGCAGCAGGTTGGTGTGGTTGAACTCGAACGAGAGCTGGAATTCCTTCTTGAATTCTTCGAGGCCTTTCTCGTCCATGGCTATGTAGATCTTGGTGGCGACCTCGAGGTCGGTTGCAAGGTCCTTGGCCACCCATACCTCGCCGAAGCTTCCGCTGCCTACGAAGCGCTCGAGACGATAGCGATTGTCAAGTAAATACCCTTCTGTGTATTGCATATCGTTATTGGATGTTTTGTTCTGAATCGGGGGCGGGGGCCTCTTCCGAAGGCCCGGCCGCAGTGGTGTCGGGGACTGACACTTCCGCAGGGATTGCCGGCGGAAGGATTGCCGCCCTGGCGCGGTCTACAAGGCCGTAGTGCCAGGCTGCATAGCATGCCGCTGCAAGAAGGGCGATCACGAGGATCCATATCCACGCGCGGGACTTCCTGCGGGGTTTGACGGTTGCCGTAAGGGTGCGTTCGAGCTGCGGTTCCTGCACCTGGACGCACTCCATGAGGGCTATGGTCACGTTGTCGTGCCCTCCGGCATTGAGGGCGCCCTCAATCAGGTCGGAGAGGTAGTCGTTGATGCTCTCGCGCTCCGGGGTGAGGATGTCGACGATTTCTTCGTCGCGGATGAGTCCGCACAGGCCGTCGGTGCACAGGAGGAGCATGTCTCCTGCCGAGAGGCCCTTGCAGACATAATCGGGCTGGGCAACGGTGTTGGAGTCGCCCAGGCTCTTGGTGATGATGTTGCTGTTGGGATGGTCGAATGCGAGCTCGGGGTCGAGCTTGCCGCTGTCGACGAGCTGCTGGACGTAGGAATGGTCCTTGCTCAGGCGGCTCAGGCCGGCCTGGCGGTTGAACAGATAGGCCCTGGAATCGCCGCACCAGGCAACGTGGGCGACATTGCCGAGCACCCACACCATGACGACGGTGGTGCCCATCCCTTCGGTCGACGGGTCTTCCTTGACCTTGTGCTTGATATCACTGTCGGCATTGACGATGGCCTTCTTCATGAAGGTCTCGATGTGGGTGCCGGTGTCGGTAATCCTGGAGAAATCGACGACGTCGCCGAAGGCCTTGCGAATGCTGGTCACGGCTATCTCGGAGGCGACTTCTCCGGCATTCATGCCGCCCATGCCGTCGGCCACGACCATCACGCAGCCGTTCTTGCCGAGGGAGATGAGGGCGTCGGGATCGGAGGGGACTTCCCATTCGGGGACCGTGAGATCGGGGTTTACAATGAAATTGTCTTCATTGTTGGTGCGCACCAATCCGACATTGGTGGCGGCGGTCATCTTGAAAGTGATATCAGACATATGTTGAAAAGTAAACAAGGGCGGCTGCCGGACTGCCGCCGCCCTTGGAATGATACGGCTTAGTTGAGTTCCTGGCCAAAGCCGCTGTAGCCTGTAGCGCTGCCCTGCAGCTGGATGACGGTCTGCTTCTTGACTTCGGCAATTGTGTCATCGATGTTGCGGTCGAGCGTACGGATGCGCTTGGTGATGGCAATGAACTTCTGGTCTGCACGGTTGATCCAGAACTTGATGATTTCAAGGTTCTCCTTGACCTCATAGAGGTCGTCGATGGACTGGCAGTGCTTGTACTCGCTCTCGGCCTGGTCTACGAGATTGGTGAGAATCTCGGCCTGGTTCTGCTTGTTGGCCTTGCGGAACTGCTTGTAGGCGGCGTCGGTGCCAAGCTGGTCGTAACTGATGAAGACGTCCTTCCTGCCCCAACCGGATGCGCAGGAATCGAAAGCCATGAGGCCGACGAAGAAGAGGACAAGGGTCAATGCTAATTTTTTCATGATGCTTTGTTATTAAAAATGATTGAAATTACTTGATGTTGGGCCTTCCGGAATCGGTACGGCGGCGGATTGCATCCATGACCGCATCGGACTCGGACTTGACGTGAGTCTTCTCTTCGGCCTTGGCGGCGTCGGTCTTGCCGGCATCGGGTTTGGCGGCAATTTCGTTGATCTTGTTGGTGAGCTGGTCGATTTCCTTCTGGGCGTCTTCGGCCTTGCGGTTGGCCTTGTCGGCGTTGTCGACTGCATCCTGGAGGTCGTCGCGGAGGTCGCGGGCGTGGTTCAGGAGGGCGTCACGCTCTGCCTGGGCATTCTGCAGCTGCTTCTGGACGCGGGCCTTTTCGGCGGCGGACTTGTTTTCGGCCTGGATGAGGGCGTCGTTGAGCTCGTCGATCTGGGCGTCGCTCTCGATGAGGGCTTCCTGGACCTCGCGGATCTGCTCCTGCTTGTCCTGGATTTCGGCGTTGAATTTCTTGCCCTGGAGGACATTCCAGGTGACGAGGCCTGCAATGGCGAGTACAAGCACTGCGAACATGATCCAGAGGGCGCGCTTGTACGGGCGGAGGGCCTGCTGGCGGAAGAGGTTGAGGCGCTCGGTCATGCCGATGCTGCTCACGAGGCTCTGCTTGCCCTGAGGGACGATGAATCCCATGAGGGGTCCCTTGGAGGAGAGACGGATTTCGTCGCCGGAGTTGAGTTTCCACTCGCCCTGGATGGGCTGGCCGTTGACGAAGGTGGGATTGGTCTGCGAGAGGGTGATGAGCTTCCAGCCGTCACCGTCCTTTACGATGGCTGCGTGCCTGCGGCTCACGGTCTCGAAGGACTCGTCGAAGCGGACCTGGCATGCGGAATCGCGTCCGAGCTCAATCTGGTCGACGATGATCTTCTGGGACTCACCTGCGTGATGGTAGACAGACTCGGTCTTGTGCTCCAGGATGTAGTACTGCCTGCCGGAACCGTTGAACACTGCTGCCATACCGGCTCCTACCGAGCCTGCAACTGTTCTTTTGTAGTTTTGCTCCATAAAGATAAATAGTTAATAAAAGGTTGAACTTTAGTTGTATTCGAATCTGAGTTTGATGTCGCCTGCGGTTATGATGTCGCCGTTGCCGACCGGGATGCCCTCGGGGGTGGCGGCGGTGGAATTGACGTATGTGCCGTTGGTGGATGGCTCCCAGACAAAGGATTCGCCGTTCCACTGGCCGTCGCGTATCATCCAGCCTGCGTCCGGGACCGCCTCGAGGGTGAAGTGCCTGCGGGAGAGGTAGGACTCGGAGTAATCGCGGAGCTGGATCATGTTGGAGTCGCCGCGGCCTACCGTAATGACGCGGCGGCCGGAGTCCTTCAGGATGGTGGCAAGGTCGTAGGAGGTGCCGTGTTCGAGGCCCTGCATTATGCGGAGGAACGTCCCTGCCGGGGCGGCCGGCCTTGCAGGCTCGGGAGCTGACACGGGCTGCGGAGGCACGTAGCCGGAACTTCCGTACTGGGGCACGAGCGCCATGGCCTCGCGGGCAGACTGTATGCGGTCCTTGAGATCGGGGACGAGGCATTTGGCGATGAGCCTCTCCCAGAGACGTCCGTTGGGGGCGCCCAGGAGGGTGGAGCGGTCCCACTCGCCGGCCTTGCCGCGGCGCTGGTAGCGGACGAGGTCGTTTTCGTCTTCAAGGGGGCCGAAAGGCAGCACGCCGGTAATCAGCTGGTACATTACGACGCCGAAGGAGAAGAGGTCGGTGGTGGGAAGGACGGTGCTGTTGCCGCGGGCGCGGTTGACCTGCTCGGGCGGCATATATGCATAGGTGCCGAAAATCTGGTAGGGCTTGCCGAAGATGTTGCGCTCGGTCATGCGCTTGTTGCGGTCGCCGCTGATGCCGAAGTCGGTGAGAACCGCGGTGCCGTCGTGCTTGAGGAGGACGTTCTCGGGCTTGAGGTCGCGGTGGACCTTGCCGTTGGCGTGGAGGTCGGAGAGGCCGTTGAGTATCTCGAGGGCGTAGCGGGGAAGGGGCGCGGAAGGATTGCCGATGAACTGGGTGAGGTCGCCGCCGTCGCAGAACTCCATGACTATGTAGGGGTTGCCCTTGAGGAAGCCGGAATCGGCGGAATGGACGAGGTTGCGGCTGGTGATGCGGCCGGTGCGGTACTCCATGTCGAAGCGCTCGATGAGGGGCTGCCTGATGGTGGAAGGGACCTCCCAGAGACGCAGGAGCTTGAGGGCCCAGATGCGGCCCTGGAGGTCGGTGACCTTGTAGACGTAGCCGAAGGATCCCTGGCCGAGTATCTTGTCGACGGTGTAGCGGCCTCCTATCAGGTCGCCCACCTTGCAGTCGTAGCGCTCGGGAACGGGCAGGTTGCTGGGTACCGAACCTGTCATTTGACGAATCTGTATGTCTTGCCGCCGATGGTTACCAGGTCGCCCTCCCTGAGGTAGACCACGGGAGTGACGGTGTCTGCAATGGGCACGAGGCGGAAGGTTTCGGCATTGCTGGTAATTTCGGGGGCGGCGGGGGCGGACTGCCGGGCCGGATCGGGGGCGCTGCGGTCCTGCGACTGTGAACGCCCGGGAATGTCGCGTATGGTGGATTTGCCGAACGCGGCCGCCGACTGCACGGCCTGGCGGGCGGCGGGGACGCCGTCACGGATGGTGGCGTTCATGGGGTTGGGGACCGCGGGCTGCCGGGACTCGGCGGGCTGCCGTGGAACGGCGTGGGACGCATCCTTGCGGGTGTTTCGGCGCAGGACGGCTCCGCAGTTGGGACAGCTGTCGGGATTGCCTATCACGGGATAGTGGCATTTGGGGCAGGTGCCGGGAGCGGCCTCCTCCTCAGCTTCTGAGGCAAAGGGGGCGCCTGGATCCACATAACGCAGGGTCTTGGCGTATTCTTTATTGCGGGAGGGTTTGGGTTCTGTCTCCGAGAGGGGGTGTGCAGGTGTGAAGGATGCTTCCCCGGCCGGTTGCGGGTCCTGTTCTTCGGGCTCGGGTAGAGTGTAGTCGCCAAGGGGTTCTCCGCATTTCTCGCACTGGCTTAGTTTGTCGGGATTGTACCATCCGCAGTTATCACAACGCTTCATTTACAATTGGTGTTAGCTCACATATTTAACAATTTTTTTATAAAAAATACTTTTTAGCCGTCTTTCTGCTGCCCAAGGGATTTCATATCCTGTCGCCTGTTGATTTTTTGCGCAAATTGAGGGGAGACAAACGCAATTTGCGCGCAATCGCATGCAAATTACGATAATTTTGCACGAAAACCACATTGTAACATGTCATTGAACTTCAAGTCTGTCCTTGCCCTGACGGCTGCCCTGGCGGCCGGGGTTCTGGCCTCCTGCCGTGCAGAGGCGGGGATTGACGCTCCCGCAGAGCCCTCATCCCTGACCGGAGTGCGGACCTTTGTCTGCACCCTCGGGGACGAGGGCGCGAGCAGGGTGAGCGTCTCGGAGCAGGGCAAGGCCCGCTGGGAGCCCGGCGACCAGATACTCGTCCACGGCAAATGGGCCGGCGGCAAGTATTCCTCGACCGTGACCCTCACCGCCTCCGACATCAGCGCCGACGGCAAGAGCGCCACCATCACCGCAGGCTCCTACGAGGCCGGCACGGCACAGGATTCCGGCGGCGTCTCCGACGTCTACGCCATCTACCCGGCAGAGGCCGCCGCCGTCGACAACGGCAAGACCAACTGGCGATCCGTCGCCAAGTGGAGCGAGTCCAACCTCCCCCTGATGCTCGGCTACAACACCGCCACCGGCGGCAGCAAGCTCGTCTTCCGCAACGTGTGCGGCATCATCAGCTTCCGCGTGAGCGGCGAGTACGATTCCTACGAATTCTCCGGCAACGCCGGCGAGACCGTAGGCTACGAGGGCCTGGAGTCGCAGCTGTACATGAAGACCGGCGGCGAGTACTCCGACTGGGTCCATGCCGGTTCGCCCGTACAGCAGGTCAGCGGCCCCGTCACCCCCGACGGCAGCACCCTCAACTACGTCTGCATCCCCGGCGGAGCCAGCCTGGAGAGCGGTTTCACCATCCGCCTCAAGAAGGACGGCACCATCGTCAAGGTCGCAAAGTCGACCGCATCAGCCATCGTGCCGCGCAGCTCTCTCCTCCCCCTGGGCGACATCACCTCCCGCCTGCGCGACCCGTCGTCCCAGGAGTCGCACCAGTCGGCAATCGACCTTTCCGGCGCCACCGACCTCGGCGCCGACGGCACCGCCAACTGCTACATCATCACCCGGCCCGGAGACTACAAGTTCAAGGCGGTCAAAGGCAACGGCAGCACCTCCGTGGGCACCGTCGCAGGGGCCACCATCGTCTGGGAAACCCTCTGCAACGACGAGACCGTCACCCCCAACAGCATCGTCGCCGCAGTCGACTACGAAGGCAGCTGGATGTGCCTCCGCACGCCCGGCACCCTCAAGCCCGGCAACGCCCTCGTAGCAGCCACCGACGAGAGCGGCACCATACTCTGGAGCTGGCACGTATGGATACCGTCAACTGCCATAGAATCCAATACTTACAGCCTGTCGCAGTGCCTTGTCATGGACCGCAACCTCGGCGCGCTCGTGGCAGCAGGCACCGGCTTCGGCGATCCCCGGTCCTTCGGCCTGCTGTACCAGTGGGGCCGCAAGGATCCGTTCCCCGGATGCCGTTCGGCAAGCGACAGCAAGGTGGCAACGGTGGCAGGCACCGCCACTTCGGTCCAGGCGTCGACCATCACGCTCGCGCAGTCGGTCGCCCAGCCCACCCTCCTTGCCGCCACCCAGAACGCCGAATGGAACTCCAGCTCCGACGACGACCTCTGGGGCAAGACAAGCAAGGCCAAGTCGGTCTACGACCCCTGCCCTCCGGGATGGAAGGTGCCCGCGCGCTCCGAGGCGTCTCCCCTCTTCACCGACCTGAGCGGCGTATCCGGATGGAACGCCCCCGCCGGCAGCCCCTGGTTCCAGGTGGGCAGCCCCGTCACGACCTTCCCCTACACGGGCTACATCGACGACTACATCACCACCGCAGGCTCCTACAGCTATCCCGGCTCCCGCACCGCCATCTGGAGCGCCGACGGCAGCGGCGTCAAGGCCTATGCCCAGGACGTCCGCTATTCGGGCGGCAGCACCACTTCGGCCCTCAAGAGCACGGCCAAGGCCCGCGGAGCGGCGGTCAGATGCGTTTCCGTCGACTACGCCCCCTTCGAGAACGAGGCAGGCATGCCGGTCATGGGCTCCTACACCCGCACCGATTTCAGCTCCTCCCAGATGGCAGAGCTCTCGGGCCTGTGCTTCAGCTCCGACGGCAGCTTCATGTGGGGAGTGGGCGACGGCGGCACGCTCTACAAGATAGGCTTCGACATGAGCGTCTCGACGCAGTACTACGCCGACACCGACATGGAAGGCGTGACCATCGACCCCTCCAGCGGCGACCTCTATATCTGCACCGAGCCGCAGAAGGTCAAGAAGGTCCCCTCGCCCGGCTACAACTCCATCAGCACGCTGTTCCTCGTCGAAGAGGCAGCCGACTACGGCAACTCCGGCCTCGAGGGCATCACTTACTACAAGGACGGGGTCATCTACACCGGAGCCCAGACCGGAGCCACCCTGTGGGCCTACAGGCTCGACGGCACCAAGCTCTGGAAGAAGCAGCTCGGCACCATCGCCCCCGGCATCATGGAGGTGGGCGACCTGTACTACGACGCCGCCACCGACCTGCTGTGGGTCAGCGACTCCGAGGCCTTCAAGCTGTTCGTGTTCGACGGGGCCGTGACCAAACTCAAAGCCGTCTACGACATCAGCTTCATCGGCAATCCCGAGTCCGTGCTCGTCGACCACGTCCGCTCCTGCGTATGGGTGGGCGACGACCGCGGCAGCTCCTCCCGCATCTACAAGATCGCCTTCACGGGCCTCGACGACAACCTTGTCGCCCAGAGCTCCACCCTCTGCTCCGAGGAGTACCTCGGCGCCAAGCCGGCGGTGATTGCGTACCTTACGGAATACACCTCCGCATCTTCGCTCGACGCCTCCTGCGTCACGCATATCAACTATGCGCACGGCCGTTTTGGCAATCCCTCCACCGGTGACGGAGGGATTGTCATCGCCGAGCCGTCGCTGCTTCGCAAAGTATTGGCCCTCAAAAGCTCCAAGCCGTCGCTCAAGGTCCTCCTGATGATTGGCGGCTGGGGCGAAAAGGCCGACGGCTTCTCGATGATGGCCCGCGACCCCGACAAGCGCACCGCCTTCTGCCGGGCATGCCTGGAGCACGTCGAAAACTATTCGCTCGACGGCATCGACATCGACTGGGAATATCCCGGCGGCGGGCCGTCCTCCAACGGCAAGAGCGATTCCGACGCCTCCAATTTCAACCTGCTGCTCAAGGAGTTGCGCGAAACGCTCGGGACCACCAGAATAATCTCCTTCGCCTCCTCGTCCAGCGCCGGATACGTAGACTGGAAGGAGGCGATAAAGTACATCGACTACGTGAACGTGATGACCTACGACATGGGCAAGCCGCCGTACCACAATTCGACGCTCTACCGCTCATCGCTCACAAGCTCACGTTCATGCGAAGAGTCGGTCGAAGCGCACCGCAAGGCAGGAGTGCCGCTCGACCGCATGGTGCTCGGAGTCCCCTTCTACGGCCACGGGACTTCCCCGTACGACGAGGACGTCACATTCAATGAAATGTCGGCGATCCTGTCGGGCGGCACATATTCAGGCAAAAACATACGCCGCTGGGACGATACTGCAAAAGTCCCCTGTCTCGTCGACGGCTCCGGCACCATGCTGCTCGGGTACGACGACGCCGAATCCGTGGCCTGCAAAGGGGCGTTCGCCCTGTCGAAGGGCCTGCGCGGAGTCATGTTCTGGGAGTTCCGTCACGACGACGCTTCCGGCACCCTGCGCACGGCACTCTACAACTCAATTTATCAATAAAGGATTAATCCGAGCGCAGCGCCGGCGAGGATGATGAGGATGGGGTTGACGCGGCCCCACATGCTTGCGGCAAAGGCGCCGGCGAGCAGGATCCAGCTTTTCCAGTCGGGGAAGTTGTCGCTTACGATGCTTGCCGAGGGGACGCCGGAGGTCCAGGTGACCTTGACCACGAGTATCACGGCGGCGGCGGCGATGAGGCCCACGACCGTGGGGCGGAGCCAGCCCATGGCGCCCTCGTAGAGGGTGCTGCCGCGGAAGCGGGTGTAGAACCTGACTATCAGCAGCATGACGATGAACGAGGGCAGGATGAGGGCGAGCGTTGCCACGAGGGAGCCTGCCACGCCAAGCCATTGCAGGCCGGTGGCCTGATAGAGGACGTCGTAGCCCACGTAGGTTGCGGCGTTGATGCCTATGGGGCCGGGGGTCATCTGCGAGATGGCGACGATGTCGGCGAAGGCGCCTTCGGTCATCCAGCCGTGGGCGGTGACGACCTGCGTCTGGATGAGGGACAGCATGGCGTACCCGCCCCCTATCGTGAAGGCGCCGATGACAAGGAAGGTCCAAGCGAGCTGAAGGAAAAGCACTGCGATATCCATGCGCTAGCGACGCCTCCTTTCGGCAAGGTATGTTACCACGAAGCCCACGACGAGCACGCACAGGAGTATCCAGATAGGGGATATGCCGAGGAAGGCGACGCCTGCGAGAGCGGCGGTCGCGAGGAACCACTTCCACCAGGTGGTGCAGGACTTGCGGGCCATGTCGACCATGGGGACGGCGATGAGCGAAACCACCACCGGCCTGATGCCCTTGAAGGCGCGGACCACCCAGGGATTGTCCTTGAAGGCGGTGAAGAAGGCGGCGATCGCCAGGATGATGAGGAACGACGGGGTGATGCTGCCGAGGGTGGCGGCGATGCTGCCCCGGACGCCCCTGAGCCTGTAGCCGGCAAAGATTGAGATGTTGACGGCCATGACGCCGGGGGCGCTCTGCGAGAGGGCCACTATGTCGGGGAGTTCATCCTCGGATATCCAGCCGCGTGAGGACATCTCGGCCCTGATGACGGGAATCATGGCGTAGCCGCCGCCTATCGTGAACGCCCCTATCCTGGCGAACACGGTGAAAATCTTCCAGAGAGGGACCTTCGCGCCGTTTTCCTGTTCCATCAGTACAAAAGTAGCAAAAATTAACTAAATTTGCATCCCATGGTACGCAATCTCAACCCTCAAGTCAAGTACATCGGCTCCGACGACCTCACGCTCGACCTCTTCGAGAGCCAGTACATAGTCCCCGAAGGAGTCTCCTACAATTCCTACCTCATCACCGACTCAAAAACCGCCATCCTCGACACCTCCGACGCCCGCAAGGCCGACGAGTGGAAGGAGAGCCTCCGGGAGGCCCTCGACGGACGCGAGCCCGACTACCTTGTGGTCCACCACATGGAGCCGGACCACTCGGCCCTCATCAAATGGGTGCTCGACACCTATCCCGCCGCCACCCTGGTGGCCGGGGCCCAGGCCCTCCGCATGCTGCCCCAGTTCTTCGAGGACATCAATCTCGACGGCCGCACCCTCGCCGTCAAGGAAGGCGACGTCCTGCTTCTGGGCACGCACAGCCTGCGTTTTGTCGCGGCCCCCATGGTCCACTGGCCCGAGGTCGTGATGACCTGGGACGAGGCGGACAAGGTCCTCTTCTCCGCCGACGGCTTCGGCAAGTTCGGCGCGAACGACCGCGAGGATCCCGAGGGCTGGGACTGCGAGGCGCGCCGCTACTACTTCGGCATCGTCGGCAAGTACGGCGCACAGGTGCAGGC
>ERZ842401.7449-NODE-7449-length-11193-cov-4.402227_pt1 | contig 11193 bp, 12 predicted proteins | sample MGYA00521270_ERZ842401 | MGnify/ENA primary metagenome ERZ842401 (study PRJEB31892, sample SAMEA3878208) | bioreactor metagenome | biome: Moose rumen | place: Sweden | collected 2011-10 | study: EMG produced TPA metagenomics assembly of the PRJEB12797 data set... | reverse complement strand
CCCGAACTCTTCTTCGAGGCATCCCGCTGCAAGCTGATGCAAACCGACACACTGATCTACCTCGCCCTGCTCGACTCGGCCGTGGCACAGTTCTCACGGCCCTACCTGAAAGAGGCGGCCCCCTATATTCTGGCTCGTGCACAGGCCCGACTAGATGCCGGTAAATATCGTGATGCCGCTACCGACTTGAACGACTACGAACAGCTAATGGCCGCACAGGTGAACGACCAGTTCTACTATCTTCGCTTCCAGGCAGAGCAGGGCGGACGTTTGTTCCAACAGGCACTGAACGACATTTCAAAGGCCATTCAGATGAATCCGCAGCAGGAAATATACTATGCAGAGAAAGCATCGCTCGAAGTACGCGTAGGACTTTATGACGAGGCGATTGCCACGGCGCAGGATTGCATCCGACTGGTTCCTGAATACAGCGACGGCCACCTGTTCCTCGGCCTGGCTCAATGCCTAAAGGGCAACAAGGCAGAAGGAATTAAGAGTCTGCAACGCGCTAAAGAACTTGGCGATGCACAGGCTGACGGTCTGATTGAGAAATACGGCAAGTAAGGTCTTCCATGCTAAAGCCTAATGCCTTGGCAGCCATGGTCAGATACATACGTTCGGCCATGGTAGGCTGGGTATCGGAGGCATGGGCAACAGCAATGAGCGAGCGCAGGGCATCTTCAGCATAGTCGGGATCGCAGGCCAGCAGGTCGTAATCCACATCATAACTGAAATCATCCTCACGGCTCTCTTCCGTACCCACACAGCCCAACAGTTCTAGCTTCGCATCGTCGTCCAAATCGCTTTGCGCCACTTTCTGTTCAATGAGGTGGTATTTCCCAGCGACCACGGCACCATTGATATTCGCCATGTTGATCATGGCCTCGATGACGGCACGCTGTTTATTCTCAGGATGTGCCTCGCTCTGCTCAGCTTTAGAGAACGAGGCCTTGATATTCGCAAACGACAGCGCATCGATGTCGCCATCGGTAAAGTGCATTTTCTGAGCCTTCAGACGCTTTTGCAAACGCTTGGCCCCTGGCTTGAAAGTGAACAGCGTAATGCCGCCAGAGAACAGGCCGCCGGCAATGGGGATGAACTTTCCTAATCCTTTGGCAAAGCCCTCCTTCGTCAGCTTCAGGCCAGCCACTCGTGCAATGCTAGTAGCTATGGGATAGACGGCGGCCTTGCTGATAGCCACACGCGGAATGCGACCTACAGCCTGCTTGGCCATGCCCTTTGCCAATTCGACAATGCCCTGGTCGGCCACCTTTACACCCATCATCGACCCCATAAAGATGGTCAGCAAGTCTGACGACATATCGGTCAGCTCGCCTTCGTCATCGCAGAAATCGGGAAAACCATAGAGATAGGCCAGCTTCTGCGAAAGGATGACCACATGATAGTAATACTGGGTAATGTCGCTGGGAATGGTAGCCGCCATGGCCAAGCCACCGGGTAGCCCCACAATGGTGGAAGCAGCAGTGGCCAGCGTAGTGTGGCGATTGATGCATTTCTTGGCAACAATGTCGATGACGCGATCAGAAACGATGGTATAGGGACGCACATTGTCGAGCATGTCAAGTTTGGATGCACTGCAATAGGCCTTCAGTTCCTTTCGAAGGAAGGCTACACGGTCTACCTTCACACCTGGCAAGTCCAACACTGTACTCAGCACTTTCTGCCATGTAAGCAGTTCTTTATTTTGAGCCATTATTACGATATTTTTTGATGATACTATAAGCCTGATAGATGCCCAGTTCGCCAGCTTTACTCAAATCGCTGACGCCCTCTGCCGTATGTTCCAAATGCAGCAGGCACAGCCCACGGTTATAGTAGGCTTCGGCCAGATGTGCGTCTACTTCCAGGGCAGCAGTAAAGCACGCTACCGCCTGTTGATAGTCCTGCTGCCGCGCACTGAGGCATCCGTTATTATAAAGAAGGTACACATTGCGGGGATTCCACCGCAACGCATGCTCCAAATCGCTGCGCACTCCCGCAGAAGCCAGCTCTACACTTTTCCCCTCAGCTGCCGAAAACAGGTTCTGCCGCTCCTTGCAGACGGCCCGTTGCCACAAAGCCAGCACTTGCGTGGAGTCGATGTCGAGAAGGGTGGTCAGGTCCTGAATAGCCGCCTCGTTGTCCTGCACCACTGAATAGGCCACGGCACGGGCAAAGAGCAGGGGCTGAATCTGGCTGGTGAGCGGCAATTGGCCAATCACCGCGGACAGAGAGTCGATATAATTAAAGTAGTCGAAAGAATGATTGCTGTCGAGCTGCGCATGCTGGTTACTGACATAGATGCTGCGCAGTGCATGGCCCCTGTTCTGCCTGTCTACCAGCTGGTCATAATACAGTGTCTGGTTCACTTCATTGCGCTGGGGCTCCAGCGACATGGCAAACATGGGCATCAGCTCCATGTCAGCTTTGCGATTCTGCACGCGGCCACGATAATCGCTCTGATATTCGCGCTCTGGCTCCTGCTCATCGGCAACGACCAGCTGATTGTATTTGTCCGGATCCAAATCACTACGCTTGCGTTGGCTACGGCGCCCCGGCTTGGACTGAATGCCGTAGAGATGCTGATAAAGTTGCTCTTTGTAGACCTTAAACTCTTCGAGCTCCGCTTTCTGGGTCATGCCCAGCTTTCGGTAGCAACGGGCTCGATAGAGTATGCCTGTGTGGAAATTGGGATATTCGTCGATGACTTTGGTGTAGTCGCGTACAGCACCACGCAAATCGCCAGTACGTTCGAGCAGCACACCACGGTTGAAGAGTGCCAGCATGTTGTCGGGTTCCAGGCGCAAGACGAAGTCAAAATCGGTAATGGCACGATTGTCGTCGCCCACGTCGGCACGCAACAGTCCACGATTATAATGCCCCAGAAAGTTGTTCGGTTCCAAATCCAAAGCGGCATCATAGTCGGACATGGCACCACGAAGATTATTCTGATTGTAGCGGGCCAAAGCACGGTTAATATAGTAGCCCCCGCTCTTTGGCAGGAGATGGATGGCATGGTCTAGCTGGTCCTCTGCTTCCTTCCACTCACTGCGCTGCAAGCTAATAAGGCTACGCAAAGCCCATGTCTTTCCATCGTAGGGGTCAAGCTCCAGACTCTTCTGCAATGCCTCAACTGCCTGCATCGTGTCTTTCTGCTGCATATAGACATCGGCCCGCATATTCCACGAGGGCGCATACTGACTCCAGTGCGTCTGCATGGTGTCGAGCTGAAGCAAAGCCATGTCATAGTCTTCGTTCTGAATATGGCATAGAACCCGATTGTGCCACAGCGAACGGTTGTCGGGAGTGATGCGAAGTGCATGGTCGTAGTCGCTGATGGCCTCAGCATATTTCTGCTGCTGTATGCGGGTAAGGCCGCGCAACTCGTAGATGCCTACGACGAAAGGATTACGTTCGATGGCCTCAGTGCAGTCTTGCTCGGCACCGGAAAAATCGTCCAGATAGAACTTGGCCACGCCTCGCAGGAACCAAGGTTCGTAGAGATAGGGTTTTACCGTGATGGCCTGATTGAAATACTGGATGCTCAGCACATAGTCCTCGTAATAGAGTGCCGAGCGTCCTATCATTACCAGTCTGTCGGTGTTGTACTGGGCAAAAGAAGGAATGGCGAATAATAAAACCCATCCCCAGCCCCTCCCAAAGGGAGGGGGGACTAAATAGTTTAGTCGTTGAAAGAGCTTTCGGAGCATACTCATGCAGCAAGACTATTTAAGCTCCCCTCCCTTTGGGAGGGGCTGGGGGTGGGGTTTCTTATCTCCTGACCGCCTTTGTCTTGTATCCGCAGCGGTAGCGACCCTGCGTCAGTGCCTTCAGCTTATTCTTGATAAGCTGCTTGCGCAGCGGCGAGATATGGTCGATGAACATCTTACCCTCCAAGTGGTCGAACTCATGCTGCATGACACGGGCCAAATAGCCTTCTACCCATTCGTCGTGCTGCTGAAAGTCTTCATCCTGCCATTGCACATGAATCCTCGTAGGACGGGTAACCTTTTCATGGATGGCAGGAAGCGAGAGGCACCCCTCTTCCGACACGTCAGTATGCTCCTCGTCCTTTTCCACAATATGCGGATTTATATACACCTGATGGAAGTCCTTATACTCAGGCATATCTTCTGCAAGGGGACGCAAGTCAATCACACTAAGCCTGATAGGCAGTCCTATCTGTGGGGCGGCCAGTCCTATTCCCTCACTCTCAGCCAGTGTTTCCCACATGTTGGCAATGAGCTGCTTCAAGTCTGGATAGTCTGGCGTAATGTCTTCCGTCACCTTCCGCAACACTGGCTGTCCATATATATAAATAGGTAATATCATCTGAGCGATTATGAAAATTTCAAAATTTACGAGCACGCATGTAGTCCTCCAGTATGATGGTGGCACTGATCTGATCCACCAAGGCCTTGTCTTGGCGGGCCTTCTTTTTCAGGCCGCCATCGAGCATGGCCTGATGAGCCAACACCGAGGTAAAGCGCTCGTCGTACAGTTCAATGGGAATGGCAGGAACAGCCTTGCGCCAACGGTGAACAAACTGCATCACACGCTCCCGATTCTCGCTAGGCATCCCGTTTGGCTGCTTTGGCTCGCCAATCACAATACGTTCCACCTGCTCTTTCTGGATATATGCCTGCAGCCAGTCGAAGAGTTCTGACGTAGCGACAGTCGCCAACCCTCCAGCTATCAGCTGCATAGGGTCGGTGACTGCTAATCCTGTCCGTTTCCGGCCATAATCTATGGAAAGAATCCGGGCCAAAAGAACTATTTATCGACCGTTGTAAAGCAACCACGCATCCTGATAGGTGTTGCGCAGCTGGTCACGGCTCTGCACGGCAGATGCCTTATCACTGAACGTCGAAGCCACCACACGATACATATTGCGATCCTCGTTCTTCACAATCTGAGCGGCATAGCCAGCATTCTTCAGACGCTGCTGCAATCCCTCGGCATTGGCGATAACCGAGAAGGAGCCTACGACAACGCTATAGGCCTGCAAGCCAGCACCGCTAACAATGGTCACACGCTCCTGACGAACCTGAACATTGTCGCGGTTGTCAACTACCTGCGTCTGAGTAGAGGGAACGGTCTGCACGGGGGTCACAACGGGCGTCTCCGTCACCTGCACCTGCTGTTGCTGAACGGGCTGCTGTTGCTGAGCCTGAGCCTGTGCTTTCTCATAAGCCTTACGATAAGCCTTTTCACTGGAGTCGCAACTTGCCAATGCCATTGCCAGGCAAAAACCTGCGCACACAAATACGATTTTCTTCATAATTCCTAATTCTGTTTTTTATCCTTTAATTAATTTATACTTTCAAATCAAATAATTTACTGCGCGAAGTTACAAAATATCGCTGAGAAAACACGCAAAGCAGTGCATAAACTTTGTTAAATGAACAAAAACTAACATTTTTAACAAAAAAATAACAGCATTTTATGCCATTATAGAAGAATTATTTGTAAATTTGCCAGCGAATAACATATTACACATCGTTAAACAACAAACTCTAAAATTCCAAACATCATGAAAGGATTAGGCTACATTGGAGCATTCATCGGCGGCGCTATTGCCGGCGTGGCAGCAGGTTTGCTTTTCGCTCCCGAAAGCGGAAAAGACACTCGCTCAAAAATTTCTGACACAGTGGAAGACTTCCTGAAGAAGCACAACATCAAGCTGAACCGCAAGGATGTGGGCGACCTGGTAGACGAACTGGAGGAAGTTGCCGATTAACCCAAGAAGAAGGAGGGCAGGCACTACTATAGCCTGCCCTATCATTACCAGATGCTGTCAAGCGACAAGAATATAGAAACCATTGCCCAACTCATTGAGGCGGTGAAACACTATCTCGGACTTCAGGCTGAATACGTGAAGCTCGACGTAGTTGAGAAGGTGGTGCGGTTGCTCACTGGGGCGACCTTAATTGCCCTGTTGTTTCTGATGCTCATTGTCGTGCTGCTCTTCTCATCCTTAGGCTTAGCCTTCTGGCTCTCAAAAAGCATCGGTCTCGTCCCGGCCTTCTTTGCCGTGGCTGCCCTGCATGCATTCATTTTGCTAATGGCCTATGCCTTCCGTCGGCCGTGGATAGAGCGTCCTTTGGTCCGTCGGCTGGCACGCCTGCTATTGAAAGATTAGTACTAACACTTATCATTCTATGGCAACCAACTCTACCTATCGCACCCTAGAGGAACTGCGCCTGCGCAAACAAGAGCTACGCCGAGAACTTGACCATGACAACCAGCAGATAGACAAGTTGTGGCACGGACTCTTCGTGAAGCGTGAAGAGTCTACCCGTGGCGAATTCATCGCCAACATCATATCCAATGGTGCTTTGGCTATTGATGCATTTTTAATGGTGCGCAAACTGAAAAAGACCCACAATACGTTTTTCCAGTTTTTCAAGAAAAAGAAATCCAAATAACATTCTCTAAACTTCCCACCAATGTCATTCTCAAAAACATTTTCCTTTACTACCTTGTATGGGCTACTGCTGTTTTCCAGCTGTTCAAAAGAAATCATCAACGAACTCGGTACCGACGGGCAGCCAACCTGCCAACTGGAGATTGTGACCAGAACGGGTGACAATAACGACGAAGAAGAAAATACCCCCCCCACTATCTCGGAGGGAAAGATATACATTTTCAGCGGAACAACCTGCGTCAGCATGATTGAATTCGACGAGAACTCCCCTTCTACCACCTCTGACAAGCTCCCTGTTGGTAATTATACGGTATATGCCATTGGAGGTGAAATATCGAACTTCGTATTTCCTGAACGAGATGATGCAAAGCCCACCAGCGAGATTACGCTAAGCACTGGGAACACGCTCGACGATATTCTGATGGCTAGCGCCACTGTCTCATCGCTGACAGATGGAGAAACACGCACGCTGAACATGACCCTTGAGCGCAAAGTGCTACGCATTGACCAAGTAACTATCAAGAAGGTGCCCACTGATGTTGATAAGGTAGAGGTTGTCTTGGAGCCATTCTACAAAAATATTTGCCTGAACGGAGATTACTCTGTGACGACAGAGGCCATCACCATTCCACTTACGAAGCAAAGCGACCAGACCACTTGGCAGACGGCCCCCAATCGCTATCTATATCCCTCTTCTGGCAAGCCAACCATCACCATCCGGTTCACACGCGGAACAGACATTAAGAGTTATTCTTATACGGCTGCCGAAGAATGGCCAGCCAACCATAAAACCACCATTGAGGGCACCTATACCGCAGCACAAGGAGTTACACTTACTGGCGTACTGACAGGTTCAGGTTGGGGCGATCCTAAGAATATCGTCTTTGAATTCAACGAGAGCAATGCCACCGACCCAAACAATGAGGGCAACAATAATGAAGAACCGTCTACCCCACCCGTTGCTGGTCAGTTCTATAAAGGATGCTATGTGGTCGCTGTAGATGGCAATCAGGCCACACTGGTTTCTCCTACAGATAATACTGGCTATAACACTATGCATGAAAACCTACAACAATCGATACAAATTATCAATAATGCGCTTCTATCTTGGCCTTCTGTTTCTGGGATTAGTGGAACATGGAGATTGCCAACAGAAGCAGAGGCTAGAATATTCTTAGTAGATGCCAGTTGTACTCAAGTTGACCATCTGACAGGATATTACTATAATGATGACCAAACACCAAAAACCATTTTCGTAAATAAAGGAAACAATGAGAGCAATGTTATTCACTCTACGACTACAGAACTAGGGGAAAACAGAATCCTTCGCCCCGTCATTGACATTACCTTCTAATAAGCACACCTATTCATTATGATATTCTATTTCTCTGGAACAGGCAACACACGGTGGGCAGCAGAAACGCTGGCCCAGCATACTGGCGAGCAATTGCTTTTCATTCCAGAGGAACTGAAAGGCGAATGCAACTATGTACTGGGGCCTGATGAGCGCATCGGCTTTTGCTTCCCCGTCCACGGCTGGCAACCGCCACACATCGTCAGGGAGTTTATCCACAGGCTACGCATCGCCAACAGTGAAGGCCATTATTGCTATGCCCTTGTAACCTGTGGCGACAGCATCGGACGCACCATGGAGATGCTCAACAAGGAACTGGCAGCAAAGCAACTGCGGCTTGACAGCGCCTTCTCGCTCGTCATGCCCGAAAGCTATGTCTGCCTGCCATTCATGTACACGGATAAGCCAGAACGGGAGCATGCAAAGATCATGCAATCTACAGAGGAGCTGGCACGCTACTGTCAGTTAGTGGCGAAGCGACAAACAGGAGAAATACATACCAAGCGCGGTCTTACGCCCTGGACGTTCAGTCATGTGATAGGCGCCTACTTCAATGGCCACATGATTAGCGACCGTAAATTTACCGTAGACAGCGATCTTTGCATCCATTGCGGAAAATGCGAGCAGGTGTGCCCCACGGGCGATGTCAGGCTCAGTTCCGCCCATCTTCCGCAGTGGCAGCACGATGGCTCGTGTACCTGCTGCCTGGCCTGCTATCACCATTGTCCCCGTCACGCCATCAACTATGGCAACATCACGCGCAAACGGGGACAATATTATTTTGGTCACTGAAGCCTTATGATGCGGATGCCTAGTGCATTCTTGCGGTGTTCCAGGTAGTAGCGCATGTTCTTCGTCTCCTCCACCACCTTCTTATGAATGCTGGATGCATCGATCATGTGCAGCCCGTCCGCATGCCACACGGCTATGCCCAGGTGGGCAATGTCAAGACCAGCAGCCGCAGTGACGATGCCAATGATGTCGCCGTCTTTCACGGTCTGTCGCAGCAGTTCCGTGTTCTTCACCTGTGCGGTGGGAATGTAACGGAACTTAGAGCCTGAAAGATTTTTTTCCTGCCGGGCAATTGTCGGAATGAATTCCGGATGCCGTTTCAGCGACACATACGCATCCGGATGGGCCGTCATGTATCCGACGCTGACCGTCTGCACAGCCGTGAAAGGCGGATTGGGCTGCTGCACTTCCTTGGCAAAGCCCAATCGGGTGTTGTCGCGGATCCAGTCACTGAAATAATGAATGCGCGAAGTGTAGTTGCTGCACTTCCCATCCCAATAGCGCTGCTGATGCAGTTGGTGAACAAACTGATGGAAAGTAGTCTCTCCCCTGCGGGCACAGAGTGTCAGCGCAGCCACCACATCGACATAGGTGGTGCAATCCAGCTCAGCCGTGTTGAGCACCAGCCGCTCGTCGTCTGGATAAAGTTCCAGCGTATGTGCCACGTATGGAAGTCCCAGAAACTGGCGGGCATAATACAGCACGTCAGTCCTCTTGCTGGCCAGCAGCTTCTCCACCAGAATGCTGTCCTGCGCCGTGTGGTGGCAGCGCAACGACTGCGCCCCTGCATGGTGTGACAAGCCACAAATGACAAACGATAAAAGCAGAGTCCTAATCATCTTTTCTGTATCTTTTCTTTAGTCCGAAATTATAGCCCACATACACATTCATCGAGCCGAACGTGTTGTTGGTTCGGAAACGAGACTTATGATAATTGTTCGTGTGGACGATGACATTTGCGCCGGCATACCAGCGCATGTTGTTATACACGATGCCGAAGCGCCCAATGCCGTCCAGGTTCACATTCTGAAAGTCAAAGCCCTCGCGGCTATCGCCCACCACGTCACCCGTACTCTTCTTATAGGCCAGGGCGGCCTGTCCACTGGCAGCGAAGAGCCAATTCTTCTTGAACACCCAGTTATAGGCATACCCGCCTGAGAGGCTGAAATCATGATAGCCCACGTCACTGAACATCAGCCCCGAATCCAGCGGGACCGCATTTACTCCCAGCCGCCGGTTAATCAGCCTTTGCAGCTGCTCGTGGTCTACCTCCAGCGTGTTCTTGGTATATCCCAATCCTGCCATCCACGAGCCACAGCTGACCTTCTGCACCGTGCTTTGGCTAAAGGCTGCCGGATAGGAGAAGCGCCCGTGATTGAAAATGTAATAGGCATTAAAGCCGGTGATGCCAGCCTTCACCCCGCCAAAGGGCTCTCCCTCAAGGGGCGTCGTGTCAACCTCCTTTCCCAGCCATGCATCGCGCAGCTTATAGTCGTTGCCCGTCCGGCGATAGAACAGGTCGATGCCTATCTGCGAGCTGTAGATGCTCAGGTCCAGCTGCTGCTTGATGCGGTGCAGGTTCACGTTGCCTATCTCGAACGTGTAGCCGAAGAAAATCCATTTCCATCCCACGTACGGCCCCAGCTTCATGCGCATATCAGGCGTGAACGTCATCGACTGCGCATCGCGGCCGGCGCTGCGCAGCGTGTAGATGTCGTAGTTGTGGGTGGCTTGCAGCATCACCGTGAAGATATAGTGCTGAGGCTCGATGAAGGTAGTGTCCAGGCGGTCGAAGCCCCTCACCGTACGACGCACAGCCGTCATCTTGTGGCGGTGGACTATCGTGTCAGGTTCTGTTTCTTCGGCCCATGCCAGCCAAGGCATCAGCACAGCCACTACGAGCAACAACCTCCTCATACTCATAGCTTGCCCAGTATGCGGTCGAGCACCCAGTTGGTGGGGGTTGCCGAAACACTTGTGCAGCTGCACACGGCCAGTCCTTGCAGATGCTCAATCACATTCTTGATAAGGGGAAATTGCACATAGGCCGGATTGGGCACGTCGATGATGTCCGTACCTTCGCTGGTATGCAGCTCGATGGGGTCATAGTTGAACACAGAAAACGACATCGACCCTTGCGTGCCGACTATCAGGATGCGGTCGGTGCGGGCCGAATCATGGGCCACGAAACTCCACGACCCGCTGCCAGGCATGCCGTTCTCAAAGCGGAAAACGGCGCTGACGCTATCCTCGGCCGAATAGAGATTGCCGCGATTGGCACAGATGCCCCTGGCTTCGAGAATAATGCCAAAGATATGCTGTAAAAGGTCTATCTGATGCGGTGCCAAATCATAGAAGTAGCCGCCGCCACTGATTTCGGGCTGCAAGCGCCAAGGCAGCTTTTCGGGGTGGGCATAGTCCAAGTCGCGCGGCGGAACGGCAAAGCGCACCTGCACATTCACCGTCTTGCCAATGATGCCCTGGTCCACAATATCCTTCACGCGCTGAAAGTAAGGAAGATAGCGGCGATAGTAAGCCACGAAGCAGGGAACGCCCGTCTGCTCGCTCACATAGTTGATGCGGGCACAGTCGTCGTAGGTGGAGGCCAGCGGCTTCTCCA
>ERZ842401.7448-NODE-7448-length-11194-cov-5.106024_pt1 | contig 11194 bp, 9 predicted proteins | sample MGYA00521270_ERZ842401 | MGnify/ENA primary metagenome ERZ842401 (study PRJEB31892, sample SAMEA3878208) | bioreactor metagenome | biome: Moose rumen | place: Sweden | collected 2011-10 | study: EMG produced TPA metagenomics assembly of the PRJEB12797 data set... | reverse complement strand
TATCAATCTGCTGGAGCCATATTTGCTCTTGGAGGAGTTCTTTTCCTATCTCATCTGTGTCGGCGGAACGGCGCTGATCGTCCGCGCACGGGGAGCGAAAAAGCCGGAGGAAATGCAGAATCTGTTCAACCATTGCGTGACCTGCTGCCTGCTCCTGGGGCTTGTGTTTTGCATCGTTTGTTTCCTTTTTGATGAATCACTGGTAACGCTGGTGGCGCAGGACAGCCCCGCGTATCCGTTTGCGCTGCAGGCATTCTATTGGGATCGTTTCTACTTTTTGATTTGCCCGCTGTATGTTTTCCTGTTTACATATGTTTTGTATTTGGGCGGCGCAGCAGTCGATACAATATCCATGCTGGTTATGGTGTTCGTCAACACAGGGCTTTCTGTTTACATGGGCCGCAAAATCGGCATTGCAGGGGTCACCTACGCAACATTTATCGCTAACTGTGTGGGCATTCTTATACTTGGACTCTATATCATGCGAAAGGATCACGGATTTCATTATCGGCCGTATGTAAATCCAGGTTATTTCAAAACACTCACGCTGCTCGGTTTGCCGGAGAGCAGTTTCTTCCTTGCTATCGTTATTATGGAAGCCGGCGTCAACGCATTGGCACTGAAGTATTATTCGATACGGGGCGTCGCTGTCTCTGCTGTTCTGATCAATCTCTATGAGATCGTGGCTTATGTGTCAGAGGGAATCAGTGAATATGAAACTGTGGCGGTGAACCAGGCGCTGGGAGAAAGGAATCGGGAGATGCTGCAATACGGGATGCGCGTCACTTTCCGGGCGGTACTGATCGAAAGTGTATTCTTCTCGCTGCTCTTTCTCTTCGCTGCTCCGTTGATCGTTGATACCTTTGATATCGATGATGCCGGGACCGCCGCAACGGCGGTTTTGGCTGTTCGCGTTCTGGCGGTGTCTCCCATCGCACTGACTACGGCGCGCGTTACGGCGATTTTCCATCAGTATACAAACAAAATCGGGCGGGCGATCCTGATCTGGATTTTCACCTTGGGCCTGGTTCCACTCCTGTTTGCCACATTCCTAAGCCATGTTTCCCTTACGGCGCTGGTTTGGGGCGTGGCGCTGGGGCCGGTGATCTCGGTCGCTCAGCTGTGGATTTTTCCGTTCAGGCAAAAAAGATCCACATCTATAGATCTGCGGCGGACGACAGTTATGTTTGGAGACGAGGAATAACGATATGAAGCTATTTGGAAAACGACAGAAAACACTCATGTCCGGCAAATTCTTTTCCATGCTGCTGGGCGGGACGCTGACCATGCTGGTGGTTTCCATTCTGCTGATGTCGGATTCGATCATCGCAGGCATTTTTGTTGGGTCGAACGCCGTGGCCGGGGTCACGCTGGTGACACCTATGTATTCTCTCGCCGCTTTCTTCGGATCGGTGTTCGCTCTTGGCGTACCTATTGTTTATTCGGAGAGGATGGGGAAATTCAACAAGCGCGGGGCAGATCAGGTTTTCGGCTTTGGGCTTCTGATGTCCATTATCGTAGGCGTGGCGTTGTTTCTCCTTGTGCTCCTTTTCGGAGATATGTATTTACAAAGCAGCCATCCGCTGGAAGCTGCGCTGGCCGAGGCACGGGGATATTTGCGCTGGATGCGCTTTACCATCCTGCTCTTCCCTTTGTATAATTTCATGCTTGAAGCCGTATACAGCGACGGCGATGAGACCATGTGCACGGTCGCCAGCGTCGTGCAGGGCGTCGGCAATATTGCAGTTTCCATCCTTCTGAGCCGCTTCATAGGGATACGCGGCATTGGCCTTGCTTCCTTCCTGTTTACCGTGGTCTCTCTGCTGATTCTGTTTACCCATTTTCTGAAAAAGAGTAATTCTCTGCGGCTGAACCTGTACTTTTCCGTCAGCCTTCTGAAGACCGTCACAAAATACAGCATCATCGACGCCAGCTCCTATTTGTTCCTCAGTATCCAGATCGCGATACTGAATACCTTTATCAGCACGCAGTATGGCGCAGATTATTTGATCCTTGTTTCCGTGATCATGCTAAGCCGGGAATTACAGCTGGTTTTTGACGGAATAGGAGAGGCGATCACGCCGATTATCAGCGTCTATCTCGGAGAGGAGTGTTACAGCGGTGTACGCTCCACATATAAGCTGGCGGAAAGGACCGCCATTGCGGAAGGGATCGCCGTCACGCTGATCGTGCTTTTATGCGCCCCGTTCATCCCGGCCATCCTGGACATCACCGACCCGGGGCTTATCCGTCTTGCCGTCACCGAAGCACGCGTACTTGCGCTGGGTTCCGTTTTTGTCAGCCTCCTGTACCTGCTCACTTCCTATTACCTTCTGCTTGAAAAAGTCACCCTCGGTTTGATCGTCAGCGCAATGCGGGATGTGCTGCTGGCAATCCCTTTGGCTGTGCTTCTGGGCAAGGCCTTCGGCGTGTACGGCTTATTCGTCGGCATAGCGGCTGCGTCTGCAGTATCCTATGCACTCATTCTCGTCTATATCGCGTGTCAGTACGGGAGAGAAAACTGTCCTCTTTTCCTTGGGCTTATGAAATCCGATATACGATCAGAGTTGTTCAACCTTCGCACGGAGCCTGAGCAGATCATCGATCTGCAAACAAAGGTCAGCACTCTTTTGCAAAAAAACGGGATCGACCGACGCACAGTTGTGAACATAGAACTGCTGATCGAGGAACTGTATATGCTGATTCGTGAAAAGAATGGCGGAAAAGCAGTTTTGAGCGAGTGCTCCGTTTTGTTCCGCCCGGAGGGTGTGCAAATCATCAGCAAAGACGAGGGTGTGATTTTTGACATCTCCCATGAAGACGCCGCCATCACATCATTAAACGCTTTTGTGGTTGCTTCATACATGGAAAAGATGGGTCAAAACAAGCGTTACCTGACCACCATCAGCTTCAACCGCAGCTCGTTCCTGTTCAAGACAGGGCAGTAGTAAAATCTGTTGGGGGCGCGGGCTTGTGCAATCCCGGTGGAACGCCGGTGAGAACTTCATGGACGTGCTGGAAAACACCGGCCTGGACACCGTGTTTGACCTTGCTTTAGGCAAAATGGGCGACTGGAGTAATTACAGGGATATGAAAGGGATATGAAAAAATGATTCACATTGGAGCGCCTTATATATCAAAAGATGAAACGTCGGCTTATCTGCGGGCTGAAGTACATATTTCAACGGATACCGCCGAGCGATATATCCAAAAGACTTCTGGACTCACGAACTGCGCATGGCTGACCGCAGTAGATTATCCTCCGGCTATATGGAACGAGCCTGACAGCAATCTATGGTTTTCGGTCCCTGTGGAATATGCGGGATATCTGTGTCAGGAAAGAAGTAATGCCTTTGTCGTCGCATTGCTATGGTATGCAATGGTCGCGGGCTCTGACATTTGTTTTGAAGCACCTATGTCCGAACAACTGTATATTGGACTAACGCGGAAACTGATTCCTGCTGTTATGAAGGCTTCCGATACACGGATATCGCTCACAGGGCCGGTCACGAGGGAAACGGTATCGGGTGAACACGGTGTTGTAAGCGGTATGTCCTGCGGGGCGGATAGTCTGTATACGCTGCACTGCTACGGCTCTGACAATTCACCAACTGAGGTCAAGCTGACCCATCTCATGTATTGTGAATTGGATTATATTTTTCCCAGAGTGGCTCCGCCCTACGATATAGACGAGATTTTTTATAAGGACGAGCAGATCAATTCCATAATCGTTCATAACGCCGCCATTATCGCGCAGAGACATCAAATGCCGTTTCTGCATATTTACTCCAATCTTGACAGAGATTATTGCAGAGGCGGGCTGATCTATTCGGGTATGTACCGTTTTCTTGCCTGTACGCTGGCGTTGGAACGATTGTTTTCGATATATATCATTTCTTCCTCGGGTAACGGGAATCAGGTGGAGGAGATCTCGCTTTTTTCACCAACTCAGAACTATGAGGAGCTGATCTGCGCAAGCTGTGGGACCGAAAAGCTTCGCTATATGCTCAGCGACCATGCAACGAGGGTCGAAAAGCTCAAGGCCATCGCGGATGATGCGGATTTTCGTGAGTTTGTATCCGTCTGCTATAATCTGGATGAAAGCGCTTCAAATTGCGGAGAATGCTACGGATGTATGAAAACCATGATTCCCCTTGACATTATGGGAAAGCTGGATCAATTTGAAAAGTCATTTGACACGGCGAAGTATTATTCAAACAGACAGGATGTGTTCAGGAGCCTCATCCGCTTTTCCGTAAGACCGGAGGCGAGTGCCGCGAGGGAGAGCGTTCGGCAGTTTTTGAAGCTTTCCGCGGATGCGGATAATGAGGCAGGCAGAGAGTTTTTGGATGTATTTAACGGGGGAAAATGATGACAAGGACCGACAGATATACATTGGTTTCCGGAATCGGAACGGGAAGCACGAAGCTGAACGCTTTCGACGCCGCCTTATTGAGCGCGGGCGTGGGCGAATATAATCTCATAAAGGTCAGCAGTATACTGCCTCCCCAATCAACGGAAGAAAAACAGATTGGCGTTTTGCCGGGAAGCCTGCTTCCAATCGCGTATGGAAGCATATCAGACAGTGAGCCGGGGCGGCGGATCACAGCGGCGGCAGCGGTCGGGATACCTCAGGATCCCCGGAGTATCGGTGTAATCATGGAGTACTCCGGTTATGACGCAGAAGATGAAGCCAGATCGATCGTGACGGAGATGGTGCGTGAAGCGATGGAACGCCGCCATTTGAAAACCAGAGAAATCAAATGCGCATCGGTAAGCTGTGTTACGGATTCCGACGTCCGATGCGTGTTTGCGGGCGTTGCTCTCTGGGATTGACCCTGAGAAACGTGGGCAGGAGGTTAAGCGACATGAAATCCAACGATGGAATAATCGCCCGCAAAAATATCGAGGAGCGGTTTGTGCGCACGGGATCGCTGACCCGCCGAAAGCTGCTCGAATATATTCCTACGTTGCTTTTGACGAATCTTTCCACGCTTCTGCTCGTATCGGTGGACGGACTCGTAGTCGGAAATCTTCTCGGAGGTGAAGCGCTGTCGGCGGTTAATATCCTATACCCAGCTATGCTTGCGATCGGGGTGATCTCCGCTCTGATCGCGAACGGCGCCGCCACATGCCTGTCCACCCGAATGGGAGAAAACGATCGGGAGAGCATCCTGTACGCAAAGAGTGCCATGAAGCAGCTCATGATAGCCGCCGCGGTGTTCGTGGCCATCGCACAAATCCCTGTCGTTTTCTGGATCATCCAATCCTATCACCTGTCTTCGGAACTGAGCCGGCTCACCTGGCAGTATGCCATAGGCATTATGATCTCCATGCCCTTCGGGCTGATTTCCACCGTGGGTGTGTATCAGCTGCAGATCGTAGGAGAAATGAAAGCGCTGATGCGGCTCTCCGTGATGGAAGGGTGCGTGAATTTGCTTCTGGACCTGTTTTTCGTCGGCGTGCTGAAAATGGGCGTTGCCGGTGCTGGCATTGGTACAGCCGGGGCGAATGTCATCCGCTGCTCTGCTACCGTCCTGTATCTGGCAAAAAAGACGGATATATACAATTGCGGCGACAAGAAAGCCCGACGGGAGGATCGACGGGAGATCCTCTCCCTCGGCCTGCCGGAAGCGTCCTATTCCATTATACTGACTCTGCAGAATTATATCATGATCCGCATTATACTGGTTTTCTTCGGTGACGCCGGCGGCGTCATCAAGGGCGTATGCACATTCAGCTTCAGCCTCGCAAGTGTGCTGATTTCCAGTGTTCAGGACTCCTTGCGGCCTCTGGCGGGGCTGATGACCGGCGCGGAGGACCGAACGGGGCTGCGGATGCTGATGCGTCAGAGCGGAATACTTATTGCCGTTTTTGCTTGCGCCATGTCGCTGATCGTCGAGCTTTTTCCAGGCGTTTTCTACGCGCTTCACGGCGTTTCCGAGATTCCGGAGGGCGGGTTGCTCTCCCTGCGCCTGTATGTGCTGTATTTTGTGTTCCGTGGCTTTGACACTTTGCTTCGGCTTTACCTGACCAATCGCGGTGACACCGGCTTCTCCACAGGTCTCACGCTGCTGGGTTATGCTACCCTTCCGCTTTTCGCGTTTGTGATTACCCGCTTTCTTCCTGGTCCGTATCTCTGGCTGTCGTATCTTTTTACGGAGATCCTCATTTTCTCGCTGAACATATGGAGGTACAGAAAGTGGCTGAAAAAGGACGAGGTATCGCCTGATCCGTCGGCTCGGCTTCTGTCTCTGACGGTAAGACCAGAGGAGGCGGTGGAGGCCTCCCGACAGGTCCGTAACTGGGCAAAGGAAAACGGTGTCCCGGACAAGATCGCCTATCGGGTCGCCCTGTGCATGGAGGAAATGATAGCATATGCCGTAGCGTCACAGAAACGAAAGGATGTAAGCATCCAGATATTGGTCCTCTTCACGGAAAACGGCGCACGTTTTACGATGCTGGACGACGGGCGCTGCATCGCGCTTGATGAAGATCGTGAAACGCAAGAGCTGATCACGGACAATTACGAACTGCTGAAAAAGCTTGCCAAATCGGTACGGTATCAATACCTGTTGAATATGAACTATACGGTATTTGAATTATGACTATGGATACAAATGATTCTACACGTTCCACGGACGATATACGTCTGTCGGTCATCATTCCCACCTACAACTGCAGGAAATACCTCAAGGAATGTCTGCATTCGATCCTGCTGCAGCTTCCTTCGGATTGTGAGCTGATTGTAGTGGATGACGGCTCAGGCGATGGCACGACGGAGCTTTTGCCTGGGTATGAACATGCGCAGAAGAATGTTCATGTCATATACCGTGAGCACAAAGGAGCTTCTGCTGCACGAAACGCGGGGCTTGATATCGCTGCGGGCGAATATGTGACGTTTATCGACTGCGACGACTGTATGCGCCGCGGTTTTCTCCAAGAAAGTCTGCCGCTGCTCGATGAGGGGACGGATCTGTACATCTTTGGGATCGAGCGGATCTCCCTCTCCGGCGTCCGGGAGTTCTGGACGGTGCGCGACCGGCTCTATCCCGACGCATCGACCTTCGCCGACGAGTATGTCCGCATCCGCCAGCTTCTGGTCTATTCCAACTGCAACAAATTCTACCGGAGAAGCGTGATCGAACAGTGTCAACTGCGCTTTGACGAAACCATGGACTTCGGAGAGGATCGGCTGTTCAACTTCCGCTATCTCTCCGGCTGCCGCAGGCGCATTCTTACAAGCTCGCTGATCATGCTCCACTATATCCAGCGGAGCGCCGATTCCATGTCCTCAAAGCACTTTCCCGGTTACTTCTCCTGCGTCCGCCGTCTTCATGAGGCCAAAATGGACTGCATCCTGGCCTTGTCAACAGGTACGACGGAAGCGGAAAAGCGCGACTTCATTGCCTATGATATCTCCCGCGAGATTGAAAAAGCGACGGATCGCTTTGCGCTGCATCCCGAGGAAAAGGCAGAAAACCTGCCCGCCATCAACCGCCTTATCTTCGGTGAAAGCGATGATGACGATGAAGTGCTGGACATCCTCGTGGTTCTGGGCAGCAGCCGCTGCGAATACAAGATCCGGCGTGCGTGGGAGATCGGTCAGCGGCATCCGGGCATCCTGTATATCGTGAGCGGAGGCAATCCCAGTGCGTACGGCAGCTTGACAGAGGCGGAGTATATGGCAGCTTGGCTCATGGAGCGCGGCGTCAGCGCGTCGGACATCTGCCTCGAAAACAGAGCCAACTTCACGAAACAGAATCTGGAATTTTCCGCGCTGATCATCCGCACGCTGAGAGAGGAAACCGGCAAGCCTCTTTCCAAAATCGGTATCCTGTCCGGCGGATTTCATATTCCCAGAACAAAACTATTGGCAGCGCAGATACCGGCGCTTGTGGGAGAGGATTTGCGCTGGCTAGCGGCATACGGGCCGCACACCCATCCCGATTGCTGGTTTGACGATCCGACAGGCCGCGACATCATCCTTCGGGAGCTGCGAAAGACCGTGATGCTCAGAGGTAATATATGTTTAGAACGCAAACCGCAGAAAATTGAACAAAAGAGTATCTTGTGACCACAGGCTATAACCGAAATATGATACGATTTCCCCGCACATACAAAGAAACCGGAGAGAAAAAATGAATGCATACGATTTTGACGGAACGATTTTCCCCGGCGATTGCTCGATCGGCTTTTGCTTCTGGTGCATGAACCGGCATCCCAAGCTGTATTTCACCTTTTTTCCGAAAGCGGTCAGGAATCTTGTTTTGCGCAAGAGAGGGAAAATGCCGGAGTATCTGATGCAACGTAAGTTCTTCGGCTATCTGACATTGATAGATGATTTCGATGTACAGATCGAACGGTATTGGGACAAAAATGAGAAGAAGATTGCGCCATGGTATCTGGCGCAAAAGCGGCCGGACGATCTGATCATCAGCGCGTCGCCGGTCTGCGTCATTGAGCCTATTGCAAGGCGGCTGGGTGTGAACTTCATAGCTACGGAATTCGACCGCGAGTACGGGGTATTGGTTAATAACATGATGTACGCCAGGGAAAAGGCCAGGTACATCATTGACCACGGGTTTCCGCTGATTGAGAATTTCTACTCCGACTCCCTTGCCGATACGCCGCTTGCTTTGTGCGCCGAAAAAGCTCATCTGGTAACCAACAAGGCCAGCACCGTGGTGGATTGGCCGGACCTGGATGCGAAAACGATGGACAAGGTGAGAAAGAAGATCGACACGGGATGGAACGTCCACCTGAAAGAGGAAGAGTAAGTGTATATCATCATTTATGACTTCGGGACCAGCAGCGTAAAAACATGCCTGTTTGACATCGACTCAGAAATACGGCTAGTTGCGAGCTCCGCCGCCGGATATGGCCTTTATATTTCCGACGACGGCGGCGCGGAGCAGGATACGGAGGAATGGTGGGCGGCGCTGTGTTCGACCACCCATGCGCTGTTTCAGAAAACGGACGTGAAGCCCGAAAAGATCGAAGGCATGGCTTTTTGCTCACAGATGCAGGGGACCGTTTTAGTGGATGCAAACGGGAACGCTCTGCGCAGGCCGATGAATTATCTGGATCAGAAGGGCGTCAAGGAGTATCGGGAATGCATGGGCCGGGGGCTCGTCAAGGTCTCTGGATGCAGCCTTTACAAGCTTGTACGGAATTTGCTCGTGAACTATGCCGGTTCTACCAGCGCCAAGGATCCGGTCTGGAAGTACAAGTGGGTGGAAAACAACGAACCTGACGTTTTCAGAAAAATATATAAATGGCTTGACATCGGCGATTATCTTACCTCGCGTTGCACGGGCAGGATCGTGAGGACTGCCGATTCCGCCTTTGCAACCTTCCTTTATGACACGCGCAAAGGAAAGGAAGGCTGGAACAAAGGCCTTTTGAAGATGTACAAGGTCGATCCTGACCACATGCCGGAAATCATTGACTGCACGGATTTGGTGGGCGGACTGACGGAGAAAGCGGCGGCGGAGCTGGGGCTGGTTAAAGGAATCCCTGTTTTCGGCGGCGGCGACACGACCTTTGTCAACATCGGCGCCGGATGCACAAGGCCGGGAGACACGCATATCTATGTCGGAACATCGGGATGGGTATCGACCTTTCTGGATCATCAGACGGTTGACATCAATGCCATGATCACCGGCGTTCTGTCGGCTAAACATGGGTATTTCAACTATTACGCGGAACTGGAAACCGCTGGGAAGTGCTTTGAATGGGTGATGGATCATCTTGCGTTGGATGAAGTGGGCGTGTATATAGAGCATACCAAAGTCACAGACTTTGAGAGCAAATATACAAGCCTCTACGACTATCTTTCCGAAGAGATCAGCAAGGTGCCACCGGGAGCCAACGGCGTGATCTTCACCCCATGGCTCCATGGTAACCGCTGCCCGTTTGAGGATTCCAAAGCGGGCGGGATGTTCTTCAATATTCGGATTGAAAACGGCAAGAGAGATATGATTCGCGCAGTCCTTGAGGGGATCTGCTATCACCTGCGCTGGCTGCTGGAATGCGAAACGAAAAAGGTGAAAACATCGGACACGATCCGCTTTGTAGGTGGGGGCGCACTTTCCCCCTTGACCTGCCAGATGCTGGCGGACATTACGGGAAGAACGATAGAGACGGTTCACAACACCCAAGAGGTCGGTGCGATCGGGACCGCGCTCGTCGTCGCGGCGGGGATCAAAGGGACGGATGTGCTGGAGCTTGCCCGGCAGCTTGTCCGCGCCAATCATATCTATGTCCCAACCCCCAATCATAAAGCGATTTATGAGCGAAACTATCAAGTGTTCAAAAAACTATACAAGGCGACTGCCTCATGCTTTCAGAAGATGAATTCCTGAATTTGGCAAGCGCGTGGAAAACTATTATTTCGTTGCACGATTATGTCGTTGCATGATGTTATAAGGAGAATCACTATGTATTTTACATACGAACAGCCGGAGTTTGATACCGGCGACCCAAGGGAGATCCGCCGGGTCATTGAGGAAGCCTATACCAAGCCGCTTGTGGATGATTCTGATATTTAATTAGGAGGATCATATGGAAAACTTATTCAACTTCGATGAGATCAAAGTGGATGCCGAACTTCTGGAGCGGGCAAATCCGATCTTCAACACCGCGAAAATGACGCTGTATCAGTTGGCGGCGTCAGGGGATGAGGATTCCATCCGGATGGTGGAAAAACTCGGACTTACCGAAAGCACACAGAACAGTGCCACGACCACCTCAGATGCGGTAAAGCTTCTGATCGAGAGCCTTCTGATGGACATGAGGTACCATACCATCGAAAAGCTGGCTATGGCGGAGGGGGATTTTACGGAAATCGACCTTCCCTGCGGTTATCTGCCAAAGGCTCTGCGGTTTACAAGGGCAGGCCACAGGTTCGTCGGTCTGGATCTCCCAGCTACCATTGCGGAGGTGGAACCCGCCGTAAACGCGCTGCTCAGTGCCGAGCAGAAAAAGATGGTGAAGTTTGCCGGAGTCGACGCCACAAACTATGAATCACTGCGGACCGCGTTATCCGGCGTGGAGGGAAAGGTCGTTATCACCACAGAGGGCCTCATGGTATATTTTAACGACTCGGAGATCGGGGCGCTTTGCGATAATGTGAAGAGAATATTGGACGAGCATGGAGGCTGCTGGCTCACCATTGATCCGGAGTGGCTCA
>ERZ842401.7447-NODE-7447-length-11194-cov-8.973606_pt1 | contig 11194 bp, 6 predicted proteins | sample MGYA00521270_ERZ842401 | MGnify/ENA primary metagenome ERZ842401 (study PRJEB31892, sample SAMEA3878208) | bioreactor metagenome | biome: Moose rumen | place: Sweden | collected 2011-10 | study: EMG produced TPA metagenomics assembly of the PRJEB12797 data set... | reverse complement strand
GCTGTGCCCAGTCCTGCCGTTGGAAGTATGCGCTGGTAGAAGAAACCCGTCCGGGCAAATATTTCCCGATTGAGGAAGATGACCGGGGAACCTATATTATGAACTCCAAGGATATGTGTCTGATGCCGCATATCAAGGATGTTATCGAAAGCGGCGTGGACAGCCTCAAAATCGAAGGCCGCATGAAAAGTGTCCATTATGCCGCCAGTGTCACGAAGGCTTATCGTTTGGCTATTGACAGCTACTTTGCCGACCCGGATAATTTCACGGTCAAAAAGGAATGGATGGACGAGCTAGAAAAGGTTTCCCATCGGGCTTATACCACGGGCTTCTACTATCATCAGCCGGATGCCGATGACCAGATTTACGGCAAGACTTCCTATGACCAGACCTCCGATTTCGTGGGACTCGTGCGCTCCTATGACCCGGCGACTGGCTATGCGGTCGTGGAACAGCGCAACAATATGAAAGTGGGACAGGAAATCGAAGTATTCCAGCCTACGGGGCCGCTTTACTGGCAGAAGATAACCACGATGATTGATAACGAGACTAATGAAGAAATCTCCGTGGCTCCGCACCCACAGCAGATTATCCGCATGAAAATGGAACAACCGGTGGAGGAATATACGATTTTGCGGCGGGATGTTACGAAGTAAAGTCTTGCCGTTGAAGGCGCGTGGCGGGGGCAGTTGCCAGCGTCCGCTAAGGCAGGGAGCTACCGTCGGCAACTGCCCCCCGCCGCGCTTACTGCCTATAGGTAAATCTGAAAGGAAGAGGATGTAAATGCATTGAGCATGATTGCAGCCAAATGGTGTGGAATGGGGGAATATAGCTGTGGATACAACTGCAATTACAAGCAAAATGAACGAATATATGTTTCGGTTAAATGGACAGCTAGGGCAGTGGCTTTCAGAGAAACTGCCTCAAGTCACGGATAAATGGTGGCGTGAGCTTGTTTTTAGTAACCTGACATATTTGCAGCGTGATGCTGCTGAGAAAGGACATGTCAAGGAAATCAGTGGTTTGGATTTGGCGGCCAATTTGCGTATCATAGACAGGTGCTGGTTTGTACTTAAGAGCCGCTTCTTCTTGAATGATAAAGATAGGAAAAGCATCAGGAAAATGCAAGCCATCAGGAACGATTGGGCTCATATCGCTCCTAGTAAAATAACAAAAGAAAGAGTCACCACAAATGTACAGGTGATTATTGACTTGATGCAGGCTTTTGGGGCCTCGATGAAAGACACTGGGGATATGGAACGCTTTTCTCTGGATGTAGAAGATGATAAGAATATCAGCACTGAGCTAACTAAAACTACTGCCAAACCTGCAGAGATTGCTGATGAGTTTTCACTGGAAACTGATGATAAAAGTCAAATACAGTTGGGTAGCATTGTCTGTCTGGCAAGTAATGAGAGCAAGTCGGGGGTTGTCATTGGCATCAATGGCAATAGGTATACGGTATTCATCGATAACATGCCTAGTGTGTTTTACGCGGAACAGATCAAGTTGAAGCCGGTAGTGAATGAAATTGAGCGTTATGCCACTTTGTCACAGGTGAGATCCGCTTTGACTGCATATCAAATCAGTAATCCCGGTTCAAGCAGTCTATACTCGCTGAATGCAGCACGAATTGATTTTGTGCCGTTCCAGTTCCGTCCAGCCCTTAAGATGATAAAGGCCGATAGTCCACGAATTTTGGTCGCAGATGATGTAGGTGTCGGCAAGACAATTGAGGCAGGCCTTATCTTGAAGGAGTTAGAAGCTAGGCATGGTGAAGTATCAGTTCTCGTTATTTGTCCTCGTCCTTTGGTGGCAGAACGGAAATGGCAGTTAGAGATGAAGCGTTTTGATGAGAACTTTACCCAGCTCGACGGCAAAGAGCTGGCAGAGGCTATTTCCGAAACTGACAGGGATGGTGAATGGCCAGAGCGTCATTCTAAGACCGTGATACCATATTCTCTCTTTAGTGAAGACTCTATATTGGGGCGGCAGTCCAGTACCAACCGGAAGCACAGTAACATGGGCTTGTCGGAGCTAGACCCGTTGCCGCATTTCGACCTTGTGATCGTAGATGAAGCTCATAACATCCGTAATCCGAATACCTGGGCCTACAGAGGCGTAGAGTTATTCTGCAGGAGTGCGGATGCGGTTGTATTTTTGACAGCTACGCCACTTCAGAACAGTAATGATGACCTTTATACATTGCTGAATCTTTTACGTCCTGATATGGTCATAGATAAAGATACATTCAAGACTATGTCTGCCCCTAACCAGTATGTGAATAATCTTCTGCGGATATTACGCAGGCAAGAAAATGGCTGGCAAGCAGCAGGCAAGGCCGAAATTGAACATATACTCAGCACAGATTGGGGGCGGAATGTAATTCAGCATAGTCCGGATTTTGAGTATGTATTCAATTTTATGGAGCAAGATAATCCTTCCAGAGAAGATAAGATGGATATCATTTCTCGTATAGAAGGACTTCATTCCTTCCATACACTTATTAATCGTACACGTCGTAAAGATATTGAGGATTTCTGCGTACGTAAAACTCAGACATTGGATGTGCCTTTCAATGAAACGCAGCGTGAACTCTATGATTCGTTGCTGACTTTCGAGAAAAGAGCATTGTCAAGGCTACATGGCAGTCGTGGTGCGCGTTTTATGATGTGTACTATTATGCGTCAGGCTGCTAGTTGTATCTATGGTCTGGCTCCCTTCATGGAAGACTTAGTACAAAAGCGCCTTAAGCAGATACAAGACGATGGTGAGTTATATGAAGAAGAGTTCACTCTGACCAATGAAGAAGAGAAATCGTTATGGAAACTGGCAGATGAAATTAAGACACTATCCCGCAACCTGCCTGATGATGATCCAAAGTTCGATAAAATGCTGGAGGCAATCCAGCAGAAACAGAATGAGGAAAATAATCGTGTGATTATTTTCAGCTCTTTCCGTCACACGTTGCGATATGTGCGCGAAAAGCTGATGCGGGCAGGACTGCGCATTGGTCAGGTAGATGGATCTGTTCCCGATGAAGAACGTTACGCTCTGCGCAAGCGCTTCTTGCTGGACAGATCCGATAGTCATGCTATTGATGTCCTGTTGTTTAGCGAAGTCGGCTGTGAGGGCTTGGATTATCAGTTCTGTGACACGATGATTAACTATGATTTACCGTGGAACCCTATGCGTATTGAGCAGAGAATCGGACGTATCGACAGACGTGGTCAAAAGAGTGATACTGTCAGGATTTACAATATGATTACCCAGGACACTATAGATGCCGTTATTTATGAAAGATGCCTTTTGAAGATTGGTGTCTTTGAGGCCAGTATTGGTGACTGCTCGGAAATCTTGGGAGATATCAGTGATAAGATTTTGCAAATCATGTTTAACCCGGAACTTTCTGAACAAGAACGTCAGGCAAAGATTGAGCAGATGGCGGATAATGAGGTAAGGAAAGTACAGGAGTTGCACCGCTTAGAGCATGAAGAGAAGTCATTGTATGGTTTCGATCTATCTTCGTATATGCTTGACAAGGATGTCCAGGGCGCAGAGAATCCTTGGATAAGTCCGACAAGCTTCCAGGAATTGTTGACTGCCTATCTGAATAATGTTTTGGGTGAAGGAGAATACATCCTTGGTAAGCAGGAAAAGAAAACCTTACGCCTATCAGCTGATAAACGTCAAAAATTATTGGCCGATTTGGTAGAGCAGTCTGCCAGTAGCAATAATTATGCCTTTAAGCTTTGGAAATCATATTTGAAATCCAATTCTCCGAATCTGTCAATAACCTTTGACAGTCAGACAGCAAAGGATAATCGTGAGATTACTTTCCTGACCCAGATGCACCCGCTGATTGTACAGGCTGCAAGACATGAGTCCAGTGAGCAACCTTGCAAGCTCGCCATCGAGGTTAGTGATTCTGAGATTAAGCCGGGTGAGTACGAGTTTTTGGTTTATGCCTGGAAATATATTGGACTGCGTCCGGACATCAAACTGGTGGCAGTAAGCAATGAGCCGGGCGTTGAGCAGAACGTACTGTCTTATTTGCAGTATGCAGCTGAATATGAAGGTGATGGACTTAACCATGATGCTGGCTGGGATAGTATGGACTCCCGTCACTATGAGCGTTGGCAGGAGGCAAAGCAGAAGTATACTGATGATGTTCATGCTGAATGTAAATATAGACAAGAGCAACTGCGGCATTCCTGGCATCAACAGGAAACCATACTTAAAAATCAACTTAATGTAGCAGAGGATGAACGTATACGTCGTATGCGTTCATCACAGCTAGAAAATACACGGCTGAAATACGAGAAGCAAGTCAAGAAACTTGATGACATTACTGCGCAGGCTGATATACATACGAGGGTGCTTGTTAAAGGCTTGCTCCGGATTGATGGATAACAGGGATAAAAGATGGGCGGTACGGTGATGGATAGCATAAGCGATATTTTCAAGAAGTATGCAAACATTGAAGCTGGTGATTTAAGCAGCAATCAGAAACATAAGTTATATGATTTGCTAGGAACAATGCAGCAAGAGACATTGAAGACTTTGGACGAGCATCGCATGTATGTGCAGGTTCTGCAGAAATTCAGGCAGTCCAGCATGGAAGACATGCGCTTGAATGGCAAGAAATTTATCAAAACATTAGAATCATTGCTCTCTGTAGGTGAAGACGGCGTTTATTCCAATAATCAACGTTTCATTTATGAGCTAATTCAGAATGTCGATGACTGTGAATATGAAAATGTGAGTGATGCCAGCCTGGAGATACAATTCAAGTACACTAATGAGCCAGGCGAGATTATCCTTACCTACAACGAGAAGGGGTTTACGCCTGGTAATGTTTTTGCCATTACTGGTATTGCGGAAGCCTCAAAAAACATTTCGGCTGATAAGGTAGAAATTGGCGAGAAAGGCATCGGTTTCAAATCGGTTTTTGGCATAGCAGATAAAGTGCGCATTGAGAGTGGCATGTTCGCTTTTGAGCTGCACAAAGATAATTTTACCGTACCGGTGCCATATTACGATGACTTTAAGCCTGTTCATGGTACCAGGATGACACTTTTTATGTCAGTGCAGAAATGCAGGGAACTCTACCGCAGCCTTGCCCAACAGTACATCAAGCCAGATGCTGCACTAAACAGGAATCCTATCTTGTTCCTGAATAAGCTGACTCATTTGAAAATGTTTTTTGATGGCTTCCGTTATTTGGAATTCGATGTTCAGCGTGCTGAGCCAGAGATAAGAGGCAGCCTCCTATTTGAAGCAATGGTATCTGTCTCTGTAGATATGAAAGATACCCATAATGGTATTGACCGCTCTGAGAAAAACGAGATTGTGTGCCATAGATATACCGAGCCCATCATTTATGGACGTAGGGAGTGTTTGGCTCGTTATGGCGATAATGCTCCATTTCAGGAAAGACGACACAATCTGATAATGGTATTTCCAGTTCTGGGCAAAGGGTTGGAGGAATACAATGGTGTAATGTATTCTTTTCTCCCTACACAAGTTAAAGTCAATGCTCCTATTGTGATGCATGTTCCTTATAAACTCGATGGCTCACGTGAGTTCGTAGATCCGCAGGGTGAAAATGACTGGTTCACATATACAAATTCCCGACTGGCTGATTTCTTGCATAAGGTTTACCTAGATTTTGCTCATGTTATAAAAGAAAATATAGTTTCATACATCCCAGCACATAATAAGTATTTCTTTATCCGTGATAATGAAAAAGTAGCAGCACTCTGCACAGAAGGACTTCGTAGCACCAGCCTTTATCGAGATAAGATTTTCTACACGACGGACGGTACCTTTGAATCGGCTATCAATGTAGTGGCCTTTGCTAAGAATGAAACGGTTGTCGATCAACAAAAGGTATATCGTCTTCTAGGTTGGAAGGATAAGCTCTTTATACCACCTAGACCTATGGATATGAGCCAATATGGTGTTAAGGTCATAGAGAACGTCAGAAAACAACTTTTCAAGAGGGCAATGGAAGATGAATCAGTTACAGATGATATACTTTCTTGGCTGGAACAATCAGGACAAGATACAAATTATGTAAAAATGTTGACTGATGTAGAACCTGTAATACTGAGTAAAAAACAAATCGCAGCTATTGCAAAGTATCCGCCGGTAATGCAGGGGTTCAAGCAGTGTGCCCATGGCGCTATTGCCTATGGACGTTCCATGGGTGTAACAATTAAGGATAAAGGTATGGTTCATCTGCCTGATACGGTAAAAGAAAGTATTGCAGATGCAGTAAATATGGCAGATTTGGATGGTGTCTATAGTGCATATCTCAAGAAAATAGAATTGAATCTTTTTGGCTTAGAAGATGTGAAAGATGAATTCGCTCTGGCTGCAAGCAATGGCATAGTAGTTTCAGCTGAAACAGCACTGATTTCCTTTGCGGCTTTTTCCCGCAGATTTGATTCGAGGAAAACATTTACAGCCTCACTGGAAATACGCCAGGCAACAGAAAGGCTGAATGCTGTTGATAATCAGGATATGACGAAAGATGAGTATCTGAATTTGTTGCGTGGTGTTAGAAATAGTTTATGTAGTGCTTTTGGCGAAAGAATGTACAATAGCTACATCCGTATTATCAAAGAGGCGGGAGCAGATAAGAAGCGCTTTCTTAAGGAACTGCTGCAAAACGCTGATGATTGTATTTACCCGGATGATGTAGTGCCGGAGTTCAAATTGGAGGAAGAAGAATCTGTCCTTAAAATTTCATATAATGAGCAAGGCTTTACCAGGGATAATGTACGTGCTATTACAGCAATAGGGGAATCTACCAAGAATTTACTTCTGTCAGGTGATAAGCGTTCTATAGGTGAAAAGGGAGTTGGATTCAAATCTGTCTTTGGTGTTGCAGAATCAGTAGATATTCATAGTAATGGTTTCGACTTTAGGCTAACAGAAAATAAACCGACAGTTCCAGACCGTTGCGATTCAATGGAAGTGTCGGAAGGAACTGTCATGGTTTTTAGAATAAAACCAAATGCAAGACCAAAACTCTCAAATGCTAGGATACTGCAGCTTTGCATGTGCTTGCGTCAATTAAAAAGTTTGTATATCTATGCTCATCATGTGACAATTCTTGACAAAGGAAATAGTAGAATCGTGACGATTGATGGTATTCAGCATAAATATAAAAGATTTGAATATGTTTTTGCTGTCAAGGATAAAACTGCAATCAAAGAGCGTAACAAAGGTGGCAGGCAAATCAGTGCAGAGCAGAAGATTGTCTGCTATATTCCAGAGAAAATAAAAGACCAGCCTTGTTATGTATACTCTGGCCTTCCTGTAGAGGGCGTTACCAGTTTGGTGCCGTTGATTATAGATGCACCGTTTGAACTCACTACTTCCAGAGAAGAAATTTTGCAAAATAACTGGAATGATGTTGTTAAAGAGCATATGTATAACGCCATACTGTCTTTGATGAAATCTGAAATGGCTTCCGGTATGGAAATTATGCGTTACATTTATTTCCGTGCACAGGGCGGTCAGGTTGTCACATGGGGCAATTTCAATGTACCATATCTGAATAATGCTGAGTTACCGGAAATATTGAAGAAACAGGTCATATTGCCTGTGCTAGGTGTGAATAATCATGTCTCTGCGATGCAAGGGTGTAAGGTTATACCTGATTTTATAGCCAGGGTTAACAGAGAAACAAATATAACAGGCTATTTTAAGGGCAATATACTGGACACTGTAGGTAAAACTCAGTATGTGCCGTTACTGGAGAGCATTGGTTGTGTCAAGGTGTCTGGCCAGGAAATACTGTCATGTTTGAAGAAAATTGTTGAAACACATATACAGGACACTGTGTTTAGGGATGGACTTTATGCTTATTTATCCAACAACCAAGGTAATATCAGTTTCGATGGCATTGGTGAGGGAATACTGGAACTATCAGTATTCCCTGTGAAAGTCCTTGGAGGTACGGATTATATTCAGTACACTGATAATTTGTATACTGCAAAAGGCAAAATCTCCAATGATGAGTATTGGATATTGAATGAAGAAATTATGCCTGTGACATTGGCAGATAAAATTTTGGATAAGTATGGCCGAGTAAATGCTTTGACGCAGGAAGTCTTTGATTCAAGATACCAAAAGAATCTTGAGGAATTGATACAAGGACATAATGACGACAGGGAGGTCGCTATACGTTTGCTACAGGAATATGAAGATAATCATAGTGCTTTGGTTAAGTGCAGAAATGCTCTGCGAGGCTTAAGAAATCAAATACCGATGAAGATGGTGAACGGTTCTTATAAAAGAGGATATAAATTCTTGAATCCTACAGAACAGGTATTTGCTGGGAAACTCATGCATGGTCTTATTGTTGACAGGCGTTTTGCTAATTTGGCTGGTTTTCTAGAATGTGGCGATGTTTTGAAAATCCATTATAATGAGATGGACAATGTTACATATTTGGAAGATGAGGATATAGAGGACTTGCATTGTGGACAATATGATGTTGATGGTGGTTTCGAGAATTTCTATGAAATAATTAGGAATGTAGTCAGTCAGGGATTAGTTTCTGATGAGCAAATTGAAAAATATAACCTAAATTTTGGTATGCCAATAGAAAAAGACCTAGATCCGAATGAGCCTTTTCCGACTTTAAGAGTGAAAAATGCAGAGAAGTTAAAAAGTCATATCCAAAAATTGTGGAAAACCCCAAATCCTTATGTCGAGAAGAGGTATATCCAATGGCTTCCTAGCCATGCTTTGGAAAAGAGAAATTATACAACAGGTATGTATAAAAGTCGTTCTGGCGTGGATAAATCTTTCTGTCAAATGTGCAAAAGGAAATACAACAACAAGTATATTGAACTGAATAATATCGAAAAACTTCCAGTATATGCGTGGAGCCAGATGTATTTGAATCTTTGCCTAACTTGTAGCAAAGACTATATCGAGCTACGTAATAATGATGCGTTATGGGGACAGTTTATAGTTGGAATTATGAATGTTAATCCTATGAGTGCAGATTGTTTTGATATACGTATCGGTGATAGTACAATTACTTTCACAGCAACTCACTTGGCGGAGGTGCAGGAAATACTGAAGCAAGAGGGCTGGGGCAAGAAAGCACCTAAACGTAAACCTAAGTTGGGTGATTCAAGGGAAGATGAATTAGTCAATAATAAACATGAATTATTCATCTAGCAGAAAAATCAAAGCAAATACGTAGCTCGGTAGCTCTGAATGCCTGCTAGATCTTTGTAAGGTAAAGTCTTCGAATATTGTAGGCAATGGCAGCGACCATTAGCCTGTTTTCATTCGTAATCTGGTCATGGCTGCTCATACTGGAGAAATTGAATTCATTTTGGGATTCTTTTGATGAAGTTAAACTTATAAAAAGGAGTTTTTAACATGTTTGTAGCTATATAAAGGAGTAAATGAATGTTAGCCAAATATAAAATGCCAGTTGGTATTGACGATTTTAAAGAATTGCGTCAAGGTATGAAGTTGTCAGTAATTATTATTTTGTAGATAAGCCCCCTTTTATTCAAGACCTAATTGACTCGCATAGCAAAGGTTACGTTAAGAACCAGACCTAGACGATTTGGCAAGACATTAACCCTTTCCATGTTACGCTGTTTTTTTACGCTTGAAAATGCTGAGGAAAATTGGAATCTATTTGCTGATTGTCACATAGCTGCAAATGCTGAACATATGAAACTTCAAGGCTCTTTACCTGTAGTTATGCTATCCCTGAAAGATGTTAAGGTTGAAAGCTACGACGCTATGCTGGCACAATTACGAAGTGTGATGAGTACATTGTATCGTTCATATATGTATTTGTTGCAAAGTGAAGCACTTATTGATGCTGAAAAGAAAACTTTTGAATGTATTTGTAAAAAATAATGCAATAGTTTACATTTGTCGATAAAAATAGTACAATATAGCTTGAGATTTGTAATGTTGCAACCTGGAGGAGGTATTTATCATGGCAGATTTGGTTCGTTATTTTGGCATGGCTACAGGCAGGGTGCAGGGCGTGGGCTTTCGGATGTTTGTGCAGCAGAACGCAATGGAACTGGGCATCACCGGTTGGGTGAAGAATATGTCGGATGGCACCGTGACGATGGAACTGCAGGGGCCGCAGGCGGCTATTGACCGTTTGGAGGCCATTATCCGCGAGGGTAATTACTTCATCAAGGTGCAGAGCTTTGGTTTGGAAGTTCGTGACGTCATTGCCATGGAACAGCGCTTTGAAATTCACTATTGAGGGAGTGGACAGATGCACAAAGTATTGGTATTAAATGGACCAAATCTTAATCTTTTAGGAACGAGAGAGCCGGAGATTTACGGTAGCACAACCTTGAAAGATATTGAAGAAATGCTTAAAAAGCGTGGGACTGAGGCAGGTATTGAGGTAGATTGCTTCCAGTCCAATCACGAGGGCGTGCTGGTGGACAAGATTCAGGCGGCGCGCGGCGTGTATGATTACATCATCTTTAATGCGGCGGCGTTTACCCATTACAGCATTGCCCTGCGGGATGCCATTGCGGCGGTGGAAGTGCCGCTTATCGAGGTGCATATCTCGAATATCCATAAGCGGGAGGAGTTCCGGCATAATTCGGTTATAGCTCCTGTCGCCATGGGGCAGATATGTGGATTGGGAGTTGAGAGTTACTTAGCCGCCCTTGAAGCCATTATCTACAAATTAAGTTGATGCGTATCTACGTCCTTTTCTTTGGTGCAAAGAAAAGGACCAAAAGAAACAGCGACTATAAATCCCTTCCGGGGATTTAAAAGTCGCGGGCGCCCTTCCTTGGGCGCCGGAATTTGCAGTATTTTATAGGAGTTGACCCATTCATGAAAGAAAGTCGGTTACAGGCTTTACGAGCTGTATTGACAGAGAAAAACTTGGACGCAGTAATCATTACGAAGTATGTGAATCTTCACTATTTCAGCGGCTTCCGTGGTGATGATACCACGTTGGTTATCGGTATGAATGATGCCATGCTGATTACGGACAGCCGTTATACGGAGCAGGCTGGTCAACAGGCGCCGCTTTTTGAGATTGTGGAGCAGAAGGATGGCTTGTTGGCCAAGACTGCTGAATGCGTAAAGAAGATTGGTGCGAAAAAAGTTGGCTTTGAAGGCAATGCCATTATTTATGACCACTATGCCAAACTGGGCGAAC
>ERZ842401.7445-NODE-7445-length-11198-cov-2.576954_pt1 | contig 11198 bp, 9 predicted proteins | sample MGYA00521270_ERZ842401 | MGnify/ENA primary metagenome ERZ842401 (study PRJEB31892, sample SAMEA3878208) | bioreactor metagenome | biome: Moose rumen | place: Sweden | collected 2011-10 | study: EMG produced TPA metagenomics assembly of the PRJEB12797 data set... | reverse complement strand
ATTCCACCCGTAGTCTGAAAACGCTTTGCAAATACTTTCTGTTCCTATTTTATTGAGCTTACAACCAAGTGTTTCAAAGTGAACTGTAATCATAAAACTACCCAGCAGTGAACTTAGCGAATTTTTGTCATTACGCGCTTTTTTCCAGTTTTAGCTTCTAGATTTTGTGGATTCAAAGAATATGCTTTTTCGTAGGAAAGTGAAGCAAGTTTGTAATACCTAGACATTTCTTGAGCATAGCCTAGTCTTGTCCACCACATATCTTTTAAAGGCTCATTACGAACCGCTTGTGAAAACGCGATATCTGCATGATAGAAATTTCCTTTTCGGATATAAATTTCACCCATAAAGTAATAAACTTGACCTATTTTGCTTCCAGAAAACTGCACGAGAGAAATATAATCTTGAAATGCTGTCAATGCTTCATCATTTTTTCCAAGATAATATTTTGCTTCTGCAAGACTTTCTATGACATACTGATTATATGGCGAAATATTTCTTGCTTTTACAGCCCACAATTCTGCTTCAAGATATTGTTTATTTGCAATCAAGGCCCAAAGCAATACAACATAAGAATCTATATTATTAGGATTTTGTGCGATTTCGTCTTCACAAATAGAAATTGCTTGAACATAGTCGCCTGCTTTGTATATTTTTAGGGCATCTTTCTTTTCTTGAGCACAAAGTACGCTCGCAAAAAGAAAAATTAAAACTAAAAGTGAAAAAATGAATTTTGTTTTATTTGTTTTACAAAGAATATTCATTATTATCGATTTTTTATCATATTGCATCTGCCAATAAAAGTGCTTCCTGGTTCTAGGATAACCTGTTCAGCAGTTATATCACCTGTTACACTTCCACCTTCTGCAACGAATACACTTTTTTGTGCAGTAATATTTCCTTCAACTTTTCCACGAACAAGAACTCGGCTTGCAATGATATTTGCACAGACAACGGCTTCTGTATCTATAAATAAATCACTAGAAGCATCTATTGAACCTGTTACACAGCCACGAATGAAAAATGGTTTTGAAAACTTTATTGTGCCCCGAAAATTCAAATCGCCTGCAAGGAAAGTATCAAAATTATCTTCTTCTAATTCAAAAAAATCAGCGTCTTTTACTTCAAACATAGTCAAATTTTACCTAGTTTTTGCACCACCGTCAACATTACAAAAAAACACATTACATCTTAAATCGTTCAAAATCGCGCTCAAAGAGTTGTCTTATACCGCCGCTTACAAGAACGACCTCATTTTTTCCGTCAATTCTGCAATAAACTTGCTGACCTGTAGCAGATGCCTTTCCTATTTCAATTTTACGAACGACTTTTCCATTTTTTGTTGCAGTCAAAAAAATTGAAGATTCGCCAAAACCAAATCTTTCGTCGTCATTTGTTCTGCTAACGACACCAACAACACTAATTTTTGCAAAAAAATCTTGCATACGAGTCATTGTATTTGTATCCGCTTTAGACTTTTCAGATATGACGGTTTCGTTTTCATTTTCCAGTTGGCAAACGAACCAATCTTCACCATTTTTATCAAACAAAATTGTAGGTTCAGAACCTTTTTTTATGGTAAGACGGTCAAATCCATCTTTTAGTTTTAAGTTGTATCCATCATTTGCCCCTGAAATTGCAAGTTGACAAACAAGAATTACAATTAAAACCGCGATTACGCAAAGTAAAACGAATTTTCGAACAGATATTTTTTCAAAAAAGTTAGTTTTCATTTTTCGCCTCGATTTCTTTTTTTGCTTCTTTTGAAGTGTCTTTATTCAAAGTTTCGCTATTCAAAGTTTCGCGCTCGTCTTGTACAGCATACTTTGCAAGAATATTTTTGCGATGACGAACTCTAATTCGCCACATAACAAGCCCTGCAATCACAATCAAAAGAGGAACTCCATACTGATTGAAAATTTTTGCAGTTCTAATTGAAGCGATACTAGAATTTTTCAAAGAATTTAAGCCCAATCCTTTTGTGCGCATTGAACATAAATCTTTGTTTCCACTCATGTAGTCAATTACATTTCGCATGAAAATTGAAATTGGCTGACTTGCCTCATCGTCAATTAAAATTGAACTTGTACTAGCCGATGTTCCCATTACAAAAATTTTTCCGTTTTGAACGCCATTTGCAAGGTGTTTTGAAGATGAAAGTGCCACGGTATCCGACTTAGCCGCGTTGCCTGCTTTAGTCGCGCCGTCTGAGTCAAAGCTATTTGCGCTTTCTTCATCAAATTGACTTTTGAATTTTCCTTCCACAAGAATTGCAAGATTTTTTGAACTCATCTCTGTCTTTTCTGGCGGATTTATGTACATCGGATGCAAAATAATGTTTTCACTCATAGTCCAGCTTTCTGGAGAAGATTTTGCAATAACAGAGCATTTTGTCGAATCTGTGCCGACTTTTTCGTAGTCGATTGAACTGTTTTGATAAGACAAAACAAAAGACAAATTTTTGCTAATTGGATTTTTCTGATTCAAATTTTCACGCGAAATTGCAGGAACAAAATACAAAGGAATCTTTCCAACACCTTGCTGCACTTGCTCATAGCATTTTTTGTCCATTACATAGTCGCTATTCAGTTTAATTCCATAGCCAGCTAAAAATTCAGTTAGACCATTATCGATTTTTTCGTAAGTTGGGAATGTGTATTCATTTTCGCCAGGGATTTCTTTTAATGTATCTGCAAAAATTGTTAAATTTCCGCCACGCATCAAAAATTGATCTAGTTTATAAAAAACACTTTGTGGAATTTTTTTGCTACAGCCGTCAATAACGATGTTATTTATCGAAGAAGGAATTTCTTCATTTTCCAAATCTAACTCGACAAACTGGTATTTATCTTGGCATATCATCTGCAAGCGATACGAACCATTTTTGTCATCATTTAGATCGCGACAGCCAAATCCTTTTAAGTAGCCAATTTTGTCTGAGCGAGCGACAAGGCTTGAAAGGCTGTCTGAAATAGTTTCTTCAAGACCGTCTAAACCAGCTACAGAATATGTACCAAAAAATCCACGAGCAAGGCCAATTGGAAGAACTCTAAAATCTTCACCATATTCGATTATTGCGGCGATTGCGCCTCTTCCGCCATCGTTCCAAGTAAGCGAATTTACGCCATATTTTTCACTAAGCATATCCAACACTGCATCGTCTTTTGGATCTACAATTTGAAAATCAATTTTATTTTGATTTTTCTTGTTTACCTCTTGGCATGCTGACGACACGATTGAATCCAGTTTTTTAAATCCGTTAATGCCAAAATCTGATAATTCTGAAGAACGATAAAGAGTAAGTTTTACACGTCCTTCTAGTCCCGAAAGAGAACCTGTCGTGTTTATCATCTTTGCCATTGTCGTTGTAAGTTTGTATTCAAGTCCACTTGGGGAAGAAATATCATCTAAAACTTCGATTGCATCTGCATACACGAGGGCAATTCCCATGTAAACATTTTTAAAACCGACTTCGTTATCTTTTACTTCCTGAATTTGTTTTTGTCGGATTCTGTAATCAGAAGCGATTTTCTGGTTTTCATCTTTGTCCATGTTGTAAAATTCATAACTGAAATTTTTGTTAGCATTTCCTTTGTATTCGACGAGTAAATCTTTTAAGTATTGCTCGATTGTGTTGTAAGGAGAAGGAAGTCCCGAAGAAAAGAAAACCTTTACGCAAAGAGGTTCTTCCAAAGTTTTTACAAGTTGCTTGCTAGACTTTGAAAGTGAATAAGAATGACTTGATGTTAAGTCAATTCTGAAAAATCCGTTTAGAGCGACAATGTTAAGCAAAATTAAAGCGACAATCAATAAGAAAAAATCGCTTTGTGAACTTTTTAGCCACTGAACAAATTTTGACTGTCTTGTATATTTTTTCGTGTTAGACATTTTTTTCGTGTTAGACATTATGAGCGCCTCCTGTTTTCAAGAATCTGAACTGTAAGAGCCACGAAAAATGTGCTCACAGAAAGGAAATAAATTAAATCCCGACTGTCAATTATTCCACGCGACATTGAAGAAAAATGATAACCTGCTGAAATAAATTGGAAAAAGTTCACGATTCCCGCTGGGAGAAAAATCAAAAACTGGTCAATCATTGCAAGCACGATACAAATTCCGAATGCGATAAAAAACGCAACTATCTGATTTTTTGTAACCGAAGAAGCAAAAATTCCGATTGAACAAAAAGTTGCAGCAAGCAAAACTGCACCAAGATAGCCACAAAAAAGAGGACCAAAATCTACACTACCAAAACAACTGGCCGTAATTGCATAAATCAAAGTTGGAACAAGCATAATTATAGAAGTTATAAATGAAGCAAGATATTTTCCCATAACAACTTCAAAAGAGTTTACAGGAAGCGTCATAAGCATTTCTATTGTTCCGCGCCCAGTTTCTTCTGAAAAAAGTCGCATCGTAAGCGCTGGAATAAAAAGCGCAAACAAAAGCGGCAACTGAATAAAAAACTGCCTCAATTCAGCCCTATTTGCCAAAAAGAACACTGAAAATAGCAAAAATCCAGAAACCACCAAAAACAAGAATGTTACCAAATATGCAACAAAACTTGAAAAATAGGCTTTTAGTTCGCGAAAAACTATAACGCTAATCGCAGAATTATTTTCATTATTAGTCGCCATTCTATTATTAGTCGCCATTTCATTATTAATCGCCATTTTCACTTCCCTCCGATGTAAGAGTTTTGAAAACATCTTCCAAAGTATTTTTCTCGTATGTCAATTCGATAAGGCTTGCAAGACTTTTTTCTTTTCCAGAACCTACAATTGTGCTTGCAATTTTTGAGCGAAGTTCTACTCCGTCTTCTATAGCAATACGCAATTTGAAACCAGTTCCCAAAGTTTCATCTGTAAATTCACTCGTAGAAATTGATTTTACGCCTTCAATCTTTGAAATTTCTTTTTCAAGTTTTTCTTTTTCGCAGTCAACTACAGAAACGACAACTGTAGATTTTTGGTCATATCTAGAATGAAGTTCATTTGTAGGACTGTCGGCAACAATTTTTCCTTTTGAAATGATGATAACTCTGTCGCAAAGCATTTCGACTTCACTTAAAATATGAGTTGAAATTATAACTGTACGAGTTTTTCCAATTTCTTTTATAAGAGAGCGAACTTCGATAATCTGATTTGGATCGAGTCCACTGGTTGGTTCATCTAGAATAAGAATTTCAGGGTCGTTCATCAAAGCATGAGCAAGACCTACGCGCTGTTTGTAGCCACGACTTAGTTCGCTTATTTTTTTGTGCATCACATCTTCAAGGACACAAACTTTTGCAAGATACGGAACACGAACGGACGCATTGACTGAATGCATTTGAGCACAGTAAGACAAATAGTCGTCAACAATCATATCCCCATAAAGTGGAGCAGATTCACTCATATAGCCAATTTTTCGTTTTGCATTTTTAGAATCTTGCCGAATATCAGTGCCGTCGATTTTTATTGAACCAGAATCTTGTTCAATAAAACCTGTTATCATTCGCATTGTTGTAGTTTTTCCAGCCCCGTTCGGTCCGAGAAGCCCTACAATTTCGCCTGTTTTAATTGAAAAGCTGATTGAATCAACCGCTTTGAACGTTCCAAAAGAACGCGAAACATTTTCTACTTCTATCATAATTTAAAAATATGAAGATAACGAAGTGTTGTCAAGCATTCTAGAATGACAAGCATTCTAGAACGACAAGCGTTCTAGAACGTCAAGCGTTCTAGACTTTTGAAGTTATGCTCAATATACTTAGAAAAGTGAACACTCTAAAAAACACAAACAATTCACGATTTTTCTTACAAGGAATAAAAGACGGCATTCCTATTGCACTTGGATATTTTGCAGTTTCGTTTACGCTAGGGATTGCAGCAAAAAAGGCAGGCTTACTTCCCTGGCAAGCGGCAATTATGTCTTTTGCGATGTTGGCTAGCGCAGGAGAATTTGCCGTCATCACGATAATTGCGTCTAGCGGTGGATATTTACAAATGTTTTTAACAACAGTAGTTGTAAATTTACGCTACCTACTTATGAGTTGTTCTTTAAGCCAAAAACTTTCGCCCGACACAAAAATTCATCACAGATTTTTAATTTCGTATTCTGTAACTGATGAACTTTTTGCTATCTCTAGCAGTCAAGGCATTGCTTGCGGAAACTTAAATCCCTTTTACCACTACGGAGCCACTTCAATTTCAAGTCCTGCTTGGACAATAGGAACTTTTTTGGGTTGCGCCATAGGAGCGATTCTTCCTCAATGGGCAGAAAATGCTTTTTCTGTAGCACTTTACGGAATGTTTTTAGCTGTAGTAATTCCAGAAAGCAGGAAAAACAAAGTTGTTGCAGGCATTGTCTTACTTTCTTTTGTGCTAAGTTTTGCTTTTTCAAAAATTCCTGTTTTATGCACAATCTCTGACGGAATGAAAATAATAATTTTAACAATCGTGATTGCTTCAATTGCTGCAGCAATTTTTCCAATAAAAGATGAGGCTAAAAATGAATCTTGATGTAAACGACAATCTTGCTATTTATCTTTTAATCGCAAGTCTTACAATTTATCTTATAAGAATGTTGCCTCTTACGCTAATAAAGCGTGAAATTAAAAATAAATTTTTCCGAAGTTTTTTGTTTTATGTGCCATACGTAACGCTTTCAGTTATGACAGTTCCTGCTATTTTTTACGCGACATCTTCTGTGTACTCTGGAATTGCAGCTCTTGTAGTTGGAATTATAATCGCATTTTTTGACGGAAATTTGTTTCGTGTAGCGCTAAGTTGCGTTTCAAGCGTTTTTATTTGCGAAATCGTGATGAAGTTCGCGTCCTAGATAAAGCCCGCGCCGTAGACAGTTTAAATTGTAAAATCAAAAAAATATTCACAGAATTTTATATTTTTTTACTTTCCTTTTTCTAAGTAAACTCTTATCTTTTAGTTATGAAAAACAAAAAGAATATTGAAAATGTTGAAAAAAAAGAAAATCCTAAAAAACCTATTAAACGTGGCGTAAAACTTTTGATAACTTATCTTATCATTATTTGTGCCTCAATCGCTTTGGCTACTGTTATTTTTGTATTTGTGTTCAAAAAAGGTAACAGTTATGTTCCACCACCGCCTGCAGTAGAAATTGTCAAACCTGAAAAACGAACGATAAAACAATCTGTAAAAATTTCAGGCTACATTGAAGCGTTGGATATGATTCCAGTTGTTCCGTTCGTTTCTGGAACGATAAAAGATTATCCTATAAAAGCTGGAATGAAAATTAATAAAGGAGATCTCATAGCAAAAATTGATGATGAACCTTACAGACAGCAATTTTTACAGGCTCAAGCAGGATACCTTGGAGTAAAAAGTTCTTTTGAACGAATCGAAAGTCTTTACAAAGCTGGTGCTACCACGAAACAAAACTACGATTCTGTAAAAGCACAACACGATGCCGTAAAAGCTCAGTACGATTTGGCGGCTTTGCAACTTAGTTACACAAATGTTACAGCCCCTGCAAGTGGAACGATTCTTATGGCGCCGATGGCAGTAGGCTCAATCGGGTCTAACACACAACCCTTAGCCGTAATCGCAGACCTTACAAAACTTGTAGTCCGTTTGAATGTTCCAGAAAAATATTTTGATCTTTTTTCAAGTGACGCAGAAAATTTAAGTGCGGTAATTCGTCGTCCTGGTCTTGAAGATTTTTCAGAAGATACAGTTTGCGATGCAACTTTGGAAACGATTTCACCATATATTCAGCCTGAAAGCAAAACTTTCCAAGTAGTTTTCAGTTTGCAAGACAATCTTGAACGATTCTTGCCAGGAATGTATATAGAAGTTGTTGTAACCTACTCGACAAAAGACGGAATTCTTGCTCTTCCTCTAAAAGTTCTAAAAGTTGACGGAAGTTGCTACATCTACGAAAGCGAAACTCAAACTGTAGTTTGGAAAGACATAAATTCTACGATTCGTGATGATTCTCATTTTGCAATTAGTGAAAAAGATGGAATTGATTACACTGATACATATTTTGTAATTACAGGACAAAATGCTGTTTTTGATGGACAAAAAGTTACTGCGACAGAATACGACTTAACACAAGATGATAAAATTGAAAAGACTGAAAACGAAGTTCTAGAAGAAAGCATCTCAATTGAAAATTCGGCAGAAGAAGCTGGCGACTCAGCAGGAACTAACCCCACAGCAGAAACTGGCGACTCAGCAAGCAACGACTCGACCAAAAACGACGGCGGTGCATTATGAACATTGCAAAGTTTTCTGTAAAACATCCTGTCATCATTACGATGGTTTTGATTGTTCTGGCTGTTTTTGGAATAATGTCAGTTACATCGACAAATATCGCCTTCTTTACAGATATTTCGACTCCTGAAGTTTATGTAGTTTCAATCTATCCAGGTGCAAGTGCAGAAGATGTAGAACGCGATGTTACGAACATTCTCGAAACAGATTTCGTAACACTTCCAAAATTCAAAAGTGTAAAAAGTACATCAGGAAGTTCATACAGTCTTGTTACAATCACTTATCAAGACGGTGTCGACCCAAACGACATGCTTCCAGAAGTTCGGCACAGAATAACACAACTCGAAAGTCTTTTGCCACAAGGTTTGCTCGGAACTCCAAATGCTTATGTTGCAGGTTCTTCAGCACTTCCGATTATGACATTCAGTTTTAAAGCTGGAAAAGACTTAGGAAAAATCACAGACTATTTTGAAAATACTTTAAAACCACAATTAACTTCAATCGACGGAGTTTCTTCTGTCGAACTCATTGGTGGAAAAAAACTTCAAGTTCATGTAAAACTTCACATTCAGGATTTAACAGCAAAAGGAATTTCTGTAACTTCGGTTTATCAAATTTTGAATTACGGAAATGTAAATTTGCCAGTAGGAAGTGGAGAATACGAAAGCAAAACAATCGACATTCACTACAGTGGTGGATTCAAATCGCTTGAAGATATAAAAAATCTTCCTGTTGGACAAGGCGATGGCACAGTTTTAATCAGATTAAAAGATGTTGCCGATGTCTACCTAGACTATCCTGAAGAAAATTCTCGAGTTTTCAAAGATGACAATGACATAGCCGTTGTAGAAGTTACTCGCCGTGGCGATGGAAACACTTTGAAAATTGCAAAACAAGTAAAAAAAGTTTTAAAAGACAGCACACGTCTTACAGGAGGAGCCGTTCAGTACGAAATAATCAGTGATGATTCAAGAACGATAAAAGCCTCTCTTTCTACCGTAATCGTTTCTGGTGTAACAGGTGTTTTGATGGCAGTTTTGATTTTGTTCTTGTTCCTAGATGATTTGCGTTCAACATTGATAATTGGAATTTCTATTCCACTTTCAATTTTGTTCACATTTATCGGAATGAAACTTACAGGCATTACCATCAACCTTATGAGCCTTTCTGGAATGGTCGTAGCACTTGGTATGATTGTAGACGGTTCTATCGTTATGATTGAGCAAGTCTACCGATACTATACGGCAAAAAATTCGGACGGAACACCAAAATACACACTTGAAAAGTCAATTCTTACAGGAAGTGGCGAAGTTACATCTAGTATTTTTGCGAGTACGCTGACAACCGTTGTAGTTTTCGTTCCGATTGCTCTTATCAAAGGCTTTATCGGAAATGTATTAAAAGATATTGCTCTCACAATCGTATTCAGTCTTGTAGCCTCTGTTGCAGTTGCTCTAATCGTTGTTCCTTTTCTTATGAAAGTTATTCTAAAAGAAGGTGGCCCTGTAAAAACAAAGTGGCAGCAAAAATTGACTCAAAAACACGGAAAAACAATTTTTAATCGAGGAATCGACAAGATTGAAGCAGTTTACAAAAGAGCACTCATTTGGTGTTTAAGACACAATAAACTTATCATCGTGATGGCTGTAGTTCTTTTAGTTCTTTCAGTTTTGTTAATTTTCTCTTTGGGAATTGCCTTTATTCCTTCAACGGATAACTCAGACTTCTATGTTTATATGAAGTTCCCAACAGGTCAATCTATTGAAGAAACAGACAGAAGAATGAAGCAAACTCAAGATTTAATAAATATGTCAGTTCCAGAAGTAAAAACTTCTGTATATTACACGGGGGCTTCGGGACAAATTTCATCTCCTAATGCTGCAAACACAGGATACGCGCACATCGTTTTGGTTCCAGTTGCAGAGAGAAAACGCGATATTCACGACATAATTCTTGCAACACAAGACTTGCTTAGTGCAAAAATTCCAGATGCTCAGGTAAAAGTAAGTAATGGTGGATTCGATATGCTTTTGGGTATGATTTCTGACGGTGGTGGCTACGGAATCACACTTGTAAGCGAAGATATAAATCTTCTTTTGACAGAAGCCGCTCGAATTGAAGACTTTTTGAAAGATGATGATTCGGTTATCAGCACTTCTGTCGACACAAGTTATGACAGCACTACCCTTGCAATTGAAATGAGTCAAGAATACATGAGTTCACTAGGAATTACAAGTTACGAAGCCGGAATTACGACCGCAATTTTGTTTAGTGGAATTGATTCAGGCCGCTTTAACGATCCAAACGGAGAAAGTTATGTTGTACGAATTTCATCTGATGTTTCGGATTCTCCAATTACAAAAGATGTAATTTCTAATATCAATATAAAATCTATGGCGGGAAAAAATGTTTCCTTTGCTTCTCTTGCAGAAACGGATGTAAAAAAAGGAATTTCACAAATCAATCATAAAAACAGAGCAAAAACTTGCACAATTACAGCAAATCTTGTAAGCGAAGATACATCTGGAGTTTCAAAACGAGTTAAAAATTACTTAAAAGAAAATCCTCTTGCAGACGGTGTAAAAAGTCAAGCCGGCGGAATTATGGAACTTATTGGTTCTACAATTCCAGCAATGATTCGTGCCCTTTTGATTGCAGTTTTCTTGATTTACACTGTAATGGTTATCCAATTCCAGCGCTTTAAGCAGCCTCTTTTGGTTTTGGCAACGATTCCGTTCTGTGTAATCGGTGTAGTTTTAGGACTTTTGCTTTTTGGTTCAACGATGAGTTTGATTTCTCTTATGGGTGTAATCGCGCTTGCCGGTGTTGTTGTAAACAACGGTATCATCTTGATTGACTTTACAAATCTTATGAGGCAAGAAAAGAAAGAAAAATGGGAAGCTGAGCACGCTGAAGAATTAAAAGAAAATCAAAACAAAAAATATGAAGAATCGACTATGT
>ERZ842401.7444-NODE-7444-length-11200-cov-40.466936_pt1 | contig 11200 bp, 7 predicted proteins | sample MGYA00521270_ERZ842401 | MGnify/ENA primary metagenome ERZ842401 (study PRJEB31892, sample SAMEA3878208) | bioreactor metagenome | biome: Moose rumen | place: Sweden | collected 2011-10 | study: EMG produced TPA metagenomics assembly of the PRJEB12797 data set... | reverse complement strand
CCGCTGACGGCATTGATGACGCCCTTGATTTTGGCGAGCTTGGCGGCGATGCCTCCCCAGAGGATGTTTTTCACGCCGACATGGTGGACGACGTCGGGACGGTCGTGGCGGTAGAGGCGGTAGAGGAACCACAGGGTGCGCAGTTCTTCGAGCAGGTTGGTGCCCGTGGGGTTGATGGGCAACTCTATCATCTGCAGTCCCAGGGCCTCCACGTCGCTGCGCTGGCCGGTGTCCTTGCAGACGATGCGCACCTGCCAGCCGTTCTGTTGGGCGGCGAGTGCTATCTCTTTGCGGTGTGACAGGAAGAACCTGTCCTCGTTGACAACCATGTAGAGCTTTGGCATAGCGTGTGTTTTAAGGTTTGGCGGGTAGGGTGATGAGTGTTCCGAGGTCGATGTCCTGCTGGCGGTCGTCGAAGGGTTGCAGGCCGGCCCAGTCGAAGAAGGTGAACTCGCCGAAGTAGACCTTGCCGCCGACGTAGAAGAAGTCGATGCGCACGAAGGGGATGCCCTGGGAGAGTCGGGCGGCGAGGGATTTCATCTCGTCGAAGGCTTCGGGGCGTTCGAACTCGGGTACGCGGCGCGGGAAACCGTGGCGGATGTCGGCGACGCGGAAGTCCATGTCGTAGAAGTTTTCGTAGACGTTGTCGCTCTTTACGGTGCAGTACATGTAGCGGGGGACGCCGTTGAAGCACCAGAACTTGTAGTCGTTGAGGGGGGCGGAGGAGGGAGCCGCGGACGGGGCTTCCAGCAGTTCGTCGGCGATGATGCGGTGGGGGATGTTCTTGTAGGGCCACTCGCGGCAGGCGTAGAAGTAGTTCATCTGCATGGTGAGGTTGATGCGTTTGCGGGCAGCCTCGCGGTCGAAGGTGTTCTTGTCGCGGCAGATGATGGCGCCGCTGCTGTCGTGGGTACACTTCAGCACGAAGCGGTCGGGCAGGGCGTCGAAGTCGATGTCGTCGAACGACTGCCAGCATCCGAGGTTTCTGACCACATAGCGGCTGCCGATGCGCTCGGCGACGATGCCCTTGGCCTCATACTTGTCGGCCATGCGTGTGTACAGAGGGTTCCGGTTATAGAGCTTGAGCCAGTTCAGCTTCTCGTTGAATGTCAGCGGGTTGTCGAGGTTGATGCTATATCCCAGCTTGCCCTTGGCGGTCATTTGTACATATATTTTGTCGGGTACCAGGCTTGCGAGGTACAGGATGGCGCGCTTGCATGCGGGCTGGTGCCAGATTTTGAGTAACAAGTTGAACACTTTCATGATGATTATAGTTTCTTATTATAATAATGAAATAATTGGCGTTTTATTGTCTTTCGGTGCAAGATTATTTAAGGTGTATGGCATTTGTTGTATAATAATCATTCAAAAGCTGCGTTATAATCATAAAAAAGGAACGTATAGAACGATGGAAGAAGTTCTGGTATTGATGTCCACGTATAACGGCGAGCGCTTTCTGGAGGAGCAGCTGGCCTCTGTGTTCGGTCAGGAGAGTGTCGGCGTCAGCGTGCTGGTGCGCGACGACGGCTCGACCGACGGCACGCTGCGCATCCTGGAGCAGTGGAAGGCCACGCACCGCCTGGACTATGTCTGCGGCCGCAATGTGGGCCCCGCGAGGAGTTTCTTCCTGCTGCTGGAGCAGGCTCCGCACCGTGACTATTACGCTTTTGCCGACCAGGACGACGTGTGGTATCCCGACAAGCTGCGGCGCGGTGTGGACAGCATCCGTCGGCAGCAGATGGCCAGCCTGTATTTCGCCAATGTGGACCTGACGGACGCCCAGGGCCGCCTGAAGCAGCGCAGTCTGCCGGCGACGCTGCAGCTGACCAGGCAGAACGCGCTGATAGAGAGCTTTGCCTCGGGGTGCACGATGGTGTTCAACGACGCGCTGCGACAGCTGGTATGCCGTCATATCCCCGACGCTGCCGTCTATCACGACCGTTGGCTCTTCCTGACGGCGATGTTTCTGGGCACGGTGGTGTACGACGGCGTGCCGAGCATGGGCTACCGCCAGCACGGCGGCAACCAGGTGGGGTCGCAGACGGCGGCCGAGAAAGGCAGTCTGCTGGGACGGCTGCTGAAAGCCGGCGACTTCCCGATGGCTGACACGGCGGCGCTGTTCCTGCGCTGTTACGGGCAGGAGCTGACGGTGTCCGACCGGCACATCCTGCAGGTGTGTGCGTGCTACAAGCACAGCGTGGCGTCGAAGCTGACACTGGTCTTCCATCCCGACTACCGGCTGGCTGCCGGCGGAATGGCCAGGAGCATCTACTGGAAGCTCAGAATCATGTTGAACCGATTGTAAAAAGAAAACGAAAGGATGAACGTACTGTTAGTCATGCGCCAGCTGCTGGATGTCCGCGGCAACGACGTCTACTGCGAGTCGGCCCTGCTGCCCACGCTCAAGCGTTTCCAGCGGTTAGGCGACCTCAGCATCTGTACCTACCGCTATGAAGGCCAGTCGGCGATGCCCGTCGACACGCCGGTGCCCATCGACCGGGACAAGGTAGACTTCCTGAACAACGAGAAGAGCCTGCGGCTGCGCTATCTGGACCGCCGCTACAACCGCGAGACCCTGGAGCGCAGAATCAAGGATGCCGACCTGGTGGTAGGCTATGTTCCCGGCACGGTGTGCGACCTGGCACTGGACATCGCCCACCGGCAGGGCAAGAAGTACCTGTCGTTCGTCGTGGCCTGCATCTGGGACGGCACGTGGCATCATGCCAACTGGAAGGCCCGCCTGATGGCCCCCATCTTCTTTGTGGAGACCCGGCGCACCATCCGCCGCTCGGACTATGCGTGGTATGTCACGGAGCAGTTTCTGCAGCAGCGCTATCCCACGCAGGGCCTGTCGCTGGGCTGCACGGACACCAGCATCGACGAACTGGACCCCGTTGTGCTGCAGCGCCGCTTAGCGCGCATCGGTCAGACCGGCGGCACACTGAAACTGCTGACGGTGGGCCATCTGGACGTCGGATTCAAGGGGCAGCAGTTTGTGATAGCGGCGATGGCCGCGCTGCCGCAGGTGGAGTACTACATGATAGGTGCCGGCAGCGGCGACCGGCTGAAGCGGCTGGCCGCGCAGCAGGGTGTCGGCGGGCGCATCCACTTTCTGGGCAAGATGAACCGCAGGGACGTGCTGCGGGTGATGGACGACATGGACATCTATGTGCAGGTCAGCCTGCAGGAGGGGCTGCCGCGCTCCGTTGCCGAGGCCATGAGCCGCGCCATGCCCGTCATCGGCAGCCGTACGGGCGGTATTCCGGAAATGATAGCCGATGCCTACATCACGCGCCGCAAAAGTGTCAGCGACATCGTGCGCATCGTGCGGGGCTTCAGCCGCGACACCCTGGAGCAGCAGGCCCGGCGCAACTTCGAGCAGGCCCGCCACTATCAGCCCTCGGAGGTGGAACGAAAGATTGACGACTTCTTCGCCTTGCTGCAAAGGAAGGTCCAGGGCGAATAGGGCGCAATGCTGTTCAGCATGCGGTAGGTGGCACGGTGGTTGGACAGAATCTCAAAGAAATGTCTTAGTCTGTAGCGTAGTGTCAGGCGGTGGCTGTCCTGGGCACCCAGGCAGTTGTCGCCATGCTGGCGGTAGTCGATGGTGGCCTCGGGCAGTGCCACGACCAGTCCCCGGCTGGCATAGCAGCAGCAGGTCACCCAGGCGTCGTGCATGGTGGCCAGGCGTGACGGGCGCGCCAAGGCCGCGCTGCGGGCGCTGGCATTGAACAGCATGGTACATCCTGTGACAACATTCATGACGCAGTCGTTGAACGACGTGACGGCGGCAGGGTCGAGGCCGGCATAGTGCCAGAAGGAGTCGTTCAGGGGCTGCAGGCCGGCATCGACGACACGCAGGTCGGTATGGATAATGACAGGCTGTGTGCCGTCGCCCTCCGTCTGCCGCATGAGTTGCAGCGTCCTGGCCACCTTGTCGCTATGCCATACGTCGTCCTGGTCGCAGAACATGTAGTAGCGTGCACCGCCGACCCGTTGCAACAGGCTCAGGAAGTTGCGGCAGGACCCGCCCTGCGGCGGATAGTCGAGGACGGTGATGCGCCCGGGGTGTGCCGCGGCATACTGCTGCAGCAGCTGCGGCGTCGAGTCGGCAGAGCCGTCGTCGTGGACGAAGAGCTGCCAGTCGCAGCATGTCTGCTGCAGCAGCGACGCTATCTGTCCGGCGAGATAGCGCTCACCGTTGTAGGTAGCCATCAGGATGGCTATGGGGGCTGTACACGTTACTTGTTCCATATACCTGTTGCCGTTCCGTTGATGAGTTTGTAGAATTGTATGCGGTTGACGACGAGTCCGGGGATGTTGACCACGCACATGACGCCCATTAACCAGATGATGTCGCCGGTGAAGTGCACCACGACGTATGCCAGCGGTATGAAGAGTATGGCTGCCGCCGTGGTGCAGATGAGCTGCAGGCGCAGTTTGCCGATGCCGTTGATGAAGTAGCTGTAGCGCATGCTGTAGATGAGGATGAAGATATAGGCGGCGACGGCTATGCTCATGCGGATGTCGATGTCGGCGGCGCTGCCGTCAATCCAGACGGTGTAGACGATGTCGGAGACGGCCACCATCACCAGCATGGCACACAGGATGCCGACGGTCATCAGGCGCAGTTTGCGCGTGGCGTTGCGTATCCACCCGAAGTCGTTGCGTTCGTAGGCATCGGTGGTGGCGTTCCAGAAGGGCATGCAGACAACGGTGAAGAACACGAGCATGATGCTGAAGTAGCGGTAGGCTATCTGGTAGGGCGTTACGAGTGCCGGTGTGAAGAAATGCGAGATGAGGATGTTGGCGGTCATGAACAGCACGACGCCCGACACCTGGATGACGAAGAACTGCAGTCCCATGCCGACGACGCTGCGGGCTTCACGCAGGCTGACCAGCCGGATGCTTGGCCGCAGCTGCGGGTAGCGGTGCCAGAAGGTGTAGGGGTAAGCCGACAGATAGACGAGCAGGGGCGCGGCCGTGTTGACCAGCGCAATCAGCATCAGGGAGTGGCTGCCGCTGCGGTAGACGATATAGGTGCCCAGGAGTGCCAGTGTCTGCCCCGACGCTATGAGCAGGTTGCTGACGGCCGGCAGTTGCAGGCCCATGTAGAAGTTGCCGATGAGCTTGAAGACGAACGTGGTGCACACGAGGGTGACGGTCAGCATCAGCACCTGGTCCAGGTTACTGGTCCGCGCCGGGTCGACGTTCAGCATGCCGTACGTGTCGCAGCCCACGACCAGCGCCAGCAGTAGCAGCATGGCGGGGATGATGATGACGGTGAGCATGGCGAAGGTCGAGGAGACCAGCAGGCGGGCGCGCTGCTCCTCGCCGTGTGCCAGATAGGCTGCCAGCTTGTTGCGGAGGCCGTTGCCCAGTCCGATGTCGAGGTTGTCTATCCATAGCATGACGCTGCTGATGGTCAGCCACACGCCGTTGTTGTATTCGCCCAGGCAGTTGATGGTGACCGGCACCATCAGCAGCACGACGACTGCCGACCACCCCTTCAGCAGGAAGGAGGCGGCAATGTTTTTGCGCAGAAGACGCGAGCGCTGGCTGCTGTTGACGGTGTCTGACATGCTTAGGACGAGAACTTAAGTTTCTGCTGGGTGAACAGGAAGACGAAGAATGCGAACTGCAGGACGAACACCAGGCTGAGGAAGATGTTCTCCTGGTAGAACTGCATCACCAGTACGTAGACCACATAGGCATAGAGACAGATGCCTACGCTGTGACGGCTGCGGAACAGCCGGTAGAGCCAGCCGCAGACGCTGCCGTAAAGGGCCGCGAAGAAGGCGACACCCTTGTAGCCGAAGTCGATGAAGAACGGCTGGAAGATGGTGTAGACATTGGTGCCGATGGGGACATAGACAAAATCCTGCGTCTTCTCCTTGATGACGACGTGCAGTCCGAGGCGCTCCAGGAAGACGTAGATGGAGGCGAAGGTGTTGGTGCCGAACTGCGGCGTCACCTCAGGCATCAGCTGGCAGAAGGCCACGGGTGGCGACAGGGCATACATGGCAAAGAAGTCGAGCAGCGTCTCCTCTTTCTGGTAGTCGCTGTCCTCCTCGGCGCGCAGCAGGTTGAAGAGGTAGAAAAAGAGGATGAGTGCGACGCCAAGGATGACGATGGAACGCACGCGGATGACCTTTTTCTCGAACAGCACGAAGGCAACGGAGAGGAAAATGAACAGGATGGTGCCTTTCTCCATGATGGCCAGCGAGTTGAGCAGACAGGCAAATCCGAGCGTCACTACTTGCCACATGGGGACCTTGGGGTGCGACCACAGGGCTACGACAAACAGCGACTGGTTGAGGACGTGCGAGTAGTTGAGGAATCCCTGCCCCTCGCCGTGTACCGCCAGCGTGCGTACGTTGTTCAGAATGTCGTTCGTACCGAACATGATGACTATCTGGTAGACGCGGTAGACGTATAGCGGCGTGATGATGAGCGAGATGATGAAGAAGAAGTTGAAGAGCGTCTTGTTGTAGTCGATTCCGCCTGTTGCCGCCGCAGGCTTCATGCCTCCCGTGCCCAGCAGATAGGCAGCCAGCGCGCACAGGCAGAAGATGGGCAGCCACAGCATGAAGCAGTAGTAGAACTGCCCCTTGATGGGGTAGAGGTCCGTGTCCAGCGCATAGTACAGTCCCAGAATGACAGCCCAGATGCCGATGGTCAGCATCCAAGGGGAGAAGTAGTCGCTGAGCTGTTGGAAGCGGATGACCTGCAGCCACTCGTGCAGCGTCCGCCTGCGGTAGAGCCGGACGGCATGCGTGGCGAGTAGTGCCAGCGTGACGAAGCACAGGATGTAGCCTATCAGGTTCTTGTTGGAATGGCGGGGCACGGAATTGTTCTGGATGACGGCAAACGACAGGTAGGAGCGCTGTTTCAGGGCTTCCTGGCGGACGTACTCCTCGGTGGACTTCTCGTACAAGGCGTAGGCGTTCTTCACCTCCTCCTCCAGCGCCTTCTCCTGCTGTTGTGCCGCATAGGTGCTGCTGTTGGCGTGGCTGTCGACAAAGCGGTCGTAGGCCTCCTGCGCCTGCTTGTACTTCAACCGCGTATCGTCCAGGGCAAGGCGGGCATTCTGCAGGGCTGATTCGGCAACCGCGTGGCGCTGGCGGGTGATGATGTACTGCAGCAGTGTGGTCACGCTGTCCAGCATCTGTGCGGCAACGACGGGTTCGCGGTCGGTAAAGCTGATGGACAGTGTCTCATGCTTGCTGCTGTAGTTGTAGTTGATATTGTCTGTAACGGCTTTGACCGTGTCTTCCTCGTCTAAATACTGGCCGTAGGTTATCCCCTTGCCGGGCACCTGCATGCGGGAGATGCTGCGGGCAAAGTCCTCCGTCTTCAGGATTTTGCTGTAGAGCGCCATATCGTTGATGCCTTGATTGGCACCGCCCATGACGTTCTTGAGATGGGCCTTGACGCTGTTGAAGCCGATGGCCAGCTCCGTCTCCTTGTATTCGTCGCTGAGTTTGGTGACGGCGGTGTACTCCTTAGGCACAAAAAGCCACACTACGATGGCGAGTAGTGTAGCTGAGAGTGTTGCGAGGATATACGGATGCCGTCTCAAGACTTAGATGTTTATGAACTTCTCACGATTCTTCCAGCCTATCATGCAGAAGCGCACCAGAAAACCGAGCATCATCCATAGGATGAGCGTGACGACCTTCGGACGGCTGCTGTGCTTGATGGGCACGGAGGCGTTCTGGACAATGGTGAAGGCCGGCGTGCGCTCCTGGACCTTGGCCTTGGCCAGCTGGAGCTGTTCCACAACCTGTGTGTAGATGTTGTACTTCAGCTGCATCTCGTTCTCGAGGTCGTCCAGCTGCGACTGCACGGACTGCAGCACTACCTTGCTGTTGGCATCGCCGAACGAGGCGTACTTCTGGCGGGCCTTGCGGTACTGCTGGCTGGCCTCCTCGTACAGCTTGTTCATATATTGCAGGTCTACGCGGGCCTTTTTGGTGCGGTAGTCGGTGATGGCCAGCTGCAGGTGCTGCTGCACGGAGTCGGCAACGGTAGCGGCTATCAGCGGGTCCTGGTCTTCCACGACGATGGTGATGACATTGGTCTTCTTGTCCACCGAGCAGTCTATCTTGCCCTTGATGCTCTTGGCCACCTCGTCCTCCTTCTTGGTCAGACAGAAGGGGTCCACCACGTGGCCGGGACCAGGCTGGGCGTCACCTTTCAGCTTCTCGATGATGTCGGTGACCCACGACTTGGGATACTCCAGAATGGCCTGCTTCTGGTGCTTCTGGATATAGTCCTGGTAGGTGTACGTCTCGTGCGTCTTCTGAGTCGTCACCTTGACGGGGAAGAGTCCTACGATGAACTTCGTCGACTCCATTAAGTCGGGATAAATCTCGGGGTAGAGGGCATCGCCCGTCTGGCCAATCTTCATGTTCATGCCCACCATAGCAGCCAGCGACGATATGCTTCCCGAGAAACCGCTGCCCGACTCCTCAGGCGCCAGCATGACGGTAGACTTGTAGACCTTGGGGGTACCGAAGGCCAGCAGCACGCCGATGACCCCTGCCACACACGAGTAGATGGCTATCTTGCGCTTGTCGGCCAGCAGAAGCCGGATGACCTCCACGGCATTGATATTGATGATTTTATTTTTTTTCTCTTCCATATCTTCGTTAACTTCTCTAACTACTTGATGAGGTTGGCAATGGTGGCTATCATGGTGGCGATGGATGCCGTCGAGGTACCGATGCTGAGCCACTCTGTGAGGCCGAGGCCACGGCCGCGGCGTTTCGTGGGCACCACAATCTGGCAGCCCGGGCGCGGCTTGTGCTTGCGGTCGGCCTTGGCTACCATGCCGTTCATGTAGATGATGATGGTCTGGCTCTTCTTGGCTGTCGACGTCGTGCCACCAGCCAGGTCGATATAGTAGTCGGCACTCTTGCCCTCCTTGAAATAGACGGTGTTGGGGTAGAGCACCTCACCATTAATTTTCACCGTGCCGTCGTAGCGCGGCACCACGATGCGGTCGCCCTCACGCAGCTGCGGGTCGTCGTCGCTGCCGGGGTTGGCCATAGCCTTGTCAAGCTCGATACCCACGGGGTAGGTGAGGCTGGTCATCAGCTTCTTCACGTCGATAGAGTCGTTGCCGCTGTTGCGCTGGGCAGTGCGCAGCATGGTCTCCATCTGCTCGCGTTCGTCCTGCGTCATCAGGCGCAGCAGCTTGGCGCCCTCGGGATAGGCGCGCTTGGTGAGTCCGCCGGCCTGCTTGATGACCTCGCTTAGACGCTGACCCTTGTTGCTGAGGGCGTAGATGCCCTCAAACTGCACCTCGCCCTCGATGGTGACGTTCTGCTGCTCGGTATAACCGGGACTGCGGCGCACATACACCTCGTCGAAAGGCTGTAGCGTAAACTCCGCAGGACCGGTAATCTTGAAGTCGGGCGTCAGCGCAAAGCTGAAGGTCTGGGCTATCTGGTCGTCGGCCTCTTTGGTGTTGGGATTGGTGACACGGCGTGCCACGTCGACCTTCACCAGCGATGCTGCCTCTGTAGGACCGCCTGCCTGCAGGATGAGGTCCTCGATGCTTTCGTTGACGGCATATCGGTAGACGCCCGGATAGTGTACCTCACCGTTGATGGTGACGGTCTTCAAGGCTTCGTTCTCCTCGCGGCTGGCAATATAGATGACGTCCTCGTTGCGCAGCGGCACATCAGGTACGGTACCTTCCAGTATGCCCAGAATGTCAACACTCAGCACCTCCAGTGAGCGGTCGGCACGCATGCGGTGCATCACGGCATGCTGGGCGATGGCCCCCTCCTTGAGTCCTGCGGCAGCCTCGACAAGTGACTTGACGCTGCTGATGCTGCCTCCCAACTGGTACATGCCTGGACGGAATACGGCTCCCTTCACCTCGACCATGTTCTGGTAGCGCACCAACGTGGAGTCGACGCTCACGGAGTCCTCGTCCATCAACTTGAACGAGCTCATGTCAAATTCGCCTACGCTGAACACCGAGTAGCCGTTGCCGGCCTTGCGGTTGATGCGGATGGCCTTCATATAGGCGTCGCCGGTGAATCCGCCGGCATAGCGCAGCAGCGTGGCGGCCGTCTCCGACTTCTTCATCTCATAGAACATCGGACGCTTCACCTTGCCCGTGATATTCACCAACGCTTCGTAGGGACCCACCGTGACGATGTCGTTGTCCTGCAACCGCACATCGCCCGTTAGCTTGCCGTTCAGCAGGAAGTCGTACACGTCGACATTTGACAGCAGCCGCCCGCCGCGATACACCTTCACATTGCGCAACGTACCGATGTCGTTCGGACCGCCGGCCATGTAGAGGGCGTTGTAGACGCTGGCAAAGGCCGACATCGTATAGGTTCCCGGCACCTTCACCTCACCGATGACGCTGATGGTAATGGTGCGTGTCTGACCTAACGTCAGCTCAATCTTCGAACCTTGATAGCGGGGACCCAGTACCTGCTTTAGGCGAGCCTTGGCCTGGCTGACGCTCAGACCGGCCAGCTGCACGACACCCACACCCTCGATGGTGATGGTGCCGTCGGGCGAGATGGTCTCCGTCACGCTCTCCTGCGATGCACCCCAGATGTCTACGTTCACATCGTCGCCAGGCCCCAGCCGGTAGTTCTGCGGCGTGGCTATCTGCATCGAACTCTCAAACGTCAGCTTCTTGTTGTTGAAGATGTCGTGGCCGAATATCTTGCGCTTGGGTTCCTTCTCATCCTCAAGGTAGTACTTCAGCGAGTCAGGCATCATGAAGTCCATCGCCTCGTCCATTTCCATGAAGTCCTCGTCATCCTCGTCGTAGGTGTGACGCTGTATCTGGTTCTTCTGCTTCGTATCCTTGATGCGATATTGCGAGGCGCGCTTCTTGTCCTCCTTCTTCTGCTCCTGGCGCTTTTCGCCGTTAGCCTCGCGCATGCGATTCTTCGAATCCTTTGAGCCCGCTGTGATGTCGTCGGCACCTAAGGCGCCGTTCTTCATCTGCTTCTGGTATTTCTTCTGCAGACGGCGAATCTGCTCGATGGTCACACCACGTTGCATCAGCTGTGTCACAATCTGCTGCCGCGACACGCCGCGGGCATTCTGCTCAATCACAAAGTCCATTACCTGATTGTCGGTCATGCCTGACTGGCCCAAGGCCACAGAACAGCACAGCAGCAGGCTGACGAATAGAATAGATAGTCGTTTCATAAAA
>ERZ842401.7443-NODE-7443-length-11202-cov-3.997040_pt1 | contig 11202 bp, 10 predicted proteins | sample MGYA00521270_ERZ842401 | MGnify/ENA primary metagenome ERZ842401 (study PRJEB31892, sample SAMEA3878208) | bioreactor metagenome | biome: Moose rumen | place: Sweden | collected 2011-10 | study: EMG produced TPA metagenomics assembly of the PRJEB12797 data set... | reverse complement strand
GCAAGAAGTATTGAGGGAGTACCATTATATGATGTTATAAAGGAAAATGAAGAATTATTAGAAGGTTTTGGGGGGCACAAACTTGCCGCCGGATTAACTTTTAATGGCGACAAAACACCTTTTGAAACGGTTAAAAAAGCATTAAATGAAACCGTTAAAAATTATACTCAAGGAAAAGATTTAAAACCATTTTTGAAAATAGATTTGGTTCTTGAAGCAGAAGATATTACTGCTGATTTAATTGATGAAATTTCACAACTCGAACCCTTTGGTGCATCTAATCCAAGTCCTGTTTTTGCAGCTTTTGGTTTTAATATTGAACAAAAAAGGCTTATGGGAAACGACAATTCTCATTTAAGACTAATTCTTGATAAAAATAATCAAAAATTTACGGCAGTTCGCTGGGGACAAGGGGACACAATATTAAATTGCAAAGATGAAGTTGATGTTGCTTTTCACCCGCAAATTAATGAATATAACGGGGAAACCTCTGTTCAATTAGTTATAGATGATATCCATTCAGAAATTCTTGATAATGCAACTCAAAAACCTGCTTGTAAATATAAAATCTTTGATAATCGCAATAAAATCGGCATTCTTGCAAACATAAACGACTATCTTAAAACAACAAAATTAAATATCAAAATATTTGCGGAAAGCAAGTATATTTTAGATACCATAAAAACCTATCCCGAAATATTCTCCAAAACCTTTACCAGAAACGATATTCCAAAATGCGATGTTTTAATGTTTTTTGATTATCCTGCTGATAGAAAAACTTTAGACTTTATATTAGAAAATGCTCAACCTCAAGGTATACATTTTATGAATTACGAGCCTAAACTTTTGGATGAAACCGAATTATTAAAAACATTCAGCGGAATGCTTAAATATGCCTCTCACAATAATGATGGCAAATTTGAACTTGTAAGATGCGCAAGCTTTTTAGGAAAATCTATTGACGTTGTAAAAAGACTTTTAGAACTTTTCGAAGAAAATAATTTTATTAAAATTTTTGATAAAAACAATGCATTTTATACCATTCAATATTCTGAGAATTACGACATTACAAAAATTTTAAATTCAGAAAAATATTCACAAATTTTTGATATTGCACAAGAGTGTGAAATGTTTCAACAAAGCTTATTAGAAGATGATTTGGAATCTATTATTTTTTAAAATCCTGTAAATAACGAAAAAGCCGTTAAATAACGGCAAAGTAAAAGGTTTGTGTAGGAGAAAATAAAGAAAAAGAAAATGACATACATGTTTTTATTTCCCAAAAATACACTAATAATAACTTTTTTTGCAAAATTTTTTACACTTCTTAATGTTTTTTTTAAGATATAACTTTTTGGATTATATTATTTTGTTAATTTATTGAAGATTAAATACAAATGTAATAAAATATAAACTATGAAACGCGTTGGTTTACTTTTATTTTTATTATCTATAACATTTCTCCCTTGTAATTCAATTGAAAATGAAGAAATTCAAGTTCAACAAATTACCACTGAAACCTCCATGCCAAAAGAATTAGGGCAAACAGAAGAAACCAAACCGCTTTCAATTTTAGATAGAGGAGAAAAAATACAAACAGAAAACGGAATAACCATATTCAAATTTCAAATTCCTGATGAAGAAGAGCCAGAACCCGAAGAAAATTATGAAGAAGATATTATAAGTGATGATGTTACAGCAGATACTTCAAAAAAATTTGATGACGAATATTATTACGAAATAACAGATGATGATTATTTGCTAAGTGATATGTATTCTGATGTTTTAAAGGGGTATGCAGTATATAATGAGGAGGAAGAGGAAGGAATAGACCTTGATTTATCTGATTCTAATTTTTTTGCAATAGAAATTAACCCACCCAAATCTGTTGGGTTTGAAAATTATTCTTTTTTAAAAACAGAAACTCTTTTTAAGCAAAATCAATATTCTAAATTTAACTCTCCGGAATATAGCATAGCTCCGTTATATGGCACAAAATCAAAACAGATAGGAGCTTTCACAACAGGAACTATTTTTAGTCAATATATTGATTCCGGAGAATTAGAACAATCCTCAAGCATTTTTTCAAAGTATCAATATAAAAAATTTGCACTAACTACAACTTATCAAAGGACATTGAATTCAACCAACAGTGATTATAGCGATAACTTTTATCTCGCACCTGAATTTAAATTAAATAAATATTTTACAATAATAGAAAGATTGTCAGCTAACCCTGTTACAAAAAGGAAAAAAGCCGAATTTGTGCTATCTATAAATCCTTTAGGAGATAAAGATTCTGATAGAATACGCTTTGATTTGGGTACAAGCCAATCTTATGACGATGAAAATAATCTTTTAAAAAGCCAATTTAAATTTTATACTATTTTCAAATTGTAAAATATTTGGAAATCCACTATAATTTAATTTATAATCACAGTATGAATGAATTTGGGAATATGAAAAGCAAATCAAAAAAACAAAATAAAGATAACAGACAGAGTAAATATAATTTAAAAGTCGGTTTTTGTTATTCTTTTTTTACTTTAGTTTTGCTTTTTTGCCTTATACAAGTTGGATACGGCGCAATTTTAAATATGACAAAAATTATTTCATATAAAGCAAAAATTATTACACTTGAAAATCTTTTAAAAAACGCCAAATTAAGAAATCAAGACCTAAAATCCGAAAAGAAAATGGTTACATCTGATAACAGTCTTGAAGGTATTGCCAGAAATAATTTAAAAATGGCAGGACACGATGAAGTATTGGTAATAATTAATCAAAAAGTAGAAAAGCCCGCCACAAAAAAACATTTTTGGAATGCTAATAACAAAATAAAATTTAATAAAGCTAAAAAAGAAAATAATGCGCCTCAGGAAAAACTTTATATTCCTGAACAAATTAATGAAGAATAGAAAAGAGAAATTTTATGGAAGATAATAATTGTATAGAAATTATTAAACAAGCATTTGAGCTAAAAGAACAAGGTTATTTTAAACCGGCAATTGAAATGTTGTACAAAACATTAGAACTTGAAAATGATAACCCTGAAATACTTTTTTCTATTGGGGAGTTATATTTTTTGATGAATAATTACGAAAGAGCAACACAATATTTAGAAAAAACTTTCACAAAAGATAAAAACCATGAAAACGCCCTAAGATTATACATAAAAATCAAAGAAAGAGAAGAAAAATACGAGGACGCTTACTCTTTTGCAAAAACTCTTTTTGAATCACATAAAAATTCTGAAAATTTGAAAATTTTAATTTGCCTAATAATTAAATTAAAACTTTTTACAGAAATTGAATCTTATAAAGAAGATTTATTATTTAATAATGATATAAAAGTAGAATGTGCAAATGCATTATACAAAATCGGAGAAGTTGAACAAGCAAAAAATTACCTTGAAGTTTGCGAAGAAACCGATGAAAGAGTATTACTACTTAAAGGCCAAATGTATTTTGATGAAAATAACATAGAAAAAGCACAAGAAATATTTAATCGAATCAGTACAAATACACAAAATCCTGAAATTTTGAATTTTTTAGGACTATTTGCACTGGAAAAGGCAAAATTTATTGATGCGATAAAATATTTTTCTATGGCATCAAATATTAATGCAAATAATCCAAAATATTTTTACAACCTTGGGAATGCATATTTTTACAACGGTTGGATACCGGAAGCACAAAAAGCTTATTCTAAAGCATTGTTTTTAACTCCTGATAATACTGATTACAGATATTCTTTGGCATATTTATATTATTCCGATAAAGAATATTCCAAAGCTGAAGTTGAAGTAAAAGCTATTTTGGATATTTGTCCGCAGCATTTTGGCACTCTTATACTCAAGTCTCTATTATTGGCACAAAGTAAAAAATATATTGAAGCTGTAGAACTTTTAGAAAAATGTATAAAAGAAAAACCCGATGATGATTATGCAAAAATTTCTTTAAGTTCAGTATATTTTGAATTGGGAAACTACGATAAAGCTCAAGAAGCTCTTGAACAAACAAATGCTGTAAAAACATCTTCCGCATCTGCTTTATGTAATCTTTGCGAAATATATATTGCTCAAAAAGATTATGACAAATCTTTAGAACTCGTAGAAAAAATCATAAAAACAAATCTCAATTATATTTACGGATATATTCTGGGTGCAAAAATCGCATACTTGAAGGAAGATTATGAATTATCAAAAGACTACGCACAAAACGCACTATCTTTAGATATAAATTGTGCAGAAGGTTATTATTATCTTGCACTTATCAGAGAAAAAACTCAAGATATAGAAGAAGCTATTGAATGTATGAAACGTGCAATTTTATACGATTTAAACAATCCTAAATATTACGCCAAAATGAGCGATTTTTATAAATTAAAAAAAGATTATAAATCCGCACTAGAATATATTTCTGAAGCTGAAAGTCTTGATGATTCAAATCAGTATAAATTTCAATATAAAGAACTTGCAAAACTGACACGAAAATAAAATTTTACAAAATTAATTTGCCTTTCTCAAAAACATCAATATAATACATGGTATCAGATTGAGAAGGAGAGGATAGTATGAAAATTAAAGAAATTTTAAAACACATTTTAATTACAGCATTTTTTGCGTCATTAACTTTTGGAAATGCTATTGCACAAGAAGCTGACATAACAGATAATATTGTTCCAAAACAATATCCTAAAAAATACACCCCTGCATATATAAAACAAATTACCCCTTCATACAAATCAGTTGGAAAAGAAGAAATTTTTTATGTTGCACTTGATATTTTAAAAGACACTTCAGGAATGTACTCCCGCAACGCTATTTTAGGCAATAATTTGTCACAAAGACCTGTTGTAATAGAGTTTAGAGATTTAGGACAAATAAAAGCAGACTATGCTTCTTTTGATGCTCTTGGGTGGAAAAAAGGTAAAAAGCTTTATATCTACATAAATAACAAACACAAAGATGCCCCTGCAGGAGCTATTGCGGCATTATTATCTCACGAAGCACTTCATCAGGACGAGTTTAACTCTTTAGCAGAGGAAACATATGCTTGGACAATGGAAGCTGTTGTATGGGACGAAATACTAAAGTTATACCCTGAAAGTGATGACAAATCTTCTCCTTTGGTTAAACGTGAAAATACATTGAAAAAACTTCTTGAAAAAGGAAATTATACAAATGTCTATATTAAAAAATCTGTTTTACAAAATTCGGGATACAAGGGTTTACCTTCATATTCTCCTGGGTTTGAAGAATTATAGATATTAAGGTTACAAATCAAGTATGCCGTGAGGCTGACTTGGTAATTTGTTTTATTCAAAAACAAATTACCTTCAAGTCCCTTGCCCAATTTAGACAAAATAAAAAACCCGAGATAATACTATCACAGGTTCTTAATTGGGCGATGCGGGACTTGAACCCACGACCCCCACAATGTCGATGTGATGCGCTACCAGCTGCGCCAATCGCCCTTATTTATTAATCACACTTTTGCACTAAAAAGGCGACACCCAGATTCGAACTGGGGATAAAAGCTTTGCAGGCTTCTGCCTTACCACTTGGCCATGTCGCCGTAAAACCGTATTTATAATATACGTAAGACACAATAAAAAGTCAAGACAAGCTATGCTATGTCGCATAACCATTTTGGTTATTTTATTTTTGCGGCTCAGCCAAGAATATCTTCTAAAATAGCTGCGTTTGTTGATGCATTTTCTATCTGATTTTTAGATAATCTGCGCATGTAATTTCTTAAAGCTTCTCTTATCAATTCACTGCGAGAAAGGCTTTCTGAATCTGCCAAACCGTCTACCTTACTTAAAAAATCATCCGGCATTGTAACCAAAACTTTTGCCATATTCACTCCTATCTTCTTTTGTGGATATTATAACACATGTTAAAAATTTTTCAAGGTAATCTACAGTTCAAAAATATACGCAAATATTGACTATTACCCAGAAATACGATAAAATTAATATAGTTGGCAAATTTATGGGGTTGGATTTATGAATATAAAAAAACACGCATTCACTTTGACAGAAGTTCTTGTTGCAGTAACTATTGTAGGTCTTATTGCGGCAGCAGTTTTACCTTCTGTTATAACAAAATTTCAAAATACTTTAATGCAAAGAGCATATGATAAACAAATTACGTCAATTGTTGCAGCTTTAAAAAATTTACCTACACAGGAAAAAGTTTCTGATTTTACAAAAAGCTCTATGTATTTAAGCAATGAGACAAATGATTATGAAAGCTCTTCCGGACTGTTTTTGAAAAGGTACTTTAAAATAAATAAATATTGCGGTTCAAATATAAAAGAATGTTTTCCTTCTAATTATACAGAAATTACAAAATCAAACGGAAAAACAACTTTCAGCTCTTTTGAAGATACATTTAACGGTTCTTGCGCAATTTTGAAAAACGGAGCAAGCATATGTATCAGACCACAAATAGGAAATAACGATATATCAGGCTGGATTGATGTTAACGGCAAAAAAGGGCCAAATGTTAATGGCAGAGATTTAAGAAGTTTTATAATAGACAGTCAAGGCGGTTTTAGCGTAGAAACTGATAGCAATTCTCCAACTTCAAGTGTTTGGGATACAGAGCTTGATTGCAAACCTGATGATGCAAGTGCTCCGAATAGCTGCTGCACCCGCTGGGTAAAAGGAAGTGATTGGAATAATTTGACAATTGCACGCAGACAGGAATGCTGTTCATTGTCAAGCGCTGATTTAACATACAATAGTACTTGTTGTCAATTTTTATTAGAAAACGATTCCGAAAATGCACCGTCATCTTGCAAACAAGAGGAAAATTCTTGCGGAGATAGTCCAAGTTCTGAAAAAACCGGTTTTGAATGTTGTAAACATTGGTCTCAAGTTGGTAGTTTAACAAGTGAAAATTCTTCTTGCTGTAATATTTCTGAATTTAAAAAATATGATACAGAAAATATGATGTTGTTATGTATATATGAATTTGGAGATAAAGAACCAACCACGACATCTACGGCGGACAAATGTGATATAACAGGTTTGTCGACTGAAACTTTAAATATTAAATGCAATGATTCTAACTTTAGAACAGAATGTGGTTTGTGTGAAAAAGATAAATGGAATGTTACCCTTCAAAAAGATGATACAACTATTGCTGATGAATATTCTTATAATTTAGTTTTGGATGTAGACACTTCTTTTACAAATGCCAATGTACAAATGTCTTATACAGGCGGTAATTGGTGCGGAGGCGGATCAATAGTTTTTTCCCCTTCCTCAAAGACACAATCTGTTCATAAAGAAGGTTGCATTCCTAATATAGCGTCTTGCTATATAAAAATAGGTGAAATTACAAAAAACGGCATGGCTTCGGGTAATTCATGCGGAGGGGAGTTAGATACATATCATTATTCAGGAGAAACTATTAATATAGTCAATTAACTTTATTAATAAATTCATCCATAGAAATGCCCTTGTTTATACTATTTGCAAGGGTATTTTTATTGGATTCTTTTTGAATATTGTATTGCAGAATTTTATTCAAAATTTTTGGCAAAGCAAACCCTATCAAGGCAGTATTAGCCAAAAGTGAAAACCAATAAAGTCCTGCGCCAATTGTTTTTGTTTTTTTCAAAACTTCGGGAGTCATATCCTTTGCGGTTTCTAATGTCCTAAAATTACGCAATTTTAGAGAAAAGTTTTTAAAAAAGTTTTGGCCCTCTTCTTTTTTATCCATAATTTTTGTACCAAAAATTTTATCCGCAAAACGTCCTGCAATATTATTTATCAAAAAATCTCCGCCAAAAAACATTGTAAATAAACCCATATCTCTTAATGCCCTATCTCGCCTCTCGTTTTTATCACGAGAAGAAATTATCTTTGCAGGAAAACTTGATAATACCCAAATAGCCGCATATATTGTTTTTGACATGTTTGTTGCGGAAGTATAATCAAAATTATGCGGATTTTTCAATATATTTTTTAAAATCGGATTTGTACTTTTTGAGGCTAAACCTTTTGTTACGGTTTTTGCAAAAATTATCCCCGGAACAACTGAAAAAATAATATTCCAAAAAATTTTTTTATTTTTTTGTTTTTTATGTTCTTGTTTGGATTGTTTGATGTTTTGTTTTAATTTAAAACCCGCAGAAAAATCTGTTCTTTTTGTCCTTCGTTCTGTGAATTCTGTTGCAATCCAAGGAATTGCAGACCACATAGCTGCAGTCGTAATAAAATCTGTCATTAATATTTTTTCGTGTACGGATAATAAATCTTTTTTTAATTTATTTTCGTTATTATACCTTTTATATATTTCTTCAAAAGCTTGTTGTGTTTTATTATTGACCGAATTTAAATCAAATTTTTTTGCGGTTAATTCTAAACCTTTTTTTAAATCAGCATCTGGGGTTAAATATTTTTTTGAAACTTGAATAATATTTTTTGCCGGCCCTTCTAAACTTTTTATAACTCCTTTATTTTTCAAAAAATGCTTATTATATAAAGGTATCAAAAGTATTGGCGTTAAATAAGAAGCTACAAAATATACTCCGCCCATTATTGCACGCTCTTGTGCTTCATATTTGTTATTAGACATAATGCACTGAGGAATAGTACTGCCGCCAAGCGTTGTAATTCCACGGTTTACAAGTGTATGGTCTTGAACATAGGCTGTTGCATTATATATATTAAATCCCTTGAAGGGTAATGTATCTGATACTTTTTTACAATCCATAATCTTTTTCATGGTATTGCATAATATTTTTATGTCAATATTGTGTTAATTTGTTTTTAACCAAAAATTTGACAAAATACTGCCTCCCAAAATTTTGGCCTAAATATAAACATTGGTTTTTCTTTTATAAAACAAAAAATAGAACTTATCTCATTTAAAACTGTCCATTTAAATTTTTCTTTTTCAGGAATTGCCCAAGGAGTAAGCGCCAAATATTTGAAATACCTATTTTTAAAATATGCATAAGAGCCAAATTTCCATGGTTTTTTCTTTGCAACATAATGAATTATTTTTGGTGTTTTGGTAAAATTACTGCGGCTTAAAAAGCTTGAAACTTGAACATTCCACAAATTATCCACCGTTTTTATTTTTCCGTTTAGGGTAAAATTGATAATATCTTGATCACCTGCTTTTATTTCTTTAAAGTGCTCTTTTGTATAATTTAAAAAATTTTTTTCTATTCCGTCTTGTCTGATTTTTTCCAAATCCATTAATAACATGCCTGCATTATAATAGATTTTATTTTTCCATTTAGGTTTGTATTTTGTTCTTATATCAATTACTCCTGCCATATAATTATTTTCTAAATCCGTATTAAAAAGCTCTGATAAAGAACAATTTACAACCATATCACAATCAAGATAAATAACTTTATTAACATCGGGCAGAAGTTCAGACAATTTTAATCTGTAATATGTCGCTAATGAAATATATGAATGTGTTGTTAAATTTTTATAACCTTCAAATTTGTTCTCGTCAACCGGTACAAATTCTATATTGCAATCTTTTATAGATTTTAGAGAGTAAATTTTTTCTTTATTTTCTTCTGTTATTTTTCCGTCTAAGATATAAAAACTTAAATTGTCATTTTTGTTTGCATTTGCAAGAATTGATGCTATCACAACTCCTGCATATTGAGCATAATTATTGTCTGCAGACAAACACACATTTATCATAATCTCTTCCCTCTTTTATTAAATCTTATCAGAAAAATATTTATAATAAAGATTTTTAATTATAATAAGTTACATTTCCTCTGGTATATGTTTTTGTTGCAGGAATAGCGTAATCTTTACTCAATCTTGAAACCTCCATAGGGCGGTTATTTGTTTTAGGAATATTATTACCCATTATTTGATTTGGCGGAATTAATATATTATTCATACCCATTGTACCCATTACTGGCGGGCGCATATCTCTTCTTGGTCTGCCATAGTGATTATGTTGAGGGCGTACACCTATTCTTGCAGAATTATAATAATTATTATAATTCATATAAGGCCCAACTCCTCTACTAATTCCAACAGGCGCTCCTGCCATATATTTTACCGAAGTTATTGCATTTGCACCGGTTGAAGAAAATATAAAAATAAATAATAATACCAAAAACTTTTTCATACACACCATTCCTTATTTTTTACTTTTATAAAATACAATATTCTGAGATTTTTTGCTATATTTGTAGCAATATTTTTACTTTTCTTAATCGTTTTTTAGCTTTAATATCGCATTATGCCGATATGGTGTCGCATTTTCTTTTCTGTACGAATAAAATATATTATTATTACAACATGTGCAATACGGACAAACATCTATGTTTTTCGGTAAAATTCCTTGTTCTATAAGTTGTTGCTTATTTATTTCTTTTAAATCAACTAAAATTTCTTTATCTTTTTTTATATAAAATTCTTGATTACTATTTATTGTTTTAGATAATTTTTCAAAAACATCTTCACCAACATTATAACAATTTTTGCAAATTGCAGGACCTATTAAAACCTTTATATTTTCTGTGTTTGAGTCAAAATTCTCAACAAGTTTTTGGACGGTTAAAGCGGCTATTTTTCCGGATGTTCCACGCCAGCCGGCATGAGAAATTGCGCCAATATTTTGTTTTTCATCATAAAAAATTATCGGAGTACAATCTGCAAAATTCAAATATATCGCTATATCTTTTTTTGTTAAAATCAAGCCATCTGTATTCGGATAATATTTATTTGTTTCTGCTATCGCAATATTTGTGCTATGCGTTTGTTCAGGAGTTATTAAATTGTTCTTTTTTATATTCAAATAATTGGAAATAATTTCACGATTTTCTAAAATTTCTTGCGCTTGATTTTCTTCTTTTGTTAATAAAAAAGACTCTCTTGTAGTAAAAAATGCAAAAGCATTTTTTATCAGATTTGATTTTAGAATCTTTTTTCCTTTTATTTCTTCAAAATAAAACATTATTCTGTTTTTTCTCTACTGACACTTTTTTTAAATAAAAGCAATAACGGTATTAATACAAAACACAAAACCCCAAAAATTCTGAAAGAATCCATAAAAGCCCACAAAGTGGATTGTTTTATTAAAGTTCCATATAAAGAATATTGCGCCATATGATTTGCCACATCAAAACTCGTATACTGGCTTATTGCAGCGGTTGTTGCTTGAACTCTTTCAACAAATGCAGGGTTTAATTCACT
>ERZ842401.7442-NODE-7442-length-11202-cov-14.693729_pt1 | contig 11202 bp, 8 predicted proteins | sample MGYA00521270_ERZ842401 | MGnify/ENA primary metagenome ERZ842401 (study PRJEB31892, sample SAMEA3878208) | bioreactor metagenome | biome: Moose rumen | place: Sweden | collected 2011-10 | study: EMG produced TPA metagenomics assembly of the PRJEB12797 data set... | reverse complement strand
GAGGGCTTCAGCCTAATTTTTATCCTGCTAAAAAACTTTTAGCGGACAGCAATAAAAATTTTTCGGCTGTTACATTATTTATTATTAACTTTGTATCCAAAATCTGACAATTCATAATTAAAACATTCAATTTTTAGAGTTATGACCAAGGAACAACGGACGGCGATAGCTCGGATTATCAGTGATATGATAAAGGCTGATAATATCATCGAGGAGAGCGAGATTAAAGACATAAAACACCTCATGTCCGAGTACTCCATCGCTCATCAAGAGATGAGTGATGCCCGGAAAATTCGTTTCTCGGATGCAGTCAACACGTTGAAAGAATTGTCTATTAAAGAGCGCAAGGCTTTCTTCGACCACATTTATAGTATTGCCTTAAGCGACAATATCTGTGTACCACGTGAGGCACTGCTACTCATTGCCTTACAATACAGCCTGATTGAGAACGACAGGAAGGCAGAAGATGGTAAACCCATCCCCAAGCCTTATCTTATCTCCTGTCCCACTGGCGAGGCCAGTTTCAACGACCAGTATATGGTCTATCTGGAAAGTTCTTATGATGAAGAACGCAATGGAGAATTGAATCAGCACTTCCGTTTGTTGGTTACGATTACACGTCTCTGTGGCTTCAACTTCATATATATTCCCAAGATGGTGGAAGAGTTCCGAAGTATGAACGAGCAATACGTTAAGGATGTCATCAGCTATATGGCTCCTAACATCGAAGATGCTTTCATACAGCAGGTCTATGACCGCCTTTGTAATATGACCACAGTTGACTTCTTCCGCAATGTGCTGTATGAACGCTTGCAGGTGAAGGCACTCCACAACACGCCACCTTCTCTTCTTATTAATATTGGGACATTCGTCGTACCCTATTGCAGTGCTGGCGGTTCGATACAATACTATACGGAGTTCCTCTGTATTCCCATCTCGTCAAGTATTCTAACATTGGTCGATGACATCCTGGGATTCTATCAGAGCAAGGTCAGCATCTGCCAGTCGATAACCATCAGCGACAGCAAGGGTCAGTTCAAGTATTTCGGCTTATATAAAGCTCTCTTCGATTTCCTCGTTGCTCCTCCGCCAGTTGCACCAGACTTGGTGTTCTTGGGACAAAATATGAAGACTGGCAGGTATCAAGTAGCCTTTAAGTTTGATTATGGTAACGAGAAAAGGTTGACGTTCACTCCCAGAGAATACGACATCTATTTCCAAGTTGCTATAAAGTCCTACAAGTCGCGCACCAAGGGTTTGCCCGTCACCTACGATAAACATATCAAGCCGACCATTGCCCATCTAAAGAGCAAGATTAGTAGTGAGATTCCCGATTTGACTTATTCAGACCAATATAAGCCAGAAAGAGAGGGAAATGCATACGTCCTGCGGTTAGACAAATCGAAAGTTTTTGTGAGAGTACACACTTATATCTGTGGATGTGAGTACGAAGATATCCCTATTGTGAAGTATGAAAAGAGGTGAGCATCATATCCTTTGGCAACGTTGCAGCATCAGCAATACATATTTGTCATCTTTACATGGCAATGTTGCAGTTTTGTTACGCGATGCAGATATTCTCCTTTTCTTTGCAGCAGAAACCAATTTAAAAGCAAAGAATATGGAAAAGCAAATTATCTGTATGGGCAACTCCTACAAAAATGGTGGAAGATGTCTAACTGGTATTGAAATTCAGAATACTACAGCTGGTATTTCAATTGTAAAAAATCAATATGGTCTCCCCAATTGGATAAGACCTGTGATGTCGAATGGTGATAATGGCCTGCCCGAATATCTCGTTGGCTCATTCAACTTGCTTGATATACTTGTTGTAGATGTAACAGATGCAGTCCCAACTGGAGCGCACTGTGAAAATGTTCATTTTAATTCTATTAGAAGAGTAGGAATACTTGGACAGACCATCCAAAACCTCGCTCCCCCCTTTGTGACACATGGCATTCTTTGATTTTTGGTAACAGAGGGAAGGCCGTTCCTAATGAAGTATTTGAGAATGTTAACTATTCGCTTATGTTTATCATACCGGAAAGTCCGGTCATCACTATGCAGTATGACGATTATGGTCATGAGAAATATCGCATTCAGTTCTCATATAATGGGACACAATATGACTTCCCTTTGACTGATACAAAGTATATTAACGCACTCCGTTCCAGAACAAGGTGTTGCGGACAAAGGAACACGGGCGATTTGTATCTCACTTTATCGCTTGGGGTTAACCATAACGATTGGCACGATAAACTGGTTGCCGGAGTTATTGATTTAGCAGCTTAATAAACTATGATTAAAAGACAGTTGTTTTCAGTCGGACATTCCAACCAAAGTATAGAAGAATTCTATCAACTTTTAGAATCACAAAGAATAGATTGTATTCTTGATGTGAGGAGTATGCCCTATAGTAAATACACGCCACAATTCAATGGGGAATTCCTCAGTTCGTGGCTTAAAAAACAAGGTGTATTGTATGTCCCATTTGGCAAGCACTTTGGGGCAAGACGTTCCGATTGCTTAAAAGAAACAACATTTGTCAAGAAAGGTGTCAAAGAAACAAAACCACAAGTCAATTTCGAACTATGTGTAACAACTCCCGATTTCTTATACGGCGTAGAAAGACTGAATAAAGCACTGGATCAAAACAGAAGAGTATCGTTGATGTGCTCAGAAGAAGATCCATTAGGCTGTCATCGCTTTTCTTTCATCTCAAGATATTTCTATGACTTAGGATGGGATGTCCTGCACATCATGCGCGATGAAGATTCTGGCGTCCCCATTACCCGCTCACATCAGATATTGGAGGAGGCAATGATACTTGACTATGTGAAACGGAATAAACTCAAATCAGTGGGAGGTCAAATGACAGATTCACTATTCGCAGATTTTGGCGATGGGTATGATGAACAGCAACAACGTGTTGACGCTTACCGTTTAAAGAATCATGAAATAGGATGGGTTCCAGAGTATGACAACAATGAAACAACAGATGAATATTAAAAACAACAGAGATATGATTACACTATTTACAATTGGATTCACGAAGAAAAGTGCAGAGCAGTTCTTTGAACTTCTAAAGAGCAATAAGGTGAAACAACTCGTGGATATCCGCATCAGCAATGGAAGTCAGTTGGCTGGTTTTGCAAAAGGGAAGGACTTGGCATACTTCGTAAAGCAGATTTGCGATATTGACTATAAGCATATCACAGACTTTGCTCCCACAAAGGAACTTCTTGCCAGATGGCATAAAGGAACAGTCACTTGGCCTGAATATATCGAAGAATATACTACCATGCTTAAACAGCGTGACATCATCAAGAAGTATGGTGTTAAGCAGTTTGATGATTCCTGTTTCCTCTGTAGCGAAGAGACACCTGAGATGTGTCACCGTCGTTTGTTGACTGGATACATGAAAGAAAGGTCTGCTGAAGAAGTAAAAATAGTCCATCTTGTATAATCTCTACTATGGATAAGTATTTCGTTTGCTTGGCAAACTCCTATAAACGAGGAGGACGTTGCATAGCTGGAGTAGAAATCGTCTCCGACAACAATGGCGGCTGGATGCCTACGCGTAATGAAGACGGCAGGCCTCGTTGGATACGGCCTATAGCCAAGACGACTTACGGAGAAATACCAAACTATATAGCAGAAGGTATTACAATACTTTCGCTGGTAAAACTTACAGATGTTGTATCGTGTCCAGAGGATGCCCATGTCGAGAATGTATTTTATTCTCGTATGGAAAAGTGCAACTATGAAATAACGCTTGAGCCAAGCGTAATTAACAATTTCATAGACACTGCACATCAGTCCATTTTCCAAAGCAGGGGGCGTGCAGTGTCAGCAGAAATGTTAGTTGGTATTCATTATTCCCTAATGCTTATCCACCCCAACAGAGCCTGTGCTTATATTGATGAGAATCGCGAGAAATCCAAAAATAGGATGAAGTTTTCCTACTATGGAGCGGAGTATGATTTCCCAATTACCGACCCCACGTTCATCGAACGGCTAAAAAAGAATCCTGAAGGATATCTTAGCATCAATGACGTATATCTCACCATTTCTCTCGGATTGGAGTTTGAGGGTTGGCATCATAAGTTGGTGGCAGGGGTAATCCTGCCTAATACGACAGAGTTTCCTAAAGAGATTAAGCAGGACTGGTTTGACGAATATGAGCGAGAACTTGCGAGGCTCTTGGATAAGAAGAACGAGATTGAGGAACAGATCAACGAAGTCCGTGCCAGGATATTGCAGCAGATGGAATCTCATGGCATAGAAAAAATCCGCTCCGAACAATTTTCCGTAAGCTATACCCCGGATAGAACTGTCGTACAATTTGACAGTAAAGCTTTCCGTACAGAAAACGAAGAACTATATTCAAATTACTGTAGGCCAAAATTACGCGAGGCCTCGATTGTCGTTAAGAGAAATGTAAGAGATTAAAATGATAAAGAAGGCTAAAAACATATTATCACTTACCTCGAATGAAGTGCTTGATTTTTTTCTGAAATCTGAGCAGTATCATGGTTTTGAGTTGCCAGAGTATTTCACGTTTGACGAGATACTGAAATACGTTCGTGAGACGATAGGTGATGCTCCATACGAAAAATGTGTCAAAGATGACATCTCTCCCATCGAACTGTCAGATGTGAATCTTGACATCTTGCTAAACAAGGATGGTCGATATGCCGTACGTCCCATTATGTTGGCGAATCCGTTTTTATACTACTTTCTGGTGCGTGAAGTTTGCAACGAAGAGAATTGGGCAATAGTAAAAGAGCTGTTCGACAAGTTTAATGTGCCTCATATCACTTCTTGCGCTATTCCTGTCATTCCTAGAGAAAAAGAAGCCTTCCATAAGGCGACGACAATTAATAATTGGTGGAACAGCATGGAGCAACGTTCCATCGAGTTGTCGTTGGAGTACCGTTACATGTTTGTGACCGACATTACCAACTGCTATGGTTCTGTCAATCCGCAGACATTTGATTGGGCATTCTCACTCAAAGGCACATCCTATGCAACAAACCAACAAAGTACTATAGCCCTGAACATACAAAAATTCCTTCGATCTTTCCAGCAAGGTCGCAATATCGGCATACCGCAAGGTAGTGCCATCTTCGACTTTGTAGGTGAGATTGTCCTCGGCTACTCTGACCTTCTTTTGCACGAAGCATTGCTGGAGAAGGCAAAGGAATACGAGGAACATGGTAAAACTTTCCCAGATTACGAGATTATTCGCTATCGTGATGACTATCGCATCTTTTGTAACGACAAAGGAACACTTGAAGATATCTCTTATATTCTGCAGCAGGTACTTGAGCGTCTTAACTTCCGCATGAATAGTCAGAAAACCAAGATTAGCGACAGCATCGTGATAGATGCTGTTAAGGGCGACAAACTTGCCTATATCTACAATACTCCCATTTTTAACAAAAAAGGAGTTGATTTCGACAGTTACGAGAAACATTTGCTCTACATTCTCATGTTCTCACGCCAATATCCCGACAGCGGTTCCATCAAAATAATGCTTTCGGATATTGACAAACGAATCGAAGAACATCTGAAATCGCTCGATGGAAAGAACAATTCAAAGGCAGAGGATTGGGAATCGGTTGACCTATGCGAAGAAGCAAAACCTGCTAAATCAGAAGGTGTATTCTCGGAACTGAAGACCTACAAGCGTCCTAAATATATTCCAGGTGGTAGTATCCGTGCCCTTTCTGCCGTCTGCACTCAGATTGCCCTTGAAAATGTAGGTTGTGTTCACTATGCCCTCAGAATTATCAGTCGTATGATTGATTTGCTTAAGGATATGAAAGAAAAACAATCCATCATTGATTTGGTGTACAACAAGCTCTGCAATCAGCCAAACTCAGACTATAACCAGCTTTGGCTTCAGAACATGACTTATACTCAAGACAAGAAGACAAAAACATCACCATATTCACTTCGTCTCTGCCAACTCGTAGCTGGCAAGGAGATTCAACCATTATGGAATAACGATTGGATAAAGGCTGTATTTGTCCAAAATATGCCAATCGATTCTATCGTAGACAAGGAAACCTTAAAGTTGGTTACACCTGTTATTAAATTTAGGGAGACGAGAGCATATTATGAATTAGCGATTAAAGAGATTTACTAAATTAAACATAGAAGTTATGAAATACATTTATTTTGTTACCTCTGAGACTAAATCTTGGTTAGAAAAGAAAAATATTGGTAATGATGCTTATGGTAAATTAGATAATCAGATTGCTTCAGACAATCAACTTAATGCATCCGTTCTTATGGCGAATCTTCTTGTTAACAAGTTTAATAATCATAGTGGACTGCGTTATGTGTGGCTTCAGGAAATAAGACAAGATGTATGCATTTATATTCTACGCCGCATATATCGTCATGATGAATACAGTAAGAAGATAAATGATGCTACTAAGCCTTTTTTGATGGAACGTTATTCTCTGACATCATTGGAAGAGCAAGAGGTAAATGCTGAGTTCTCAAAATTCTTCAAAGAAGAAAAAAAAGATGTTTTGCCTGAAGAATATCGACAATACGAGGATACCCGGGCTTTTGACAAAAATCGCGATGTTATATTTTATGAAATGCCACTTTGGCATGATGGGATGAAGAAAGTGCCCAAAGATTATTGGCCTTTTATCCAGAAAGCATTGTCTGAAGACATTGACAAAACTTATGAACAATATGATGTCTTTTTGTATCATACCACAAACGACTTCACTTTGACATATCGTTATGGTGATGTAAAAGCTATTGGGAAAAGTGATGTGTATTTGCTTCAAATTGTCAAAGGGACAGAGCCTAATTTGGATGAACTTCTTGATAGAAAATATGACTGTGAAGACGTGATGTCCTTACAAAACTCTTCATCAAAATGTTATCCAGATTATTATACATACTATTATCCAGCTTGGAAAGATGTTGAAGAAGATGATTTGGCAAACCTCGCTCTATCTGAGGAAGAAATTAGGATTCTTCAAAATGTTAAGTTCCCCTTTTTTGTAAGTGGCTTAGCCGGTAGCGGAAAAAGCACAATTCTTTATTACCTCTATGCTAATATATACAAGTACGTCGCTGTAAAATATCCCAATCACAAACTTCTTTTTTTGAGCTATAATGACATGCTTGTGGACAAGGCTCGTATGTCGGTTAGATCTATTCTATCCTATCATAAATCAAATGAAGGTTTCAAGGAGTATTTTGAAAAATCTGAAAATTTGCTGCATTTCAACAACACTTTTGTCCCTTTCAGAGAGTTCTTAAAAAACGCCTTCCTTAACGAGCAGAGTATTATGTTATTCAGTGATGAGAAACATATTACTTACGAAAAGTTCCGCGAATTATATCAATCAGAATACAAACAAGCAGGGAAACGACTTTCGGCATCAATTTTGTGGTCGGTCATTCGATCTTTCATTAAAGGAAGAAATTTGAATTATTTCACCGTGGATGATTATGTTTCTGATGAAATTTCCCGAAGGGATCGTACTGTAAATCCAAAAATTTACCAAGAGGCATATAGAATTTGGGACAAGTGGTATCGGCACTATTACGAAAATGGAGAAGGATGGGATGACCTGGATCTTGTTCGGTTCGCTCTTACAAATGGTGATTTTCAGAACGTATACCATAACTACGCTGTCATTTTTTGCGATGAAGCACAGGATTTCACAAAACTAGAAATAGATCTTATTCTAAGTTTATCAAAGCATTCGAAATATAAGTTATCTTTGCATAAAAATGACAAGCGGATTCCTATTGCCTTTGCTGGTGACCCTAACCAAACTATAAATCCTACAGGATTTCGGTGGGCTGGAACAAAAGCAATATTTGCGGAATCATTTAGAGATTCCCTGGATAGTTATCCAGAACTTGACGATCCAGAACTCAGCAAAAATTATCGGTCGCAGTTAGGAATTGTCAAGTTTGCTAATACAATTCAATGCATTAGATACAATTATTTTGACGAAACTTCAAAAGATAGAAAACTTCAAAGTGTCCGTGAAGATCCCAAAGGAGAATACAAGGATGCTTTGGAATATGTTGGCTTTTACTCATATGATAGATTCCAGAGCGTTATCATTGACAATCTTACCAATGCCAACATCATTACATCTGGCGATGGAGAAGAAGGCGATTTGTCTTTATTTCCCGAAATTAAGAATCATCAAGTCAAACTGAATACAGCAATAGGAACCAAAGGTTTAGAGTACAATGCTGTTATGCTTCTTAATTTCTGTAAGGATCCTGCATACAAGTTGTTCCAAAAAATCATAAACGAGGAACCCTTTAACGATGATTCTGAACGTTTTGAAATAGCTCATTTTTTCACCAAACTTTATATTGCTATTTCACGTGCTAAAGCACAGTTGTTTATTGTAGATACAGATGAAAGTTATGAATTGTTTTGGAAGTATTTTATTGACCACCATCTTTGGGAAGATCTAATAAATAGATTCATTAGAGATGAGGAAAAAAGAAAACTTGTCGGGCATATTACTATTGGAGATATTGCAACCCTCCCCCAACGCTTAAGTGACTCCTACGATGCTGAGGATAATGGTCGTCAAGCTTTCGAAAAGGCAAAAGGGGAGAAGAGTGTTACTCTCATGAAACGTGCACAAAGTTATTTCCTCGAAGCAGGACTAACAGCATTGGCGGATGAATGTGATGCCTATATTTTCCTTTACAACATAGAATTTGCAAAGGCTGGTGACAAGTTTATGTCATTAAACCAGAAAGACAAAAGACCGATAGCACTTAATGCTTATTGGAAAGGTTATTGCTGGGAAAAACTTATTAACATGATGGCAAGGAGTGACATATCTTCATACGACAGTATTCGCCTTGTTGTTTCACAATTCATGACTGATAGTATTGCTCCCGGAGAATTCTTGCAATCTCTTGTCAATAATGTTGATCAATTTCAAGATGCATTGTATTCACATCTCGATGATCAGATAATTTGGTCTGCCGTTTTTGACAAGTTAAAAAAAGAACTGCAAACAATGGACAGCGTTAATATATCTATCAGTATTACTAATAATCTTGATATTGTTTCTCGATACATAAAATGGTATGATAATGGATTGTCTGGTCTTCGAGCAGATATGTATTATGCTCGTGCTCAATTTATTAACAACACGCTTGATAAAAATAATGCAGGGTTTAGACCAGAAGCATACGAAAAAGCAATAGAGATATGGGAAGGAGCTGGTTTGAAAGACAATAAGAAATATTTCAATGCAAAAAGAATTACATCAAGCACAATATCAGAAGAGATCCTATGGATGAATGAACTTCAAGAGAATGATGCAATTTGCAAACAATATGGTGATTATGACACAGCTCAATCCTTGACAGACGAAGCCGCTGGAATTGTTTTTACTAGTCTTCTGATAAAGAACTACGAGAAGGCTGTTTCATATCCTTATCCTAAAGATCCACAAATAAAGTGGAGTCGCTTATATGCACAGAACCATGTTCGTTTTTTAGCAGATGTGGTATTAGCAGATTTTACACCACAGAAATTCTATTTCCTTGCCGATAAGGCTCAACTTGAAGAAAATGGTATGTTTGATGAGAAACTACCCGTATCCCTTTTTGAGCTAATTTTTGCTTTAAAGGGAATGGATGAAAAAGGAGTTCCTTACTGGGCATACTTCACGTCCAAATTGAGAGACAAAAATGGGGTGAGAATTTTTAAAAGAAACCTTAATAGAGAAAGAATCCTTGAGGCTTTATCCAAGAGAATTGTTTCAGATCATGAATATGACAAAGCTATAGCTTCATGTTTCATAGAATTCTTGTTTGATAGTGATTATAATGCGAAACGTGCAGATAAATTCTGTCGAACAATGATTACAATCTTTGGTCATGACGTTTTCTTTAAAGAGGATTTCAGAAGAGCGACGGAGCGTAATAAGTATTTTACTTTTTATAGCGAACTTGACAATGACGAGCATGAAACAATTAAGAATAATATTCGACGCTATGTTGACTATTATCTGTCATCAGCAAGGAAACTTAATTTAAATACTGCAAATGATGCAAAAGCCTTATTGAGAGCATACGAGATTTGTGTAACATATCAAGGCATTAATCCTGATTATCTTAGCATATGCAATATGTACAAAAAGCATATAAAAGAAAAGAAATTAGCAGAGATAAAGGATTGGATGGAGCAACGAATGCTTTTCAATCAATTCATGGATGACAATATGCTTCAAAAAGCATCATTTGCAAAATTGGTCGCTTCTTTTGATGAAAAGAAACAGAAACTCCAAGTGCTCACTGATAATTTTTCGAAAGAAGATGCCTCCATGTTCGTGGCAGTTGTCAATACATGCGAGGAAGAACCTACTTACTATAGCACGTTGCTTACAGCTAAACTAATTTATATTCATCATTTGAGACGCGACAATTTGAAACCCTTCTGCCGAGTTAATGACCTTACAGCAAAATTACCCGATGCTATAGATATTGCTATTGATGAGGTATTATCAAATAAAGAAAGGGTCAATGAGTATGCCATAAAACTTCTTTCTTATACTTGGGAAGCCTTATATGAGCATTCTTTTGTGGCAAACCATTATGACAAGCTTATCGGCAAGAAACGTCTGGAACGTTTGCGTATTCTCACAGAGTATCTTAAGAAACGTGCTCTTCTTCACTACTCATATTTAAAGAAGGAACTCTTCGAAACTAAACAAGAGGAATATGGTATAGTAATGACAAAAGACTATCTACCAGCTTCATATCCTAAAATTGAAGATAAAAGTATTGACAGGAACCAGGTCGGGAAATCTGAAACGACCATGAATGATAAAACAGCAGCAGAACTCCAAGACACAAAGAGTGGTGGCGAAACAAAGCCCCGAAGAGCCACAAAAGGAAAGAAAGAAACAACGATTGTTCCGTCCCCTCTTGATGTCGCCAAAATGGCTCAACTAGAAATGGCTCGCAATCTTAAAAAAATGGGAGTGCCTATAGAAACTATCCGACAAGCAGCTCCCCAATTGACGATAGAAGAAATTGAGAAGTTATAATAATTGTAAAATCAGAAATCAAAATTTGGATAATAATATGTCCGTGATTGATGACGAGACTATTTTTGGCCTAAGGGTCAAATATACTCCTAAAAACGTTGTAATGAATTGAAATACTTAA
>ERZ842401.7441-NODE-7441-length-11203-cov-3.688016_pt1 | contig 11203 bp, 8 predicted proteins | sample MGYA00521270_ERZ842401 | MGnify/ENA primary metagenome ERZ842401 (study PRJEB31892, sample SAMEA3878208) | bioreactor metagenome | biome: Moose rumen | place: Sweden | collected 2011-10 | study: EMG produced TPA metagenomics assembly of the PRJEB12797 data set... | reverse complement strand
ATGGAATTATATAGTGAGACCACAAAAGTAAGGGTTGTTTTTTAACAGTTCCTTACCGGCCGCGATAAAAACATCCTCATCATAATATTTTTCAAAGTCGGCGAAGTTTTCTTTTGTAACGCCTCGTGGCATGAACTCTTCCCAGGAAGTGTCGTCCACAAGCTCCACAAACTTTTTGAGCGTGATGTCTTCTGTAATCGGGATTTCGTCTCCGTTTTTGCCCCTTGCTCCGTAAATCAAAAGCGGCATGCGGATGCTGATTCCGCGCAAAATGCTTATTGCGGTCTGCCGCTGCTTTTTTGCTTCAAGAAGTTTTTGGCGAAGTTCCTCTTCTTCAGGGGAAAGTTCAATTATCGGTCGCGGTCGTGTTTCGTTTTGCACGGTTTCATATTCCTCTTCCGTAAGCCCCTGCTTGTTCACGTCAATTTTGTCGCCAGCCTTGTTCGCCTTTGTCTGCCCGATGATTGCCTGCAAGTCTTTGAATTTTTCTAGCTCCACTTTAGAAAGCTTTAAAAGCTCGTCGTTGTAAATGCTTGCGTCATCAAACCCTTTTGTAACGGCACGTTCTGCATAGGCGGACTTTAGCTGCTGCAAAAGGCTAGAAACCTTGTAAGGCTTCATCGTGCTGCCTTCAATTCCAATTACAGGACAGAAGTTCAAAAATTCCCCAAGCCTGTTCTTGTCATCAATTTTAGTTTTGCCCACTTTGGTGTTCAGCGTTACGGCATCGGCGACCATTTTAAGCGTTCTGTCGGGGGCAAAGTCAAACACGTATGCAGAAGTCTTGCTCTTTCCGTAATCGTTGCAAGGCGTCTGCACGCGGAAAATTGTCTGCAAATATCCGGCGGCTTTTGTGGAATAGGTTCCGTAAAGCATAAAGACCGCAGTCCACTGTTTTACGCTTACCCCAGTGGTAAGTTTTCCGCAGCTTAAAGTGATTGTATAGCCGTCATCGCCTGCGTCTTTGATTGCTTTTCTAACCGCTTCAAGAGCCTCTCCTGTTGGGTCTTCGGGGTCTCCGTCTCCTGCCACATTTACCACATTAAAATTGCAAAACACTGGATGTTTTTCTAGCAAGCGCTGCAAGGCCAAAGCCTCTTTTACGCCAGGCACCATCCACAAAGTGTGATGAAAAAGGTCTATGTACTCTTTGCAACTAAAAGGATATAGACTTTCTTTATCTTGTTTTGTCAAAAGATTCAAAAAGTCATTTACATTATTTTCGTGAACAAATGCACCTGTTTCGTCTGTGCGGAAAAACTCTGCAAAGTTAAATGCCTTGTCACCCACGTCAACAAAGTCGCCTTTGATAAGTTTTCCCAAGTCGTAAGTGTACATGCGCATTTCAGGCAAATCCGAGTACGGGTTAGAATCACCAAAATGAGTTTCTTCCCATTCCTGTTTTGCCCGCTGCTCCATCACATAATCCCATGTGAAAACGCTGTCGTCGTCATCTTCGTAGCTAGAAAGAATGTTGAAGGGAGTGCCCGAAAGTTCAAGGAGTTTTGTTCCTTTTTCCGCCTTGAACAAAATGCTTTTTACTTTGTCGCCAAGCTCAGTCGTCGTTCCTTCGTGGGCTTCGTCAATGATTACACAGTCCCAGTCGATGTTAAAGACATCGTCGTTTTTGTCGAACTTTCCGCCGACAATTTTTGAGCCGCGTAAATCCTGAATCGAGGCAAAATAGATGTAGTGCTTTTTGTCTTTTTTGAACGTTTTTTCAAGGTCAGAGATTTCTATTCCGCTCTTTTTTGAGCCATAGCGGAAGCGGTCTTCTTTTGTAAAAATTTTTCCAAAATCTTCGTGCCAGCCGTCGTCAACCACAGGGCGGTGAGTGATTAAGACAGTCCGCTCAAAATCCATACGCCGCACAACTTCCAGGGCAGAGAGAGTTTTTCCAAACCGCATCTTCGCGTTCCAGAGCATCCGAGGTGATTTCTTGAACTGCTTTACCGTCTTTTCAATCGCTTCTTTTTGTTCTGGTCTAAAGCTGATTGGAATAAACTTGTCCATCGGAATGAGCGTGTCGATTGCCTCATCCCCATGTTTTACCGCTGTAATCGCCTTTATTGCACTCACATCATCGCAGCAAAACCATTCGTTCCCCAGTTTTTTGTCGCCAAAAGTTTTTTTCTTGATTCCAGAATTTTGCAAGACTCGATGAACGTCGTAATCGCGGAAACTCTCTGTGTTCCAGCTTCCGTCTTTTTTCTGAATTGTTCTGATTGCAAGTTCCGTGTGAAGGAGCGTCACATCCACGGCTGCGGTTTTTGTATATGAGCGGATTCTTTCAAGAGCAGCCTGGTTCAATTCCTTGCAGTTTGGTTGCAGTCGGTCGGGAGTCAAATCTGTGTCCAGTTTTGTGTCGCCCACTTTAACACTTCCTGCATGGGCGTCGTCTGGAATTGCAAATACATAAATGAGTTTGTAGGAAAATGTGTTTTTAAAGATGTGGTCATTCCGAACTTGATTCGGAATCTTCGTGTTTTGTTCTTCCATTACACGCCTCTCTTTTTTACGAGTGATTTATATAGAATGATTTTGTTTTCTTTCCAGTCCATGATGCGGCAAGGATAATTTTCCACCGTGTTCATTTCTTCAAACAAGAATCCCTGCGCGCTGTCATCTCCAGATGAAAAAGGTGTAGAAAAAGTGAGTCCGTCCATCTGCCACAAGTTCCAGCTGATGACTTCTGCAATTTTTAATTCTTCATCTTCAGTGGGAAATCTTTTAAAAAAATGCTTTGTGTATTCTCTGAACGAAAGAAGCATATTTCTTCTGGCAAGCAAAAGATTGTCGCCCTGAAGCTCAAAGCCATAGCAGCTTTTAAAAGCAAGCTCCGTCCATAAAAAGTATTCCGCTTCGTTTGCTGCGTTTTCACAGACAACGCGCATTTTTCTGTCTAAGAGACCGATTCTTTCTTTTAGCTTGATTGATTTTCCTGTAACGGTGTCGTAGCGGCTAACAAGATAGGGCGCTTCTCCGCAGGTGATTTCAAGTCGGGTTAGTTTTACATAATCCTGCCAGGTCTTTTTGCTTTGCATGTCCGCCGAAAAATCGATTTTTTCCTCTCGCGCCTTCCATTTTCTTTCGGTTGCTTTTCCGTCAACATTTTCCGCCGTGTTAAAAACGTCTTTTTTTCCAAACCATGCTTCGTCAATCAAATTGTTCTGCGCGTTGCAAATCCAGCTGGGAGTGAATACTTCTGCCTTGTTTCGGGTGCGGGCTGCCTGCTCTTCCTTTTGCTTTTGGATTCTGGGCTTTATGCGGTCAGAATAGGAGCCTGTGATTTGTGAGATTTGTATCTGGGATTTTGAGGAAATTGGTAAATAGTCATCGGTAGCCCAGAGAATGTTTTTGTTTGTGGAATGGTCTTGTAAGAGGACAGAAAGGACTTCTTGAGAAAATGGAAATGTGTTGTTTTTTGCTTCTTTATCCACTATTTATAACCAATTCGAATTTGTTGGTTTAAATTCGTTTTTCTCTGCTTAATTCACCATACTATCAGGCGGTCTTTTTGTCAATCTTTTTTTCTTTATTTTCAATTTTGACGCAGACCATTCAACCACGAGTTGAATGATTTGACGAATAAGCCGTGGTATAATATACTTATAAGACTTGAGAAAAGCGGAGCTTTAAGGAGGTTCAGAATGGAAAAATTAGCAGAATTCAAACGGGAAATTTTGAAAGCTCTTGCAAAAAATGAATGTGAAACTGAAAAAGCTTGTAACAAAGACTCAAAGAGCAAAGAACAAGTTGAACTAAAGAAAGAACCGAAAGCAATTGCTATGCGTATTTTTAGGGAAGACGAAGATTATGAAAGTCAGATAATGCGGGAATGTAATTCCTTCTTCGAAAAACATGGCCTATATCCGAATGCGGTTGTTATGAATCCTCAAACTGCTGACCGCTGGGAAGCAAGAATAGAAGATAATGCAGCAGAGTCAGAAGAGGATGATTATCTTGAGCACATGACCTTTGCTCAAATAAAGGAAGCGAATACGCAGAAAAGAATTTGTGAAATAGAACCATCAGAAGATGGAAAAGCAACTCTCTTTAAAACTTCAGATTACGAACTTTTTATTCTGGAAAACGAAGAATATCAGGATGGAGTTTACCAGCTTTTTAATGGTTATTCTCCGATTCTTGATAACGGAAGTTTTTCATTTCCTGTAATCAACATGGTTGAAACAGGAAAAAAGATTCGTGCTCTTGCTGACGAAAAAGGTATTAAGCCTACAGATATTCAAAAAGTTTGTGGGCTTGGCTCTCTGCAAGCGGTGTATAAATGGTTCAGTGGAAAGTCGGTTCCAACAATTGATAATCTGGGAATCATATCTAATTTGTTAAATACACCGATTGATGACATTGTGGTGTTTGAAAATAGAAAGGAATAGGAGCAGGAGGTTTATATGCACTATAAATTTGAAGCTCTAGAATTTAAGGAATGGAAAAAACTAAATCCACATGAATCTGTTTTTGTAGTTCCTGAAGTAAAAATTGCTATAGATAACTGGGCCTTTGCAGATTCTCCTCAGCTAAAAAAGATAGTTCTTCCTTCAAAGTTGGTTGAACTAGGATACAAAGCCTTTGAGAACAGTAATAATATTGAGGAAATATGTTTTTCAGGTGGTGAACAAAAATCGCAAGGCGGCAGATATGTAATAACTAACGGATATCTTTATGATGCCTTCAATAAAGCAATAATAAAAGTTTTTTCTAATTCTGAAGTAATTGAAATTCCAGAAGGAGTGAAATATTTAGATAGATTGTGTTTTGCAGGAAGGAAAAATCTAAAGAAAGTGATAATTCCAGCTTCTGTACGGTCAATGGAAGTTCCATTTACAGACTGCAATTCATTAAAGGAAATTATTGTTTCAAAAGATAATGAAGTTTATGAAGTAAAAGAAAACTGTTTGTATGAAAAGAAGCGGGGAATTCTTGAAAGGGTTATTACTGCAGATAAGGATTTTGCAGTCCCAGATTTTATAAATGAAATAAGGGCTGGCATTTTTCCATTTTGTGTTGAAAAAGTTGACATTCCGGTTTCTGTAAAAAAAGTAAATGCAAGCGCGGGAGAAAATTCAGTCTTAAAAACTCAGATAAGTGAATGGCGGAAAAAAAGCCGCGAAATCAAAAATGAAGTGTATCATGTCGTTAATTTCGATTTTTCATTATCAAATTTCAGGGGGCAGGGTTTAGCAACTCTAAAAGTATCAACGAAATTGACTTCAGTGTTTGATAAAACGATTGTTTTGGAGGAAAAGTCAATATTGAAAATAAAAGATGCCTTGGAAAATATTATTTCCACAAGACAAAACTATTCGCTGATTTATTTTAATACGCCACAAAATAAAGATATTATTTGTGTTGCAGAAAACTATGGCGACAAGTTTATGTCTATGAAATGCAAATTAAAAGATGGTGACAACGAAAACCTTCTTATGATTACTTTCTTAATTCCAGAAGCGGATGATAAGTACGCAGAGTTTTCAAGATTTACACGAAAAACCGATTTTGTAAGTAATTTGTACAAGGTATATGCAGATGTCATTTCTGATGCAGAGTCAACTTTGATAGAATCAATTTTGGAGATGGATGATATCGAAGCATATTATGATAGAGTCGAGTGAAAGACTGGCGAATAAAATAAATGTTTAAAGGAGTTACTTATGTTACAAGAAGCAGATCCAATGAAGTTTTCACAATATTTTCTTGATGGCGTACATTACTTTATAAGTGATGGTGAAGTGTATACTAATGATGAGACTGGCGCGCGTGTAAAAGTTGATATACTTCCTAGTTCAATTCAAATGTACGGAGAATGTGTTGACGACCCCTTGTTTGAATTAAAAATATCTGATGTTAAAGAACTGTCTGACAATCAGGCTCTGATTACAGGCGAAGATGGTTCGGGACTTTGCTTTTCATTTATTGAAAGAAATTTCTCAAAAAACAAAAACAAATTCACAGTTGGAAAAAAAGGTTACTATCAGATAATAGCTGAACTAGAAACTGTTGAACTTCCAGAAAATTATGAAGACGGAGTAACACTGGAAGGTGAAGATGCAAAAAAATGGTTTGCCTGGGTTGATGATGAAGTAGAAGAAGATGCTTGTGCTTCTGTGGGATTTAATGAAGTTGCTGTTTATAAAGAATGTGATGATTTTAATAAAACAGGCAGATATAGTTTTTATGGAATAGCAACTAATCCAGCATGTCTTTCGGTTTCGGAAGAAATAGATGAACCAGCCCCAGAAAAAAACAGCGGGTTCCATATTGCAATGATGAATCAGTTTAATAAGGAATACCCTCGATATGTAGATGCTGGTTTTCCAGAAGGAAAGTACTATAAAGGACAAATTGAAGAAGGCTGGGCTGTAAAAGGCATCTTGCGTTTTGTTGTTCTTCATGGCGTAACGAATGCGGTCTATGAGTATGGAAGTAATAAATCTGTATCACCAGAGGAAAAGGGCTTGTTTGGTTACGACGATGATGATTATGAAGAAGATGAAGAAGGAAATCGCTGGTTAAGGGAAGAAGAGGATGACGATTAATCCAAGGAGAAAAAGATAAATGAACTTATTCAAAATTGCATTCAAGATAGTAAGAAACAACTCAAAGATTATCTACAAGGGCTTTGGTTTTAAGCATCTTAGTGATGGAACTCAGTACTATGTGCATCCTGACAATCAGTCATACAAGGGAACAACAACTCTTTGCCAGCCAATCGGAGAGGCAATAATACTCTTTAGCAGCATGCTTTCTTCAATTATGAATGCTGACAAAGAAAAGCCATTTGGGGACTATTGGGTTAGTCCAAACAAGGATGAATATTTTCTTGAAATCAATGTTCCAGATGAGTATAGAGAAAATAAAGTTCTTGAGCCGGAAATCTTTTCTTATAAGGCCTACCTTAAAGGAGAAAACATCACAGTTGCTGCCTATGACAAAAATGGAAAACTTCTAAAAGGGGATATGGAACACCTGCATCTTCTTTATAAGCTGCTCCCAACCTTTTGTATTCTTACCGCGCGCGAAATGGAACGGGTAAATCAATACCGCGACATAATGGAAAAGTTCATTGAAACGCCAGAGCCAGATACTTTTGTAAATCTGAATGAAGACCTTTATCAGATGCACAAGATGGATGACTACAACCTTAATTATGCTCAAGTTCCTTCAATCAATAAAGCTGAATTTACAAGCTTTTCTTTAACTTATGAAACTATTCGCGAAAACAAACTTGCGCTTAAGAAAAATGACGCAGTAGATGTTACTAAATTTGCCGCCTCAGAGTTTAGCGACGAGCAGAAAACTTTGATTCCTGCTTTAACCGAAGAATTTGTTATTCCAAATAAACTGCTTCCCGTATGCAATGCAATTCAGGGCGGCGATGTTCGGGCAACTCTTTTTCATGGACCTGCGGGAACTGGAAAGACAATCAGCTGTAAACTTGTGTGCCAGACAATCGGGCTTCCAATCATGGAAACAATCAACTGTACAGAAAACCTTGATGAGTTTGTACTTGGAAAGTTCATTCCTCAGGATGAAAAAATCATATTCAAGGAAAGTTATGTTACAAAAGCAATCCGCGAGGGAGGGGCTGTCGTATTTGAAGAAATCAACTTTGCAAAACCACAGTATCTGGCCTTTTTGAACTCTCTTCTTGATGATAACGGATTTGTCCGGCTTGATAATGGTGAAGTTGTCCGCCGCCACAAGAATTTCCGCTTCTTTGCAACAATGAACTTAGGCTATTTTGGAACCAAGGAATTGAATCAGGCCTTATATAACCGCTTTAACGCAATAATTGAAGTTGCGGCTTTGAGCGATGAATCAATTGAGCGAATGCTCACTAGCCGTGTTCCAGAGTGTAAACCTGTAGTAAAGAAAATAATCGGTGTTTATCACAAACTGCAGAAAAAGATTGAAGCCGAAGAACTGGACGTAGTTATTTCTCCACGCAACCTTGAAAACTGGGCGCGCCTTGCAAAATACGAAGGCTATATAACAGCAGCAGAAAAAGCAATTATTCCGATTGCAAAGTGCGACCGTGTTTTAGAAGATGCAATCCGCGGAATCATTATGCTTTATAAGTGGAGTTGGGTATGAAACTGTATATTTTAAGATGGAATCCAACCTTTTCTATGAAGTATGAATATTTTAATTCTATGATGGAATATCTTCAAACTGATGAAATTGATGATTTTAACTGGTCTATTTATGACCATGAAGACCTTGAAAAAGGTGATATGTTTATTCTTGCTCAGGTAGGAACTGGCAATAAGGATGGTATTGCAGCCTTCGGTTTGTTTAATTCAGAGCCTTATGCAGAAAAAAACTGGAAAGAGAAGGACGGTACTAACCGCTTTTATGCAGATATGAGTATTCATTGTCTGATTTCTCATGAATACGAAAGTAACATGAAGAGAAAAAGAAAAGCCCCTAAAACATGCGACTTACTTTTTAATGATGAAAAAGAAATAGAGCCATTTTCAGCAGAAACTCTTGAAAAACTCTTTCCAAGTGTTGACTGGCATAAAGGTCATGCTGGAGTACTTATTCCCGAAAATACTGTTGAGCCTTTGATTTTGCATTTGATGAAATACACACTTCCGCTAAAACTCAGTACAGACAGAATTGCATTTACAGAATCAGATAATGCAAATCCACTGCGTTCTTTTTTTGCACATTATATTAATGGTTTGTGTCCTGAATTTAAGAAGAAGATAATCGACAGTAATACATTACAATATGTGAATTACAAGGAAGGAGAAAGAATCGATAAAAGTTTGATTGAAATCTCTGAAAAGAAATTCAATAATGTGAAACTTACTAAAGACAGTCCTGATGAGGATTTTGTTAAGTTCTTCGTACCGATTGCATAGGAATTATTGTGGCAGCAAATATAGCAATTACTGATAAAGATGATATTTTCAAAGCTATTCTCGATAAGTTTCAGACAGAGCGGAACCGTCTTGTAGAAGAGTCTTTTGCGCGCGCTTTTTCTGAAAGCGAAGACGCGCGTCTTTTTTTTATAAATGAAGACAAGGCCTACACTGACGGGCGCAATATTGTAGTAGATCCGGCTTTTCATGATATTTATAAAGATGAAGAATGTATCAAAAAGACTGAAGAAGCACTTGGATGGCCGGGTCTTGTTTCTGCTACTCCGTGGAATGCACTAAAAATGGTTTGCCGTGGGCTTACCCTTCATGAAAGCCTGCATATTCTTTATACAAACTTCCCGGGAAATGAATATAAAGACCCGGATTTTTCTGACTCAAAAACAGAAGACGGTAAAACAGTTACTCATAAGAATGAACTGAAAACTATAGCCAATATTTCAAACATCATTGAAGATGCTTACATAGAAGCTGTCGGTGCTTCAGTTTATGACAACATTGAAATCTATCTGATGTTTAATCGAATTGCGCCTGTCTTTTCAAAAAAGAAAGTAGAAAGTACTGCAAGTGAAAAATTTAAGCTTGTAAAACCAGAAGAAATAAAAGATTTTACTCCCCCTGAAGAAAAAACAGAAAATGAATTAACTGCAGAAGAAAAAAAACTGCTAGAAGAATATCTGCGCTTTCTTGAAATTCAGAAAAAGAGCCAGACTCTTATTGATTATCTTGATTATATGGCAGGCTTTCTTTTATTCCCTATGTTTGAACACGGGGAGCCTGGAGAGAATATTGCCGAATATGTTGAAAAAACAAAACAGCTTTTTCTTGACGGTTCAATTCAGTCCGGTCCGGATGACCGTTATAAATATTGCAAACAGATTTTCGAAATTATAAAGCCTCTAATTCCAAAAGACGAAGAAGCTGAGCTTGGAGAATCTTTACTTCCGGGTACAGTTGCAGGGCAGGGAAGTCATGCAGGATTCTCAAATTCAATTGGTGGAAAAGAGAGAAAAGGAAAAAGTCAGGAAGTCAACACAAGATTATTCACAAAACTTGATGGAACAAAGAAAGATAATCCGAATACAGGTGTACCTGAACTAATTACAGCGGTAAAAGGTTTTGAAAAGGACGAAGATGCTGCTGATGATATTACCAGCTATCAGGGGTATAAAGTCGAACATTCAGGAAATAGTGTAGGGGCCAGTGCTGTTCACAAGAATATTAAAATTAACGAAAATCATCCAAAGATAAATCTGAATCTCCGTAAGGCATATCAGAATATTTATAATCAGTATCATCTGAATATTAATTCTTACAACTCACGCTTTTTGCAGCTGCTACGCGCTCAGGTTCCAGTCAGAGAAAATAAGTATCTGTTTGGGGCGGGAATTGATTCAAAGATGATGGGGGATATGAAGAGGCGAATCTGGTTTCGTAACACACGGGGAAATGAAATTCCAGATATGTCTGTTCTGCTTTTAATTGACGGCTCTGGTTCGATGAGTGGAGAACGCCGAAACAGCGCTATGATTTCAAGTGTTATTCTTCACGAAGTTCTAAAGAAACAGGGAATACAGCACGCAATTGTTGAGCATCGAGGTCATTTTGAAGAGCCGGAAATAGATGTAAATATTCTTGTGGACTTTAATGCCAAAGAAGAAGAAAAACTGAATATCATGCAGCTTGATGCAGATGGCGACAACCGTGACGGGCTTGCTCTTTACTGGGCAGAAAAATACATAAATCAGAAAACTTTCTGCGACAACAAACTCATCATCGTACTTTCAGACGGTCAGCCTGCTCATGATTATGATGATTATTATGGAGCTGTTGCCAATAAAGATACTGCAAATGCAGCTAAGAAAATCATAAACCGGGGAACAAACATTATTGCAGTTGCCCTGGACGATGAATGCACAGATGACGATTATTCTACATACAATGATTTAAAAGAAATCTATCCGCATCTTGTTCAGTGTAAAGATTTGAAACGCCTTACCGGGCAGATATTAAATATCGTCAGCAAGCAGTTGATGTAGAAGATTGATATCCCCACGCAGGTCAGATATAAGCATTTTACATTCTATCCGACCAAGCTTTTTTCGCGCTAAATTTTCCGTGATAATTGAATTTGGCTCTGCTATAGTTAATGAACGATACCTCGAACGCTTGCGTCGAGATTCGTTCATTAATAGCTTTCAGAATAAATGCCAGAGGCCCAACTAAACAAAAAGTTATAAAAATTATCGCAAGATTTTTATTTTTTACCACCATTACTAAAACATCAAATATTG
>ERZ842401.7440-NODE-7440-length-11203-cov-6.151148_pt1 | contig 11203 bp, 10 predicted proteins | sample MGYA00521270_ERZ842401 | MGnify/ENA primary metagenome ERZ842401 (study PRJEB31892, sample SAMEA3878208) | bioreactor metagenome | biome: Moose rumen | place: Sweden | collected 2011-10 | study: EMG produced TPA metagenomics assembly of the PRJEB12797 data set... | reverse complement strand
TTTCCATATCCGACTAACGTTTATGCGGCCATGCGGCTGCCGGTTAAACACTCGCTCTCCCTGCGGAAAGCACTGAATCCCCAGAGTTTAGCTATTCCCGTCTGGGGGGGGTAATTCTTTGATTCATAATCACTTGTGTATTTTCTATTAATTTGTTCATATCCTCAATGTATAATTTCGCCGCCTTGAAGTCCGTCAGGCCTTTCGCGGTCTGTATCGCCCGCTCCGAAATGGCGGCCTTCTCGTCGCGACTCATCGCCTCAATCCTGCGCATGGTCTGCGCCAGCTCGTGCGCGTCGCCCGCCTTGCAGAGGAAGCCGTTCTGGCCGTCCACTATCACGCCGTCGAAGCCCTCGTTGCGCGAGGCAATGGTGATGCACCCGCGAGCCATCGCCTCAAGGTACACCAGCCCGTAGGCCTCGCCACGGCTGATCATCACCATCACGTCGGCCTTGTCGTACTGCCCCTCGATGTCGTCGCGCGGAATCTTGCCAAGCGCCAGCACCTTCTGCTGCAAGCCCTCGGCCTCCACACGGCTGCGGATGTCGTTCAGCAGCTGTCCGGCCCCCACGTAGGTCATCGCGTAGTCGCCCTCCGGGTAGGCCTCCTGCAGCGCGTCCATCACCGCCACGGGGTACTTCCGCTCAATCATCTCGCCCACATACACATAGCGCGTCGGCTTGCCGTCGAAGCGGTGCGTGTTCTCCGTGGTGATATAGTCCTCCGGGATGCCCGAATAGCAGATGAACGACCGCTCCGCCTTCATCACGCCCCGCTCAAACTGCCGCTCCACCGCCTTGTTGCGGAAGCCCCAGATGTCAATCTTCTGCGCCAGCGGCAACAGCCGCCCGCCATACACCTTCTTCGCCAGCTCCACGTCGCCGTGCATCACGATGGCCGTCGCCGCCTCGGTGTAGGTCTCTTTCAGCAGCCCCACCACCTCTATCTGCGGGTTGGGGAAATGCCCCACGATGATGTCGGGCACGAAGCCGGCCTCGCCGTTCCACGCCACAATCTTTTCCACCGCCTTGCGGATGGCCCTCTTCGAGTAGCCCCCGTGCGGGATGGGCTTGAACAGCGGGATGCGGTTCACCTTCACGCCCTCCTGCTCATAGACGGCCCCTTTGTCGCGCTCGGTATATACCACGGCCCCCGTCTTGGCCGCAATCTTCTTGCGGTTCAGCCGCGCTATCCAGTACAGCGGCTGCGGGAACACCGCCTGGAAATGCACCACCCGCACCCCGTACCCCATTTTCACCCACTCACGGGCGAAGTAGTGGCACACCGGCGTCCCGTGGTTGTCCTTCGTGGGCAGCGGGTAGATGGTGGTGAGGAGAAGGATGTTTTTCATCTTGTCCATACTGCTAATCATCAATTTGCGGCAGCGGTTCAACGGTGTATTTCCGGGTCCGGGTAAGCACCTTCACCTCGTTCTTAAGCAACTGCCAGAACTCGCGCCACGATACCTTGTTGTAGAAATTATATATGAAATTCACAGCCAGTGCTGCATCAAAGATATTCTCTATGCCCAACTCATGTCCGTCGAAACGGATGGAATGTGTCAGCACAAATCCATAGACTTGCTTTGCCCGCACCACCTTCCGTTTCGTTGTCTTCATCAACTCGTCAAACAGCGGCAGCAAATCGTGTTGTTTGGCTATCTCGCGCATAATCTTCAGCTCGCGCACCAACAATTCATTATGCATGGAGTGACTTTCCAGACGTTTGAAGGTCACGCGCAGCAGATGCTCTATCGACACCGGCTCGCACTTTCCCGGCCATCCGGGCAGGTCGCGGGCTGTCAGCAGATAGTCTGCCGTCATGATGGTCTGCAGCGGTGAGTATGGCTGTGATGCCAACTGCTCGTGCATCGTCCGGCGAATGTTGTCGTTAAAGAACTGTTGCGCTTCTTTCCTCGATTTCTCGTCAGTTCTGGTATAGTTCTGACCCTGCGACTTGGGCGAAGCACCGGCGATTGAAAGCGGCTCCTCCACGTAGGCATAGTCTTCCACCTCACCTGCCAGCACCACTCCCGAAAACCCGTCTGGCGTGGGACAATAGTAGAAAGAGCCGTCCTTCGTCCTCGATTTCACCCTGTCCACCAACTCCGTCGATGCTATTCCTTTCATGTAGAACATGGGACACTCGTCTATCTGGTAGTTGAAGGTCCGGGTAATCTTGTTCAGGAAATCCGAAGACTTGATAATCTTGATGCCGCTTTTCTTCTTCCGGTTCAGATAGAAGATGTTCCTGTCGCCGGCTTTCGACGGGTAGCAGAAGGTGGCGGGAGGCCAGGCGAGCAGTTGTCGCCCCGACTCTTTCAGTATCTCATACATGCGCCAGATACACCCCGGCACCAATCCGTCATCACCGCCCAATGCCATAACATAGCCAGGGCGCACTTGATTGAGGGCAAACTCGAAATTATCGCGCATGCCTAAATGCTCTTTGTGGGCAAACAGTTTGATGCGCGGGTCTTTTCGGGCCAGCTCACTGATAACCTCTACGGAGTTGTCTTCACTGCAATCGTCCGATACGATGACCTCGAAATTGGGGTAGTCTTGTATCATACAGGTGCGGAGGGTGTGATACATATACTCCGCACGGTCTTTCTGTGGAATAATAACGGTAAAAAGTGGAAACTGAGATTCAATCATATTAAGAGAATTATTATATACTCATACTATTATCGGCATATGCGACTTTTCTTTTTTCCGTGTATACATTTGCATATTTGAAGTAAAAATACAACAGGATATAAAGCAATATGGTAAGATTCCCTGTATCAGCATATTGAAACAGCGATACGCCTTGTACAAATACACACATTGAAAAATGTAGTAATACAAAAGAATGAAACATTATTCTATTACTATGCCTCTGAACCATATTAGTCATAAGAATTGAATATAAAATAAAAATAATCATGGCTAAAATTGGTCCGTAGTCAATAGTAAAATCACCCACATAAGTTGAAAAAACCTCGTCATTGATTTTTAAATGAGGGTATTTTGATCTTCTTTCCAAAAAATTATGGGGGGTGTTCGGAAATCCTAAAAATCTCTTAAATAGAGACATTGTTCTATCACCATACCTAATACCATTATCATCCAAACCATATTGACAAAAATGAATAGTACCTTGACCCGCATAATTATATAGACTATTTGTGGATCCACCGTAAGTGTCGCCAAAACGACTAATTGTCAAAGCCATAAATGGGACAAACAAAGCGACAGCTACAATTATTCCTATACGTCTGATTTTTTTGTTAATACTATCAGATAAATGACTCTTTAAACAAACATAAGAAATGAGGACAACAAGAGAACGATTAACAAGACCTCCTCGTTCTCCTATAGAAATATACTTTATAGCCCCATAGAACAACGAGAAAGCTATTAATACAACAAGCAGTTTGTTCGGCTTCTCGAACGTAAGATTTACAAATAAAAGGAGAGCAGCAAAACTATACATCATATTCATAATAATCATGGGGAGATTATGTATCGTATGACCTTGGTTCTCCACAGAGTCCAACATCCCATTATACATTTCTAACCCCGCAGATTCGTCAAGAAGAACATTACGCAAACCATCTATCACATTATTAGAAGAAGTTAACATCCCCCAAATCGTCGATACAACGAAAATCCACGATAACAAATTAATTAAACTTCTTCGTGGGAAAACAATAGGAATGCTATCTCTAAATTTCATAATAGGCGCAAAAGAAATCATGAGAGCAGCAAATAGATAAATGAGGGGAAAAGCAAAAGAGCCATCATTAAATGATTTATAATATATCAATTCGGAAAAAATCGAACCCACAAAAAACACTAACAACAGCAAGCTACCAGCATCAAAAGTTTTTTTTCTTTTTTGATAGAATATAAATACTATCAATAATAATACAGAATAAATTATAAGATATGTTTGATTCATAATCAATTATTTCTTACGGTTAAAAAATTTCTCAAAAGGAATAATATTGTACAACGTTTGCTTTTCACTTTTGTTGAAGCCATAAGCAACACACAAAACAATCACAATAAAACCACCAAACAAAAAAGAGATCAAGAAGCGTATTACTCCTTCAATTATAAAACTATGTACAAGCCAAAGAACTGTTACGTTGCAGAATAAAATGGACATAGCAGGGAGAATAAAATCTTTAATGTATTCCTTATATGAAAAAAGTGCAAATAGTTTTTTCAAGCAAACAAGTCTAATTATATGAGAAGAAACAATCGCTATAATCATAACATAAAACGCCACCTCAGCAGGCATCCCTATAGCGTATAAAGCCCAAGTAACAGGAAAACAGAGCAGTGTTGGTATCTCAACATACGTGCTGTAAGCACGAATATTTCCATTAGCTTGAATTATTATTGAAATAGGGTTATTTAATGATAATATTAAAGAATAAATCAGTATGAGACGACAGAAGAATATCGTTTGGGAATCAGATACGTCTAGCCAAATTTTTAACACTGTCTCCATCTCGAAGAAAATGGGCATCAAAATGAGAAGAAGACTATAGAATACTGTCTTATTACTAAAGTAGAAATACCTATTGACCTTCTCAAAATCTCCTTCTGCATATTGTTTAATCATAGGTGGCCTAATGGCCATTATAATATTACCCGTGAAGGAGCTCATGGCACTGTTCACTTGGAAAGCAATGGCGCGCGCAGCATTCACTACTGGGCCATAAAACACATTTGTTATCATTGTAACCAATTGATTAATGCCTATGCCAGCCGAAGAACTAAACAGTGTCCATCCCGAAAATGAGAGCATTTGTTTATACAAAGCCTTTTCTGTATGTCTCTTGTAATGATATTTCCCTCCACCGTGCCTCGACGAAAAAAAATAAGCAAAAAAATGACCAGACTGAATAATTAAAAGGCCAAAACCATATAAAATAAGATGGTCGCCTGAAATATATAACAAGCTATATGCTAACCCAAATTTAAGCAAGCACTCCGCTACACTGATCACCGAAAATAACGTCATCCGCTCGTAAGCAAATATCAAGGAGGAGAAAGGTGCCGTCATCAAGCCAATCACAAATGTAAGCATTGTAAACTGGAACACCCAATTTGCCGCCGTCATTCTTTCCATTGGAATATCTGCCTGCGTGTTGATAAACCAAACACCTAAAATTTCCCCTATTACTAAAATGGCCAGTGCCAATAAGGCATAGATATTAAAGCTTGCGGTGAAAACATCGCTCACTCTTTCTTCTTTCCCCTCGCCAATTGCATAGGAATGAAAACGTAGGGTGGCCGATGAAATAATACTGCTAAGGCTATGGAACATGGTGACAAGACCTGCCACAACGTTAAATACACCATAGTCGACAACACCTAACCCTTTTAACACATAGCGAACGCTAAAAATATTTATCAGCATTACAAACAGCATTCGCAGATAGAGGAATGCCGTATTCTTCGCTATTTGTTTACTACTTGAACCTGCCATTATGTAAATTATCTAATATAACAAATATAGAGCTTACAAGCAGCCTATAAAGGTATCAAATTTTCCTCCAAACCATCTTGTTGATGATACCTACATAACTCTGGATGAGCTTTATCACCTTGATAGATACATTCTCATCGGTATATGCAGGTACAGGGCAAGCATCATCGCCATTGGCATGCATACTCACAGCCAAATCAACGGCCTGCAACACCTGCTCAGAGGTGATGCTACCAATGGTAAATACGCCCTTGTCCATTGCCTCTGGACGCTCAGTGCTGGTGCGGATGCTCACAGCCGGGAATCTAAAAAAAGCACCCTCCTCTGGCACAGTACCGCTATCACTTACCACACAGAAAGCATTCTGCTGGAGTTTATTGTAGTCGAAGAACCCCAGCGGCTTGTGTTGAATCACTTTGTCGTTGAACTTAAAGCCCCGTTTCTCAATCATCTTCTGGCTGCGGGGATGGCAACTGTAAAGCACAGGCATATTGTAGGTTTCTGCCATCGTATTCACGGCATTCATCAGAGAGAAGAAATTGGCTTCAATATCGATATTCTCTTCACGGTGTGCAGAAAGAAGAATATATTTCTGTGGTTCAAGGTTCAAGTCGTTCAAAACGTTCGAGGCTTCTATTTGCGGCAGAACATCTTTCAGCACCTCGGCCATAGGACTGCCCACAACATAGGTGTATTCCGGCTTCACTCCTGTATCGAGAATATAGCGACGGGCATGTTCGCTGTAGCACAGGTTCACATCGCTTGTCACATCCACCACCCTTCGAATCACCTCCTCAGGAAGGTTCTCGTCCTTACAACGGTTGCCTGCCTCCATGTGGAAGATGGGTATCTTCAAACGCTTGGCTGAGATAACGCACAGGCAACTGTTGGTATCACCCAGCACAATAACGGCATCGGGCTTCACCTCTGCCATCAGTTCGTAACTCTTGGCAATCACATTGCCCATCGTCTGTCCGAGGTTGTCACCTACCACCCCAAGGTAGTAGTCCGGCTCACGCAGGCCAAGGTCTTTGAAGAACACCTCGTTCAGCGTGTAGTCGTAGTTCTGGCCTGTATGCACTAAAACCTGGTCAAAATACTTGTCTGCCTTCTTGATAATGGCAGACATCTTTATGATTTCGGGCCTTGTCCCAACAATCGTCATTAGTCTTAATTTTGACATATTCCTAAAATTATTTCTTTTCATTTTAATCCCGAACACATCCTAAAACATCGTACTACCCGAAAACTTTATTTTCGTATCCTTTCGGCCTTTCGGGCTTTTTCGGAAACAAATCCTACATTAGGTTCGAGTTTAGGATTCTCACCGGCTCCATATACAGTTCGTTGAAGTTGCACAAGATACCCAACTCGTAGTTGGTTATCGTAAGATAATTGCGGACCTGAGCCTTGTGAACGTCTGTAAGTTCGCTCACAGCCTTCAGTTCCACGATTATCTTGTCATAGCATACAAAGTCTGCTATGTATTGTGCATCGAGTTTTTGGTCTCTGTAGTAAACATCAAACCTTTTTTCGCGTTCGAAAGGAATGTTTCGATGCTTTAGTTCAATGGCAAGTGCCTCTTGATACACCCTTTCCAACAAGCCTACACCAAGACGCTTATGAACCTCGTATAACGCTCCGTTTATCTTATACGCCTCGTCCTTATATACTATCATCGCGAACTGTTATTTGTACTCCGAACGTATCTTTGTTGTATTCCGAAAAAATCCTAAAACAACGAACTTCCCGAAAACTATTTTCGTCATTTTTCGGCCTTTCGGGCATTTTCGGAATCCCTATAAATTATAATGCGGGTATAAATTTTTGTGATCCATGATCCATTGGGACATCTCGAAGACCATCTGTTCGTAGTCAGGGATACGGTAGTTGAAGTCCCAATTGGTACGCTTCAGGCTCTTGTCGGCATTCACGCCCTCAACAGGGTTAATCTGTACGCGGCCTCCACGCAGATACTTATTAAATAGCTTCAGCAGTTCATACTTCGAGATGTCCGTATCCGGCACGGCATTCACCAGTCCATGAGCACGCTCCTTGGCAGCAGCCTCCATCGTCTTTGCCAACTGGTAAGTACACTGCCCTGTCCACATGGCCTTGGTATAGCCATTCACCACAGGATGTTTGCCAGTGGTATTGTTCATAAACCAGTTCAGCAGACCAATGCCCTTGGGGTTGATGTCTGCACCCACAATGCTGTTACGCAAAGAGAGGTTCTTGTCATCCTCCAACTCGCCCAGGGCCTTGCTACGGTCATAGAAGGTTTCTCCATCCCGCAGGTCATGTTCCGTATAACTGCCTTTCTTGCCAGAGAACACACAGTCAGTCGTCATGTGAATAACCTGCGTGTCTGTTCCCTCTGTAGTCTTTGCCAAGAAGTGTGGGAAGTAACTATTCAGGAAAGCTGCCAGCGCATGGTTATTCTCCGCAAACTGGTTCAATACACCAATGCAGTTGATAACCGTATCATAGTACCCTTCCTTAATGACTCTTGCAATAGTCTCGGTATCGAACGCATTCCCTGCAAAACTCTTGATCAGTTTCGATTCGTGCAGGTCGAAGCCATACACTTCATGTCCCTGCTCCTGTAAATATAAGCTGATGGTATGTCCCGCCATACCATTACAGCCGCAAATGAAAAATTTCATATTCTACAAATTTCTATGTTATCTGTGATTTCTGTGTGACATTATTCCGAACGATAGTCGCGTGCCTTGGCGCGTGGCTGCAAGCCCAAATCTTCACGAATGAAGTTGAGCTTCAGCAGAAGTTCCTTCATTCCCTCCACATCCAGGCGACGTGTGTTGTGTGAATGATACTCCTCCACAGTTTCAACCTTGTGGTCGCCTTCTGTGAAATACTTGTCATAGTTCAGGTCGCGGGTATCACAAGGAATACGGTAGTAACCGCCCATGTCGATGGCCTTGGCCATCTCCTCACGAGTTACCAGTGTTTCATATAGCTTTTCCCCGTGACGGGTGCCAATCACCTTCACTTCTGTCTCACCATACTTCGGATCAATTTTGGCATAGGTCTGCTTCAGCGCCTCGGCCAACACATCCAGCGTGGCTGCGGGTGCCTTCTGCACAAACAGGTCGCCATTCTCGCCATGCGTAAAGGCATAAATCACCAAATCCACAGCATCGTCGAGTGTCATCATGAAGCGGGTCATATTGGGGTCGGTGATAGTGATAGGCTTACCTTCCATCATCTGTTCCACCCAGAGGGGAATCACACTGCCACGGCTCGCCATCACATTGCCGTAGCGGGTACAGCAGATGGTGGTCTTAGCGTTGACACCCAGTTCACGCCCTTTGGCTATAGCCACCTTCTCCATCATCGCCTTGCTGATACCCATCGCATTGATAGGATATGCGGCCTTGTCGGTGGAGAGCACTACGACATTCTTAACACCATGGGCAATGGCTGAAAGCAGCACATTGTTCGTCCCCTCCACGTTGGTACGCACAGCCTCCATCGGGAAGAACTCGCAACTCGGTACTTGCTTCAGCGCAGCCGCACTGAACACATAGTCCACCCCGTCCATTGCAATATCAACTGACTCGCGCTGGCGCACATTACCAATATAGAACTTTACCTTGCCTGCCACATCACCACGGTTCGCTTGCAGGAAATGACGCATGTCGTCCTGCTTCTTCTCGTCACGCGAGAGAATACGAATCTCCTTGATGTCGCTGTCCAAAAACCTGCGGAGCACCGCATTACCAAAACTGCCCGTGCCGCCCGTAATCAGCAGCACCTTGTCTTTAAATACTGACATAAATTTATCTTGATTATTGTTTATCTTCTTTTTAAGAGCGGATTCCTCGCACCTTACGATTGGGTAGCCAAGGTGTGCGGATTCCCTTCCCTGCCCCTCGCGGCCCCGCCTGCGCGTAGTCATTTAAGGCCGTTTTGTTGATACCTATTCATTTACTTAAATTCATCAAACAAAGAAAGTTGCAGTTTGTCTGCCTCTTCTTTCTGACGCTTTCGCTTGCCTTCTGGTGTTTCCGTGGGTTTCCCATCAAGTTCATACGAATCAACTCTCAACACTTCATAGCCGGTTAGCAATGCCGTTAAAGTCCGTCTTATGTAGTATCATTACCTCTGCCATATTTAATCTCGTTTTTCAACGAGCCCGTTTAACTTACCAAGGTAAAACCTCGTTCTCTCCTAACGATTGCTTCAAAGCCTCCACAGCCGGATTCGGCAACTGTTCCTCAATCGCACTTATGAAATCAGCCACCGTCTGTGCCAGTTTCAAAACGTCCTCTTTCTTTATCTCGCGAAGGTTTCCTTCCTTGTCTTTTCCATTCCGATGAACAATATCATGTCGTATCTGTATAGCCTCGTCTATATCCTTGTTCTCTGGAATAGTCACGTCCAAAGTATTGACATAAAGCTTACGTACCAGTTTCAGATCGTGATATACAATGCTTGTCAACGCATTGCGAATGATGGTGTCCAAGACATCATACTTGGAATAGATTGCCTTCATGGGGAACTGCTGCTCTGCCAATGGCGTATATGTCTGCAAGATTTTTTTCTTAGTAGCGTCTGAACTGAGCACTTGCTGAACAATAGTGTCGCACAAGAATACTTCCATCTTGCTTATGATATTCGCATAAAGAAGCCTGTAAAGGTTTGACTTAACATCCTCAGAAATCCCTTCTATCGCATCAATAGTCTGCTCCGTTTCGGTATGAGTTTCCTGATACAGCATTCTGTCGTAATAATCATCATCTTCTTCGGAATACTCTTCCTCTACGTCAACATCATCAACACCTTCTACCTCAACCTCACCTCCAACATAGCATTATAGATTGTTGCTTGGAAACAATGGCCACAATGTTCGCAGACTATTTCATAGTCATCATAGTTCATACTGTCGCTGTTGTTCTCAGCAGCGAAATTTGGTGATGGAACACCCAAAGCATCCGACTCCACTTCCTCACCACATTCCGGACAGGTAAACCTTACCGTTATTGACTCTGCTATCGGATTAAATTCCGTCATACTTTATACGTTTAATAAATTCCTTTGTGCCTTGCAGTAGCTCACGCGTCCCGCAGGCTTTATGATTGGGCAGTTCCGGGTGTGCGGATTCCCTTCCCTGCCCCTCGCGGCTCCGCCTGCGCGTAAAGAGCGGAGGGCGCTAATGCTATAATTTAGTTTCAAGATTCATGTTTCAAGATTCAAGTGTCACACAGAAAGCACGGATAACACTCTATAAAGTTTAAAGTTTAGGGTTTAGAGTTTAGAGTCAGTTCAATGTTCAATGTGTCAAGTGGCCTTCACTCAGCCTTCACTCTCGCTTTAGGCTGCTTTCAGGCTGCTTTCAGCCTTACTCTGGAGTATGCCTATAAGCAGGGTAGAAGGAGCTTAGAAGCAGGCTAAAGACTGCCTGAAGGCAAGTTCAAGAGTTCAAGGTTCAAGGTTCAAAGTTCAAGGTTTGACACTGTGCGCGAGACCGCTCGTCGCCCGGATTAGACATTCCACTCTCCGAGTTCTCCCTCAGCTGATATCGCCTTCTGAGCAAGTTTTAAGATTTGGTTAGCATATTTACGCATGCGAATACGAACCAAGCCACGCTCTAACGGCTCATGAAACATAAGGTCTGCATGCATGGGATGTGAAATCGCAGAATCGGTATAGTATTCTTTATCCTTATCAACATACTTGTCATTGTCCATGG
>ERZ842401.7439-NODE-7439-length-11204-cov-3.743654_pt1 | contig 11204 bp, 13 predicted proteins | sample MGYA00521270_ERZ842401 | MGnify/ENA primary metagenome ERZ842401 (study PRJEB31892, sample SAMEA3878208) | bioreactor metagenome | biome: Moose rumen | place: Sweden | collected 2011-10 | study: EMG produced TPA metagenomics assembly of the PRJEB12797 data set... | reverse complement strand
AAGTAATGGTTATTTGTATTTTGCAATTCCGGATAGGCAATATACTTTGGAGTTACCAAACAATGTAAAATGTGAGGTGTTAAGTAATGCTCAAATTTGGAAGCATAAGATTAAAGTCGCAGGGGAATGATAAAGTATTCTTCTTCTATTGGTACATTAGTAACGATTTATACGAACGCATTGATATAATCTCTGATACAAGTAAATACAATGTCATTAACACAATAAGTTGTGAGGCGTCTCTTTATCGTGGAAAGTCTGAGTTGATTTATGGTGATAAGAATCTTATAAAAGATTTCCTCTCTATAAAGCATAAAGCTTCTTATCTTCATATTAAAGAGGATAAGCAGGTTAGCGTTGATGGAAAAGATTTTATTATGGAGATAACCAAGTCAGCAGAAGATACAGGAATATTTTACTATAATAAACTTGTAAACGGTAGACTTGAAAGAGAGGTTTATGTTACAGAGATTGGAGAAATAGATACAGCTAAGATTACTTATGAGTCTAGTAATATTGAGCTGCTGAGACCTATCAACTTAAATCTTTACTATTCCGTTACAATCGGAGAAGATAAGATTGTTAAGACTGCGAAGTCTGGGGATTATGAATATCTTCCACTTGATGAGCTCCTTAGGAGATATCCTGAGGTTAAGCATGTATATGACGAAGATTACGTGGTTATAACTTCTTATGAAGAAGCTATAGAAAGATTTGAGATTTGGAAGAATAGCAAAGAACAATTAAAGTCTTTCGATATAGAGTCTATGGATACAAACTGGGGTCCTTATTCTAGTAATAGAATAACTGGAATCTTCTTAGGGTTTGGTACTCATTGGTCTACCTATTTTCCGTTCAGGCAGGATAACTTTGAGTATAATCTTCCATTGGACTTTATGAGGAAAATATTCGATGCAATAAATAATCAGCCTCCTTATCCTGAGGTTATAATGTTAGCTCACAATGTTCAATTCGAGCTTTCAGGATTCTATCAGGAGTTTAGGGAATATATAAGATGTGACGTAGATACCTATCTTCTATCTGTTCTTGTCGACCCTATTATCAAGAAGAACAGTCACACTCTAAAATCAATTACTGCAAAGGTTGATGGAAGGTTTTATCTTACCCTTAATCAAATATTTGTAGGAAAGGTTGCATTCAATGTCTTACCACCTGAGATTGTAAAAATTTATGGATGTCCTGATGCCACCTCTCCTGCTAAGATTTATCCTTACCTTATGGATAAACTCCCTAAGGACGAGCAATACGTTTTATCTCTTGAAAATAAACTTCCTGTTATCTGTATGATGGAAACTTTCTATGGTTTAAGAATGGACCAAGAAAGGCTTACTTCTCTTATAGAAGATGAGGAATGGAAAATCAAGAGACTTGGAGATTTGTTTAGACAGATTCATCATACATCAAAGAATATAAATAGTTATGATGTTATGAAAGAAATAATTTATGACAGACTTAGATGTAGAGTTGAAGTAACAACCCAAAAGGGATTACCTGCTACTTCAAAGTTTGCTATAGATAGAATTATAGAACTTGGAACTAAGAAGATCGAAGAAGGAACTCCTATTCCTGAAGACATTGTTGATAGACATGGAGAGGTTATCTTATCTGGAAAAGATTTGGCGTCTAACAAATATCCCTCCTTGGTTATCTACCAGGCTTATAAGAAATGCTGTAAAGAGTACGGTGCTCTTAAGCGTCTTAAGTCGCACTCTGATAGGGATTTCTTTAAGTTTTACATCAATCAGGTTGGTGCTGGTTCTAATAGGCAAACATCAGATGCTCATCAGTTTTCCGATACGATGAAATCATGTGTATTGGCTGATAGTCCTCATCATCAGTTGGTATCTTGTGACTGGAAGCAGATAGAGTTAAGAATACTTGCAGCGTTGGCTGGTCAAAAGGATTTGCTTGATTTGATGGCAGACCCTAATGTTGATATCCACAGGGCTATTCTTTCTATTATTCAGAATAAGCCAATTTATATGATTTCTGAGGAAGATAGAAAAGCTGGTAAATCTGTAAACTTTGGAGTTGTCTACATGATGACAAAATATGGATTAGCTAAGAAAGATTTTGGTCCTGGTTACACTTTAGCTAATCTACTTGAAGAGGAAAGAAAGATTACTGATTTCTTCAATGGTCTTCCTCTTATAAAGAAATATCTTGATAGTAACTTAGAGTTCCTTAAAACTCATGGTTATATCAAAACTGCATTTAACTATTATAGATTCTTCCCTGAGTTGCTTGACCCTACTCTTGATTCCAAGAAGGCTCAATCTCTTCTGAGGTCTGGAAATAATACACCTGTTCAAGGTACTGGTGCAGGACTCTTAAAGATTTCTATGACCTTAGTGTGGAATTATATAAGAAAGAAAGGTTGGGACAAGGAGAAAGACTATGATGGTGTGATGCTACCTAAAGCAAGAATAATGTTACCTATTCACGATGAAATCTTATTCTCTTATGATAAAGACGAAATCACGATGGAAGAGATTATTGATATGTTTAAGGAATGTATGGAGTTGGATATTGATGGATTTCCTCCTCTATTTGCAGCACCTGCTTTTATCAATAATTGGTACGATGGGAAAAATCCTATCTACGAGGTTGATATTCCCTTACGTGATAAAATTGTGGAAGAGTATCATAAAGGTAACTATATGCTTACTGGACACTCTTATCTTGATGTTCTTAATGAGTACAGAGATAATGAATTGAGAGAATATATGGAGAGGCTTATCTCAAAGTATAAAACTGTTGATGAAGTTACTAAACATGTAACAGATGATTCTCTTACTCATACTCTTATTGAGACTCTTATCTCTGACAAAAAGGAGAGAAAGAAGTTTACTCATATAGAGCGTATTCATGAGGCTGTTAAGAGGTATTTTGAGAAACTTGAGAATAATGGTAAACTTGACATTATTAAGAATTCTGCTTATGCTGAAGATGAACAGGATAAAGTAGAATTTATGGAAGTTGATGAATGGGCAAAGAATTATGCTCATATCGATGCGGATGGAAATATTATTGATGAAGAGATAGATGAAGCATCATCCGAAGGCGAAGATGATGGAAACTATATGGAGTTGCTTCCTATTGAGCAGAGATTTGTTCCTAAGTGTACTTGCATTTATTTAATGAATGAGTGTATTGTAGACTTAACGGATTATGATACTGCTACTGTAGGAAATAGTATACACCTGGCTCTTCAGAAATTAACTAGTCCATCAGAGTTTTACAATTTGATTTATATAATAGGAGCAAGACAAATCAAGACGCATAAGAAGATAGGATATATTCCTGATAAGATTGATGAGATATTTGCTCTCTATGCGAATAAGGAGGATGAAAAAGATGCCGTTTACGGGAGCTAACCAAAATCCCGACCCTATGAGGAGGGAACAAGCGCTTAACAATGCTTTGAATAATGTAACATCATCACAACAGGGCGCCCCTACTACACCCGTTACACCTGCTAATGCAACTGCTGAGGCTTTAGCCAGGATGCAACAGAATCAGCAGATTCCTAATATGACCGACCAGATGAGGATGCAGTATGAGAGGCAGAGACAGCAGGAATTACAGAGACAACAAATGATGCAGCAACAGCAGGCTAGAGCACAGTCTATGCAAGGTCAACCTGTAACTGTTCAACAACCTACACCACCGCCTAGCTCCGCTGTTCCTCCACAGTACTCAAATGTTCCTCCTAGTTCTGCTGTTCCATTAAATCAGACTACTATGCAACAGGGAGCTTCTTATAATCCAAATGGCGTACCTAATGCAAATGCAGGTCAGAATGTTGGTGCTGTACCTCAGGCTAATGTTCCTAACAGTAATAACCAAAGTGATTCAAATGGTAAACCTGGATTCAGTCTTAATCCAAAGATGATACTTATTATCGTGGGAATCGTTATTGTGTTTATTATTGTATATATCATCTTATCTGGAATGCAATCAGGTAAAGTTCCGGAAGAGGAATCATTGCCGTCAGAGGAAGATTTTGAATGGGTAATGCCTGAAGAGCAGGTATTTAAATACACTTCGGAGCAGATTGAGAAATTGCGTGCTGTTGGATATACTGGAGATGAGATTGAATTACATCAGGAATATGCAGATGATTTCGATGCTCTTATCAAAGATGCGGAAGATGCAAGACAGGCTTATATCGATGAAGCCTTAGCTACTGTTCAGGATAACACATCTGATGAGTATAAAGCTTATATTGGTCAGACTTGGTTACCCTTAGCAGAAAGAACAGATATGCAGACTTTTGAGAATATTGGAATGTATTATTCTCAGAGAGTAAATGTTGATTATGAGAAAGTTCCTGTACATGGGAATCAACTTATGATTAAACTTTACTTGGATGATGATAACCATGACAACTATGTGTTCTGTATAGTTACACCTGAGGAATGGCTGTCTCTTAAGGATTATGGAAACGTCATTGCTAACTACACTTATTGTACTTCTGTAGTTGATGATGGTACTGGAATGTTGGTAGAGGATTTGAGTAGAATCTTTATAACTGAGATATATCTTGAAATTATTTAACGGAGAAAATGTATGTCTATGTGGTTAAAGCATGCAGAGGATTCTATGTTACCTGAGTGGTTGAGGAGTTCCTTATCCTCAACCTGCTCATACTGTCAGAGTCCTATGCTGAATTATTATAACGACGATTATCGTTGTACAAATAGGAAATGTTCTAATCCAACTTGCCCGGGAATTATTGCGGCTCGTGGTGAATTTATAATGAAACTACTTGGTGTTAAAGGTGTAGGGTTTAAGACCTGTCTTACAAAAGTAAAAGGCGGAGGAGTAAAAGACCAAGTTAAACTCTTACCTATATTTGGAGTCAAACCGACTGTTACTCTCTATGACTATTTACGTTTGCATTGCTTTAGTGGCGTTGACGGAGAATGGGAAAAGATTTGTAAGAAGCTGGATGTTTATACTCTTGACGAGCTTTTCAATTCTTATGATGGAAAGTTTAAATCCTTATTGCTTGAGAACAAGGATTTACTCTATGATGATTTACAGTATGTGAATCTCGTAGAGAAACCAAAGAACAGAGTTGCTACAAACAAAAGGATTTATCTTACAATAATGATTACAGGAACTCCTAATGGTTACAGTAGTAAAGACCAATTTGTAGATACCCTTAATGCAAATATGTTGGGAAAGATTGTAATCATTCATCAGAGAACTAAGAAGCAAACTGGTGTTGATTATCTTATACGTGAGCAAGGCTCTACAACAAGAGGTAAAGTGGAGGCTGCTATACGCGGTGGTATTCCTATTGTTACATCCTCGGAGTTTATAGGAATTTTGATAGATAAACTCAAGGGTATGGCTGTTGAAAATAATCAATAGTCCACATCATATTTAAGTAATAAAGTATAGGAGGTTGTGTATGAATATTCTTCAATTTATTCATCAATACTATCCAATCGAGGAACGTATCAAAGATAAGCTTGCTGACCCTTATAAGAGAATTGAGCAGATGGATGACCTTCCTTATGATAAAATCGGTCCTGACGAGTATGGTAATATTACCAAGCTTGTTGAGGTTGATGAAGTTACGGATATTCCTGTCATTGATTTGATTTCTATATCTAAGGAAGAAATTGACCGTTCAGACAATGAGGCTCTTAGGGAAGTTTGGTATGCTTATATGGACCAGGTGGATATTACTGATGTTAACATTGTTGAGATTATGGAGTGTGTTAAGTTATACAAGAATAATTCCGAGAGGAGAAGAGCACAATTAGATGTACTTTCTTTATAAGAAATCTAAAAAGGCTGTCCTACCTAAATTCGATTACATGCTCAAGAATTTTAATGAGTTCTATGACTTAGCAAAGGTATTGGATATTTCATTTCATGGTGCTTATAATATCAATATTAAGAGTGATAATTATGATGACATAATTGGTTTCATAAACATGAGTGAGAGTTACAGATATCTTATTGTTTATATTGAAACGAATCAGACTCTTATTGATTACATTGCACTTAGGAAACCTGATGTTAGTCTTAAAGACTCAAAGTCTGATTTCGAGATTTATAAAGATTTAATTGCTAAATATCGAATCCTATTTGACAAGAAAAGTATTAGTCTCCTTTATGGTTCTATAGGTCATGAATATGATGAGATGGAAAGTGCTTTATCTCTTATAAAGACTACATTCCCTAATGTTCGTCCTGTTACTGAAAAGGAGCTTTCGCAATTATTTGTTTTGAATGATTTGATTTATCCAAGACAAGTTTGTATTTACTTCTTATTGTTTGATAGGTGGAGATATAGCAAACTTGAAAGATGTATCGAATATTTTGGTAATGACCTTGTACTCTATTCCATCAGAAAAACAATCCGTAATCTATATGATGAGAAAGTTAAATATCTTAAGACTGGAGCTGGTTCAAAACTTATTAAGTCCTTATCCATCAATAACATTCTTCATATGCTTAGGTGTATGGATTATGAGAGAGATGGTTTTATGGATATAAGAACAATATTAATGATGTATGAGAAAGGAGTAAGTATTAATGATTTTGTACAGGAAAGAACCGTACCCGTTACAAATGAAGAATATAATCCTATTGGATGATTATTCTACAGGTGGTGTGGTGTATGTTAGTAAAGTAACGTATGAACAGGCAGTTGTTTTGTTCGACAGACAAGAAGGCGATGTCAATAATTTGATGAGGTTCTTCAATCAGGATGGAGACGTTGCATGGAAGAGTGTGCCCGGTCTTAAGGAATTGATGGGAGCTTTCAAGGATAGTGCACCTGAACCTTTAAACATTCTTGCACCTTTCCTTAGGATGCTCGGAAAGAATAAAGGTCTCGACCTTACTGATGCTCCTATTGAGAAGGCTTATGGTATTTTGCATCAAATCTCGAACATGATTGATTTCAATGCAATTACCCTTGTGCCTGCTAGTGTGAGAACCCCTATATCTATTCCTAACATTTTGCTGAATTCTTATCAGCAGAGTTGGGATAATATTTGCACATCTTTGGAAGAGCAGGTTGCTATGTCCTATATTCCTCAGAGTCCTATTGGTCCCTATACTCAACCTCTTCTGCCTTTGGATTCTATATTTAATCCTACTTCTGCTCCTGCTGTTCCCGCTCCTGCTTCTGTTAATGTTTCAGAGCCTGAGAATGTTGAGACCAATGATGAGGAAGATGTAGAAGATGATAATTATGATGTAACTGATTTATTTGCTTCCTTTAAGCCAGTGTCTCTGGATGGACCTGCAGATGATAAGAAGTCTTCTTCAACATCTCCTGCAAGTGCGGAATCGTCTTCTAATGTAATTACTGATTCGGAAGAAGTTAAGCAGGCAGAGGCACTTGAGGCTTCTAAGATCTTGGATGAATTTGATGTATAATGGAGGGATTTGACTATGAGTGATTTTACTGCAAGTGGATTAGTTATCGGTGTCTTGGCAATGTTGTTCTTTACGCCTGGAATGTTCTGTAAGGGGATTCTTACAATCTCCAATGAGGAGTTAACAGGAGGACAGAAAGTCTTATGCTTTATCCCTATTGTCAACATATTCAAAACAGAGAAAGAATATTGGGGTAAGCTGTGGCTTATTTCTTATTCCATAATCGTTATGGTTCTTTCTATCATTGCGAAGTTTGCGACATGGTACTTTATGCATTCTAACGTTACACTTAATCTTGTTACTACGATTCTTGTTCTTGTGGCAGTTGCATTTATGTTTATCGCGAATGCTATCGGAGTTTGGACTATTATTCGTGATACTGATGCAACCTCTACTGGCAAGGCTATTTTCTTTTCTGTATTGTTCCCTATTGGTCAGTACTTCGTAGGTTCTTATGTACCTACTATAGTGAGCAAGTCACAGAATAAGGAGGCTACTTTCAATACATGAAAATAAATATTGGGGAACTTACTGAACGTAAGACATCAGCAATGTATCCGAATCTTACAATTGTTAACCCCAATGATACTGTACCTGTTATGGTGAAAATATTAGAGAAAGGAGATATGCAATTACTCATAGAATTTAAGGGTGTTATGAAAGTTGTGTCTACAATATCAGAATCAGCTATGAATATAGATAAGCTTCTTAGAACGTGTGGTCAGCTTATCTATGCTAAGGCTGAAAACAAGAAGTACATAATAAATGACATCCTCGAATATATGGAATGCATTAGTGAATAAAATGGATTTACTTGTGTATTGTGCTATCTTACTTATCGCTGGTTTTATGAGAGTAAGTAAAACTTCCAGTGTCTCTGACGAAGTAAACATAACAGGTACTACAGGAATTGTAGAGTCTTGTGATTTGCCTTATGGTAACAATTATCAATTGCTGAAAGAGCCTGGAGCTTATACATACATTCTTAGAGAATTGGGGTTGATGTAAATGTTAAACACTTTGATTATTGTGTCTGCTATTTTGTGGATTGGCGGTTTCTTCATAAATGGTTTTACTGTTTATCAGATCCTCCTTATTATCCCTACAATTATGTTTGCTATGAGAAAGTTTGGTATTCACATCAAACTTGCAAACATTTTACTGGTAGAGTTTTTCTTCTTATTTGCTAGCACTGTGTGGAGACTTATATTTCACAAGGCTATTTTATGGAGATGGTTGGTTTCTCTTCTTATAAGAATAATCTTCTTTTGTATAATCATTTATGATGATACTGTTTATGTTTATGTGACGGAGGAAAAGAAGAAAGATGGTTAACAGGTTAACTGGTAAAGTAAACGATATTTCCTTTATAAAGAATATCGATACGAATCTTGATTTGTGTTCAATGACTATAGACTTTGATGAAGTCAAAATATTTTATGACCACTCGGATTTGATTCCTTTCTTACATGAGGAAGTTATATATACTATACGTCCTGATGTGATTGATGGAAGACCTGAAACGGTTATATGTGAGCTTGCTAAGTTATCTACTATCCAGACTGTTCAGAGTATTGAAAATGTAAAATTAGTTCCTGAAGGAAATAAGAGAACTGTTTGCAATTTCAGTATAAAAGATATTCAGTTTGGAAGTTTTAATCCCGGGTGTGTTGCTTACTTATCAGGGTTTGAGCTTGGTAGCTCTAAGAAAGCAAAATGGTTTGATTGCACTCTTATAGACAGAGAATCAAAAGAGTTCAGTCTTAGGTTATTTCAGAGCAAAGGTGATTATGAGCATACTGAGGATGTCTTTAGCACATTTGTGAATCATTATGTTCAGTTTGATTTGGAATCTACTAAATATGGATTTCAGGCATCTGAGATTAATGTTCTTACAAATGATGTTGAATTGTCTCCTGAGGTTGAGGTAGCAAGAAGCATTTATCTTAGTGAGATTGAGAAAGATGAAGCTCTTAAGAAATACGAGGAATCTTATCATCTTATGGATAACTTGTTATCTTACATTGATGGTGAACCTGGTTACATGCTCGTTAGGATTGTATCTGAGATTTACATGATAAATGCAATTGACAATATTTCATGTGACTTAGATATCAAGGCTATGAAGCGTGCAGCTGTTTGTTCAAGAGGTTATTGCTTACCTCATTCAGCTAAGTGGTCAAAACCTATGCTTAATACGAATAAAGCAATGAAAGTTCCTGAGTTACGTTCAGACAGGGAATTAATGTGTATTCTTGATGTTTTAACTGATGAGCAGGTTTCCTCTACAAAGGCTACTTATATAAAGGTAAGAGGCTTGGTCGAGGATATTATAAAAATAAGGAGAGGTATTATTTATGAAAAAGGTAATAACAATTTTGATGACCTTATGTCTGCTTTTAACGGGTTGCTCTAGTGGTAGCAAAAATCCTGATGGTGATGTTACTGTTAAATGGCAGGCTGGCCAGATTTTCTTTGGAAGTAAAACTTTGCCTATAGTAACTTATTCCGGATATGAAGCTACAATTTCAGATGGAGTTTATCAATACGATTTATCTATTGATGAAGTCAAAGACCTTACTATGTTATCTGTTAATACGCAGGGTATTGAAGAGATTAACATGGATAAATATAAGGGAATGTTCGGCTACGGGGAGTACTTAGGTACAAAGTATACTCTGGTGCGTAAAGTTGCAGATGGTCTTTGCTATGTGTGCCAGGTATCCTCTAGTAATATGGATGAAGCTATTGTACAGACTAAGATGGCTGGATATCTTGAGGATATTGTTCTTACAAATGGACAGGTTTATTGTCAGTTTGGTGACGAGTTCGTATTCGGAAATGATTATGATGTTGTCACTGTTAGAGCTGATGGTGCTGTTATTTCTGGAATAGCAAAAGTAACTGCTGGAACTAAAGCTGAATGTAATACTCCTTATATGGTTACGCAGGGAAAGAAAGAATACCAGCTTATGAAGTATAGTACTTCTAAATATGATTATTATTCTTATAACGGATATCTTATTCAGTTGGCTGCTGGAATGAGCATTGAGAGCTATATAACTTTTAAGTGAGGATTCCTATGGGAAGAAAGTTAGCACATATAAATGTCATAGCAACTGAAAAAGAGATTTACAAAGGAAAATGTACACCTATCGATGAAAAAGATACTTCTATGAGAGAGACTTGTGTTAAGCGTCTATTGGAGACATTTGATGTCTTAGCTGGTAAATGTCAGGGTATAGCTGCTCCTCAGGTTTATCTTAATAAGAGAGCTATTCTTGTGAGATGGAAGAAAGGCGATAAACCTGTTATAATGTTTAATCCTGAGATAATTAAGTCTATAGGAAGTGTTAAATCGAATGAGGCTTGCCTATCAGAAGGAGATATCAGATTCATTGTAAGGCGTCCTATTGCTGCTCTTATCAGTTGGTATGACATTGATTGGAAATTTCATCAGGAGTGGATTACATACAGAAAGGCAAGAATCTTCTGTCATGAATGTGACCACTTAAATGGTATATTATTAAAAGATAGAGTTAAGGAGAACTATAAATGAAATTGACTGTTATCTTTCCTAAGCTTGGTGCATATTTACGTAAAGATGATGATACCTATAGAATGTATAGGAATAGAATAAAGGGTAAACTTGATGAACTTGCTACTTTGGGAGTTACGTGGCAGAGTTTTATTGAGGATGCTTTAGCATGGAAAGTTTATGAAGAATTGGGTTACGAGAATGTTGAACGTTTAAGCTTATTACCAGAGTCTGA
>ERZ842401.7438-NODE-7438-length-11205-cov-9.180628_pt1 | contig 11205 bp, 1 predicted proteins | sample MGYA00521270_ERZ842401 | MGnify/ENA primary metagenome ERZ842401 (study PRJEB31892, sample SAMEA3878208) | bioreactor metagenome | biome: Moose rumen | place: Sweden | collected 2011-10 | study: EMG produced TPA metagenomics assembly of the PRJEB12797 data set... | reverse complement strand
ATCCCCAATCCCCAATAATTTATAAATATATTTAATTATCTTTATTAAATTTAAAAAATAATATAAGTATTTATAATATAAAATTAAAATTTAATTTAAAAAAATTGTCATGAAATATGTAAATATAAAATAAATGAAGAATAATGAGAATGGTGATAAATCCAATTCTCTTAAGGTAGGTATTCCAATATATCCAAATATAAAAAATTCTAATAATTTAAATATGCAAGAAACTAAAACTAGGCTTAATAATTTAAGTTTTGCGAGTATTTCTTTTGATGATATAAATTTGAAAAATAATGAAAAAAAGAAAAATGATAATGATTTAATAACGGTAAAAAAGAATGTAAAAGAAAATAATAATGAAATAAAAATAGAGGGCGAAGAAGATGAGGAAAAAGATGAAAAAGAAAATAATTTAATAAATATTAATAATAATTTAATTGAAAATGATGATATTAAAGAATCACAGAGATTAGAAGAACTATTAAGTGAAAAAGATTTAAATAATGATTTTATAAAAGAACAAAATTCTAATTTATTAAAAATTAATAATAAAACTAATGATATAATAATTGAGAATGAAGGAGAAGAAATATTTAATGATAATAACCTTCAAAAAGAAGGAATAAATGATAATAATAATAAAAATAAAGGATATTATAAATTTAAATCATTATATTCAGATAAAGAACGTGTAAATGATGAAGAAAGCAAAATATCGAATATAATTAATATTAACATAAAAAATGAGAAAGAAAAAGAAAATGAAGAAGAGGATTTTGATTTCGAAAATCATGAAGAAAATGAAAGCAATACTCCAATAGAAGAAAAAAAAGTTAATGAAGAAAAAGAATTATTAGAAGAAAAAATTAATGAGTCAGATAAAAAAGAGCAAGAAAAAAAAGTTGAGGAAAATGAAAAGGAAGAAAAGGAAGAGGAAAAGAAAGAGGAACAAAAATCAGAAATACATAATATAGAAGAAAAAGATGAAGAAGAAAAATATAAAGAAAATGAAAAAGTAGAAGATAACAAAGAAATAAAAGAAAAAAATAATATTCAAAATAATGAAAATAATATGAATGAAGAAAAAATAAAGGAAAAACAAAATGAAATAAATGATGAAAATTCAGAAAAAAATGATAGCGAAGAAATAAAGTCTGAAAATGAAGAAAATAATAAAATAGAAAAAGGAGAAGAAAAAGAAAAAGAAAAAAATGTATTTAAAGCTAAAGAAGAAATAATAAAAAATTCAGAGGAACTTGAAAAAGGAAAAAATATAAAAGAAAAGGAAAAAGAAATAATAAATAAAGAAAAAAAGGAAGAAAAGGATAATATAACAGAAAAAGAAAAAGAGAAAGAATCTGATTCAAATGAAAGTTCTGAAAATGATAGTTGTGATTCAAAAAAAGGCTCAAAAGAAATTAATAATATAAATAATATAAAAAAAGAAGAAAATAATAGAGAAAATAAGATATTAGATTTAAATAATATTAAAACTAAAAATAATAATAATGAAAATAAAGATATAATTAATATAAATAAGGAAATAAAAGAACCAAATTCAGAAAATAAAGAAGAAGAAAAAGATGAGCTGAATAATAATATAAATCAAAATTTGAATAGAATAACTGAGGGAGTAAATATTTTTTATAATTATATAAATATTCAATATAAAAATAAATTTATAATCTTATTAAAGCAAAGAAATTCGTTTTTATTAAAAATAAATAATGCTCTTATAACTTTAGAAAACATCATATTTCAAATAAAACTTTTTCACAAAAAAAAACTTTTTATAAATATATTACCCAAACAAACTTTGAATATTCACCAAAAGAAACGCTTATCAACAAAGCCAAAGAATATAATATTTAATGAAAATCTTAATTCACCTAAATTATCAAGAACAAATTCGAATATTAAAAATAAAATAAAAAAATTGGAATTTATTAAACAAAGAGAAACAGAATACATAAATATGATAGAAAAGCAAAAGCAAAAAAAACAAGAATTAATAGAAAATATAAATATGAAAATCAAAAAAAGTCAAAAATTTGAAGAAACTCCCAATAAAAAAGATGATATATTAATTAATTCTGATAGAAGTTCTTCTGAGCTTAGTGATTATTATGAGCCAAGAAATAATTTTAAAAATGGTTTTGAAATTTTAATTTTTTTATTTAAAAAGAATATTCAAAAGAATGAAATTATTTTTTTAGAAAATTTAAAAGAGAAAATATCAGCAAAAAAAACTAATAATAAAAAAACTTTATTGAAGAATAAAATTTTTTCGACTAAAAAAATTCCATCAAAAAATTATGATGAAATAAAGCCTAAATATTTAAATAAAATTCTTGATTTAAAAGATGCCAAATCTGTATCTAACACATTAGAATTGGAAGAGGAAGATGAATCTAATAATAGAAGCGGATTTATAACATTGAACCAACCAAATTATGACAAAGAAAAAATGTCAGACAAAAAACAATTAAGTGAATATGATTTATTTTACAAAGAGCAATTTTTCCAAAATGAATTATTCGTATACGATGTTGAAAATATAGAAGACAAAGTCGAAGCAGAAATAAAAAAAGAAATGACCCGATTAAATTTAAAACAGAAATTAATCGCAACAAAAAAATTAAAAGAAGTAAACGAACTAAAAAATTTAGATACAAAACAATTGCAATTAGAAATAGACGATTTACAAGAAAAATATAATAAAATAAAAAAAAAAGCTGAGCCAAAATTAGAACTTGAAATGAATAACACAGAAGGATTTTTACATTTCGGGAGAATGTTAGGAAATTACTTTAGTGATGAAGAAGAAATAATTTTTCCTAAATTCGCACTCGAAAGCGAAAAACAAACAGCTGCAAGCGATGTTATTGATTTTAAATTATTAAGAAAAGAAGAAGTAGCTAGAAGATATTTTGATTATTGTTGTTGTTTAGAACAAAGAAAAAAAATAAATAAAGTATTAGTATATGCAAGATATTTTTGTCGCTTTTTTGTAGATAATTGGATTTTTGATAATTTATCTTTATTAATAATTATCATAAATACAATATTAATATTAATAAGTGAGCCAACAGATCCAAATAATATAGGCAATACCTACGATAATTATTTTTTAATTTTTTACACATTAGAAGCAATACTTAAAATAATATCATTCCGTTTCATCACAGCAGAAGATGCCTATATAAAAGATGCCTGGAACATCCTCGATTTTTTTGTAGTAATAATTGGTTGGATTTCTTTCATATTAGAGCATACAATGAACGGTACTAAAATATCAGGTCTTGCTGGTTTAAGAGCATTTAGGATATTAAGACCATTTAAAACTGTGAAAAGATTTAAAGGTTTAAAAAAATTAGTAACGGCTTTATTAGCCTCGATTGGACATTTAGGGGAAACTTCTATTGTCTTATTCTTTTTTTTTTTGATATTTTCAATAGCAGGAACACAAATGTGGCAAGGATTATTTTTCCGAAGATGTATGAGTGTTAATTATGGATATTTAGTTTCAACTCAACAAGATACTGGAATGTGTTCATTCGATGTTGATTGTGAACAATATAATACATATGGAGAAAATTTCATTTGTGCAAAAGGATATAGAAATCCGAATTCAGGTGCAGTAAATTTTGATAATACTTTATCAGCTTTTGTTACTGTATTTGTCATGGTTACATTAGAAGGTTGGACTGATATATTTACTTATGTGAATAAAACTTTTAAAGATAAAATATATATAAATACAATTATTATATTTTTTTATTTTCATACTTTTATTTTCATAGCAGCTTTTTATTTAATAAATTTATTTCTTGCTGTAACAAATTCAGAATTTGAACATATTGAAACGTCAAGGAAACAATTAAAAGAAAAAAAAAGTTTTTTTAAATTAATTAAAGATAGATATGATGTTAAAGAACGAGAAAAAAAAGAAAGAAAAGAAAAAGAAAGACAATTAAAAGCAAGTAATAATAAAAAAAGTAATGAAACATTAAGACAACTTTATTATAAAATAAATGATGAAGCTTTTCATATTCATACTAATAAAAGAAATATACCTATAGTATATACTACTGTAAAAGATATGTATATAATGACCAATCAAAATCCCGAAAATTTATATATACAATCGAAAAGAATTGATGAAGAAGAAACTTTTTTGTCGAAAGATATTAAAAGACAACAAAGAGAAATTGACGAATTAATGAGTAAGCAAATAAAAGATGAAAAAATAAGAAAAAAATTTTTGAAAAAATTAAGTGTGAATAATGAAGTGAATATTAAACAACATAACTTAAGAAAAGTAAAAACAACAAGTTCTTCTGCACAAAAAAATAGAGCAAAAATAATTAAAAAAGTAAATAATAGTGATAAAAATATAATCAAAATAACAAATAAAGAAGAAAATATTCAAAATATACAAAATGTACAAAATCCTAATAAATCTAAAAGGCGAAAAAGTAGAGCATTTAATATGAAAGAAGAATTAATAAAAAACGAAAAAATGAGAAAACAACTATCAAAAGAAATATTAAAAGAATTAAATGATATAAAAATAGATCTTATAGAAATATCAATAGATAATACTCAAAAATTTTTAAAAGATAAAATAAATGATATAGCCAAAAACAGTAATAATTTAGGTAAAAAGAATAAAAAGAATGATAGTAGGAAAGAAAATTATGATGAATTAGATTTAGGCCAATTCCCTGATTTAAATGTAGAAAAAAGAGATAAAGAAAGAAAAGTAAAAAGAACTACTCAAAGATTAAGAAAAAAGAGGATGACTACAAAAATGCTAAATATGGAACAAGAAGAAGAACAATTTAATAAAAATAAAGGCGATTTAAGTAAACTTAATTTATTTGGAAATAAGCATATTGATGAAGAGAAAAGGAAAATTAAATTACCTCAACAATTAAGTATTATAAATGATTTATCTCTTTCTGATATCGAAGATAATTCAAATAGAAATAAATTATTATTACTTAGACAACAACGTTTTGGTCAAGAATTATTAAGAGAAAAGTCTTTAAAATTATTAAATTCAGAAGATGAGAAACAAGATAAAGAAGAGTCAATACTACCGGAAAAGCAAAAACTGATATCAATAGATAAAGATGATAGTTTTTCATCAATACTAAAAGAGAGAAAAGTATTAGTTGATCTTCAAAATAATTTTAATGTCATTTCTAAATTTATAAAGCCTAAATCAAATTTAGATTTTTTAAATAAGCAAAGAAAGGAAGAATTTAATAAAAAAAGATTATCATATATTGAAGAAAAATATCAATTAATGAAAAAAGAGGCAAATAAAGAACAAGAAAAAGATTCTGAAAGTAATAGTGATAGTTCAACTATAAAAAAACAAGAAGATGATTCATTTCTTGCATTTGTTAATAATATACATAATAAAGAAAATATAGATATTAAAAAATTAGAAGAAGATAAAAGCTATACAAAATCATTATTAGAGGTAGATAAATCCTTAATAAGTTTTCAAAATGAACTTTCTTTAGATGATATAAATTTATTACCAAAAGAAATCTATAATAAAAAAATATACAAATTAGATTATTTGCAAAATGATTCAATTAGAAATAATGTAAAATTAAGTAAATTAGTTGAATTAATTAGAACCTCTTTTTTTGATCGTGAATCTATAAATACTAATATTAATTTAACAACAAAGCAACAATCAGATTATTATAAAAGAATGAATAGAAGACTTAATGATTTATTAGTTGTAGATATTAAAAAAGTTAGGGGGCGTAATGTAAATAATAAAGATTTAAATGTAAGCTATGTATGGAATAATTATAATTCTGCCAAATTTTTTGAAAAGAAAAAAGATAAATATTCAGATGATGAAGATGAAGATGAACTTGATGTAAATAATATATCAAGAGAGCCTATTAAAGAATTAATGAAAGGATATAAAGGGAAAATTTTACTTGATGAAAATAATGATAATGAAAATAATAATAATAACGAAAATCAGAAAGTAATTCAAGAAGATAAAAAACAAGATAAAGAAGATGATTTTGAAGTCCTTGAAACTGAACAAAAATTTATAGAAACGAAAAAATCAATGAGATTTCCTAAAAGAGTGGACAGAAATAGTGAATTTATATATTCTCATGAAAATCTGCTAAGTACTAAAAAAACAAAAAAAATGAAAGTAACATTTAATGATAAAAAGAAAAGTCAAGAATTAGAAAGGAAGCAAATAAAACAATTAGAAATTAATACAAGTAACGATAATAAAAAGACAAAATTTAATTCAAATCAAGATTTGAATCCAATTGAAAGAAATATAAAATCAAAATCAAGAAAAAATATAATGTCATTAAATTATTTCAAAAAAATTAGACAAAATGTTTTAAAAAAGAAACAAGAAGGAAAAGGAAATTTAATAATAATACCCCAAATTACAATAAGTGAAAAAGTACCTTCAGTATTATTATTCAAAGCAAAAAGCATTGAAAAAAATTTAAAAAAATATCCAAAAGAGAATTCAAAAGCTTTCGAAGTCAAAGAAGAAAATAAAAATTATGAAGACCCTTTAACAGTTATACAAGAAAGAGTTCCCGATAATTTACGTGGTAAAAAATATTATTTAAATTATATATATAATATAAAAGACAAAGATTTAAAAGTCAAAGACAATTTTAAAGTAGACCATTGGGAAAATGAAATCTTTGGTAAGAAAAAAAAATGTTTTAAAAAAAAGCCTTTACCAGAAAACACGGAAGCATTTTTTGTTTTCAATGATAAAAAATTAAATTTACAAAAATATTTATATATGCACCATCAAGATATGAAATTTCAAGAAAAAGATTTATCTTATTTGACTCATAATTTAAAATATTTCCCTTTAAATGTTATGGAATTAATGCCATTACGTCTTCGAAATTTTGGCAACTATTCAAATGGTAAAGAAATTAAACCTGGTGTAATAGGAACTAAACCACTTTCAATGAGCCATGACTTATTTAAATCGAGTGAAAAAACTCTTATGAGTAAAACCCATATGAATAAACCAAGAAATAAGACGAATATTATAACAGGATCTTCATATGCGAATCATTCGAGATATCAAGAAGAAATTTTATTTAGGAAAAATATTTATGAAAGAATTTTTAAAAAAATAAATGAATTAAATTATAATGCTTTATCACACTATTTTTTATTAGAAGAAAATTTATATTATCAAATAGCCGATCAAAAACGAAAAGTTGAAATTATTCAGAAAAATATTGAAAGAAATCGAGAAAAAGAAAATAGGTTTGAAGTCAAACAAGAAATAGTAAATATATTGGAATTCGATGTAAAAACAAATTCAAGGAAATATATTCAATGGAGTGGTGATGATGTATTAACTCATCAAGAAGATAGTGACAAAAATAGAAAAATATGGAATTCAATGATAAATTCTTTAGAAGATTTTAGTATTATTATTTGGCATAAGAACATTTGGATACAACGTTTCCAAAAATTAAGATATGCTTTTTACATTTTAGCAACCAATGATTATTTTGATTATGCAATATTAAGTATAGTAATAATTAATTCAATATTTATGGCATTAGATGGAAATTTAATTAAACCTGAAATCATCCAAAAAATCGAAATAGCTAATTACGTATTTAATTCTATATTTATACTCGAATATATAGTTAAATTTATAGGATTGACTCCTTTTGTTTATTATTCAGATGCTTTTACTTATTTAGATACTTTAATAATTACTTTTGCGATTTTAGATATGTCTTCTCCTGAGAATGACTCTAATATGAGTAATGTATCATCTAAATTATCTTTTTTACGTGTTTTTCGTATATTTAGAGTAATTCGATTAACTAAAATTTTACGAAGATTAAAAAGTATGAGATTAATTATAGTTTCTATTAAAAAAGCTTTATCTAATGTTTCTTATATTGTATGCATATTAATTATGTTTATATTGATTTTCCAATTATTAGGTATGTCATTACTTAGTGGTAATTATCATTATCGTTCTTTTTTTATTGGATTTTATACAACATATCAAATATTAACCTTAGAAAATTGGAATTCTTTACTTTATGAAATATGGCCAATGAATTATTTCTGTTTTTTCTATTTTGTTGCTTGGATATTTATTGGTAATTATGTAATATTTAATCTATTTATATCAATTTTATTACAATCATTTGATGAAGAGGAAGAAGAGGATGAAGATGATTTAACTTTAGATGAAAAAGTAGAAAAGATATATCTATTACCTACATATTTAAATATGGTGAAACATTCTTACGATAAAAATGCAAAAAAAAAATTGAAACCGTACAGAAAAAAATTTAATAAAAATGAAAATAATGAAAAAGAGCAAGAAAATATTAATGAAGATGAATCTCTTTTGGATTCTAAAAGTTTTAGTCAAATTAAAACCTCAAATAATTTTAAAGAATCTTATTTTAAGAGTTCATCCTTTCTTGATAAAGAAAATTCCCTAGAATTATCAAGATCAATGGATTTAAAATCTCATGATAATAATAATATAAATGATGAAGAAAGCGATGATTATCAAAGTTCCATTGAACAGAAAATGGCTTTTTGGAAACAAGTAAATGCAATATTTGCAAAAAATGATTGTGAATATTCACTATATATACTTCCTCAAACCAATCAGTTTAGAATTTTCTGTATGAAATTAATAGTAAATGTTTGGTTTGACCGTTTTATATTATTTTTAATATTATGTTCAACAGCACGTTTGGTAGTTGATACATTTGTTTCAGGGTATGAATTCGTCTTAACTTTTGATATATTAGATGCTATATTTAATACTATTTTTTTATTAGAATGTCTTTTCAAAATATTTGCAATGGGTTTTGTCTTTGATGAAGGTAGTTATCTTCGTGATAATTGGAATAAAATCGACATAATAATAGTAATATGTTCAGCTTTTGATTTCCAGAATTTATTTACAAAATATTTCACTAGTGGACGTAGTACATCATCTGTTCAATTTTTAAAAGTAATAAGATTACTAAGAACATTACGTCCTTTAAGATTCATATCACATAATGTTCAATTAAAATTAATTATCACATCATTATTTGATTCAATTTTACCTATATGTAATGCTTTATTTATTGTTATTGTGGTTTATTATATGTTTAGTATTGTTGGCATTTCCTTGTTTTATACTAATATGCATAATTGTTATATAATGAAGGAAGGAGGAATGGCAGAATTAGCCGCTGATGATTTTGATTCAAGTTTAAGCGAAAATAATATCAATGATGATATGATATCAATATTAGATTTTTGTTCAGATAGATATAATGGTATTATGGATACTGGGCCTGCTTTTAAATTTACGAATATTGTTACATCATTTATTACCGCATATGTTTTATCTACTATGGAAGGATGGCCTGATATAATGAATTCATATAATATTTATGGAAATTATTATGGAATTTATTTTATTGTATATAATTTAGTAGTGGCATATTTCTTCCTTAATTTATTCACTGGTATAATGTTTAGATGTTTTAATGAAGCATTTAAAAGGGAACAAAAAATAGCAGAAGATGATAAAAAAGCCCCAAAATATTATGATTTTCTAACTCAAATATGTAATGCTGAAACTCATTATATAGTTTGGAAAAAGCCCAAACATGGAAGCTTTTTTTACTTGTTAAGAGAATTTGCTGATAGTACATATTTAGATAATTTTATTATGATAGTTATTTTTCTTAATATGATTATAATGGCACTCAGTTATGAAGGAAGTTCATCTTCATATAATTTATTTTTAACTATAGTAAATTATATATTCACCGGAATATTTATCATTGAATGTATCATAAAATTAATTGCATACGGCATACGGCCTTATTTTCATTCAAGTTGGAATCGATTTGATTTTTTCGTTGTAATAGCAAGTATAGTTGATTTAGCAGTTGCTAATATTGAAGGATTCGATGCAAGTTTTTTGAAGTCTTTTCAAATAATCAGAGTTTTAAGAGTAACGAGAATTACACGTGTTTTAAGATTAATAAAGTCTTTGAAAGGTTTAGAAAAATTAATTCAGACTTTATCTTGGTCATTAACAGCTTTAGCTAATGTTTTGCTTTTAATGCTTATATTTTTCTGTATTTTTGCCATATTAGGATGTTATTTCTATGATAATATTATATATGAAGATTATAAAAATGTTTTTGTTTATGTAAATGAATATTATAATTTTAATAATTTTTATGACTCGTTTTTACTTGTATTTCGTTGTGCAACTGGGGAAAATTGGAATAATATAATGATAGAATATGCTTTTATTGATACAGAAAAAGTAAGTGAAGCTTATGCTTATATTTATTTTATCATAAGTAATTTTATTAATTCTATTATTATGTTAAATCTTTTTTTGATGGTAACTTTACAACAATATGATGAATTCACCAATAAAAATTATAATCCTATTGAAAAATTCGAATCGTTTTTAATCGATTTTAATAATGCTTGGAATAAATTTTCAGATGATGAAAATGAAGGATTTCGAATTAAAAAAATATATTTAACGCATTTTTTTTCTGAATTTAATTGGAAAAAATTAAATTTTCCGGAACAAGGCAAAAATGAAGCTATTAAAAAATATGTATCTGAATTAAGATTAAGAACAGATGATGAAGATTATGTATATTATCATGATGTTATTTATAAAATAATTAATAAACAAATGGGAAGTTTAATTGATAGAAATAATCCGGATAATAATACCATATTCAAAAAAGAAATTAAAGTTCAGAAAGAAATAAGACATATGATTACTGACTATATTAATAAAAAATCAAAAAAAGGTAATAAAAAACAAAAAAGTTTGTTGATTACTTATAATCCTTTAACTTCACATTTATACTTCAAAACTTCTTATTTATATTTGAAGACCTTTTTGGATTATTATAGAAAAAATGCAGAAATGCTCAAAAATATCGATGAACAGAAATCGAAGAAATCAAGTTCATTAAAATAATGTTGTATTTTCAAAGTTGAATGAATATATATAAGAATATATTTATATTTTCTTAATCATATATTTCTATAAATAAATACAATCATTATATAGTATTAAAAAATAATATTTTTTATTAAATATTAAAATATATTATATAATATTATTTTTTCATCTTT
>ERZ842401.7437-NODE-7437-length-11205-cov-10.689955_pt1 | contig 11205 bp, 11 predicted proteins | sample MGYA00521270_ERZ842401 | MGnify/ENA primary metagenome ERZ842401 (study PRJEB31892, sample SAMEA3878208) | bioreactor metagenome | biome: Moose rumen | place: Sweden | collected 2011-10 | study: EMG produced TPA metagenomics assembly of the PRJEB12797 data set... | reverse complement strand
ATTTGACCTGCGCTATCTGCGCATGGCACGCATCTGGGCAGAGAACAGTTACTGCCAACGCCGCCAAGTAGGAGCCCTGGTGGTGAAGGAGGGTATGATTATCAGCGACGGCTATAACGGTACGCCCAGTGGATTCGAAAATATCTGCGAGGATGAGAACAACGTGACGAAGCCCTATGTGCTGCATGCCGAGGCTAACGCCATCACCAAACTCGCCCGCTCTAACAATAACAGCGACGGCTCGACCATCTATATCACGGCATCGCCGTGTATCGAGTGCGCCAAACTTATCATCCAGTCGGGCATCAAAAGGGTGGTATACGGAGAGCAGTACCGCCTGACCGACGGTATCGACCTCTTGAAGCGCGCTGGCATCGAGACTATTTACATCAATCCTGAAGAAACATGAGTGAGAAGAAGAATAACCGTTTCATGCCTTTGCTGATGGCAGTCAGTGTGGTAGTGGGTATCTTGATTGGTACTTTCTACGCCAACCACTATTCCGGCAATCGGTTGAGCATTATCAATTCGGGTAGCAACAAACTGAACAACCTGCTCAGACTGGTGGATGACCAATATGTGGACACCGTCAACGTGAATGACCTCGTGGAGAAGGCAATGCCGCAGATCCTCGCGGAACTCGACCCCCACTCTGTCTATATCTCAGCAAAAGACATGGAGGTGATGAACGACGACCTGAAAGGCTCGTTCTCGGGCGTAGGTATTGAGTTCACCATCCGCCAGGACACCCTCCACGTGCAGAATGTCATCAAGAACGGACCTGCGGAGAGGGCTGGTGTGATCGCTGGCGATATGATTGTGAAGGTAGATGACCAGAACTTCACTGGTAAGACACTGACCAACGAGGAGGCGATGCACCGTTTGAAGGGACCGAAGGACACAAAGGTCAAACTAGGCATCCTGCGCAACAAGGAGAAGATCATCCGTAACTTTGTCGTAACACGTGGCGACATCCCCACCAAGAGTGTTACCGCCGCCTATATGCTGAACGACAATACTGGCTATATCCGCGTCAAGAACTTTGGCGAGAACACTTATCCAGAACTGTTGATTGCCCTTGCGAAACTCTCACAGCAGCGATTCGAGAACCTCACCATCGACCTCAGGGGCAACACTGGAGGCTACCTGGAGTCTGCCGTACAGATTGCCAACGAGTTCCTTCCCAAAGGACAGTTGATCGTCTATACCCAGGGACGTAAGTCTGCACGACAGGAGTATCGCAGTGACGGACGCGGCTCCTACCAGCAGATACCTCTGGTGGTACTCATCGACGAGGGTTCCGCCTCAGCCAGTGAGATTCTGGCAGGTGCCATCCAAGACAACGACCGTGGCACGATTATCGGACGCCGCTCGTTCGGTAAGGGCTTGGTACAGAAACCGATGGCTTTCAACGACGGCTCGATGATCCGCCTGACCATCGCCCGTTACTATTCGCCTTCCGGACGTTGCATCCAGAAACCCTATGTCTCTGGAGACAACAAAGACTATGAGGAAGACCTGCTGGCAAGATATGAGCATGGGGAATTCTTCTCACAAGACAGCATCAAGCATACAGGTCCCGCCTACAAGACCCGCATCGGACGAGAGGTGTTTGGTGGTGGAGGCATCACCCCTGATATCTTCGTGGCAGAGGATACGGTGGATGTCACCTCTTACTATAAGCAGGCCTCGATGAGCGGACTCATCTTGCAGTTTGCCTTCGATTACACAGACAACAATCGCCAGAAACTGAACGAGTATAAGACAGCAAAAGACTTGGCGAAATACCTCGTCAAGCAGAATTCCGTAGAACAGTTTGCCACCTTTGCGGAGAAGAACGGGCTGAAACGCCGCAACCTCATGATACAACGCTCTCACAAACTCCTTGAGCGGTATATCAATAGCCGCATCATCTATAACATGATGAGTGAGGAGGCTTGGCTGCAATACCTGAACGATGACGACCCCGCCATCAAGGAGACACTGAAGGTGTTCCAAGCAGATCTTGCTTTCCCACAGGTTCCGCAGAAACCAGAGAAAAAGAAAGCAGCATGACCAGCAAACAAGAGATACGTAAGATGCTTCGGCAGAGAGGATCCGCTGGTTCCGCTGCTGAAGCATCTGCTATCATCAAACGTCTCAGAGCACACCCTCGGGTACAACGCACACGTACCTTATTAATATATAGTGCTCTCCCCGATGAGATTCCCACCCAGCAACTCATCGACGATTTACTGCGGGAGGGCAAGACCATCCTATTGCCTTGTGTCATCAGTGACACCCAGATGGAACTGCGTCGCTATACAGGGGCCTCAGACTTACAACAAGGAGCCTTTGGCATCATGGAGCCCTCAGGAGAACTCTTTACTGACTACAACCAAATTGGCGTCGCCATCATCCCTGGTGTCGCCTTTGACAAGGAGGGACACCGTTTAGGCAGAGGAAAGGGCTACTATGACCGTTTCCTTCCACTTCTGGACAATACTTATAAGATTGGAGTCTGTTATCCTTACCGACTACTGGAGCATATCCCCACCGACGAGCACGACATCCCCATGGACGAGATCATATCCTAGAAACGGATATCCGTAATTACCTGCTCACCCACTACCGCATTGAGTTTCTTCACCAATTCCCCTCGCATCATCGACAAATCAGAGCGAAGGGAAGGATTGGACAGACGAACATAGAGGGTCTGATTATAGATATAGGTGTTCAATGTGTAACGTGCGATGGCAGGACCGACAACCTCAGGCCACGCCTCCACCAACCGCTTCTGGTTTAACGGTGTCTCCAATCCCTGTTCTCTTAATGTCCTCAACAGGACCTCTTTCAATGATTCTGTCTTCTGTCTAAACATCCTTCTGCGTTATCTCTCCGTTATCAACATAGAATATCTTATAGTCGAGGGCATTCGCCCTGAGAATCTGGTCGAGATGGTCACGGTTGGTGTCTGTGATGAAAATCTGACCGAAAGCGTCTCCCGACACCAGTCGCACAATCTGCTCCACACGCTCGGCATCCAACTTGTCGAAGATATCATCCAACAACAATAAAGGAGTGGTCTTAGAGGCGGTGCGCTTGAGGAAATCAAACTGTGCGAGTTTCAAGGCAATCGCAAAGGTCTTGTTCTGCCCTTGGGAGCCCTCCCGCTTCATCAGATGCCCATCCAAGGTGAACTCCAAGTCGTCACGATGAATGCCATGCAAAGAGAAACCTACGGCAAGGTCTTTCGCACGATCTCGCTGGATAACCTCCAACAGCGGTCCACGCTGACAATGAGAGATATAGTTGAGTCCAACACGCTCACGCCCGGACGATATCTTGTCGTAGAACTGCTGGAAGAGAGGCACCAGTTCCCTCACAAAGGCATCACGCTTGCTGAAAATCTCCTCACCAGACACTGCCATCTGTTCCTCCCATATCTGCAGAAGCATAGGATCAGGAGCAGGATCTTCCTGTTTCAGAAGCGTGTTACGCTGCTGATGGGCATTATTGTAACGGGCAAGAGCTTCAATATATGAACGGTCATACTGCGAGATGACCATATCCATCAATCGGCGACGCTCCTCACTTCCTCCTTCTATCAGCAACGTATCTGAAGGGGAGACCACGACCAAAGGTATCAGCCCTATATGCTCAGAAAGACGCTTATACTCCTTCTTATTCCTTTTGAAATGTTTCTTCACCCCGCGTTTGATGCCGCAAGAGATTAACTCGGAGTTCTCTGTGTCCTCCGGGGTCTCTGAGTAAAGTCCCTCAATCATACAGAACGGTTCCTCATGCCGAATGACCTGCGAGTCGATCGGGTTAGAGGCTGAGCGACAGAACGACAGATAATAAACCGCATCCAGCACATTGGTCTTGCCCACCCCATTATGCCCGATGAGACAATTTATCTTAGGCGATAATTCTAAAGAAGCCTCGCGAATGTTCTTATAATTAAGTATAGAAAGTTTTCGGAGTATCATACCAACTGCAAAATTAGTCAAAATTCTGCAAAGCAGCAAAGATTTCGACGAATTGTTTACTACGAAATTTCATAGTAGCAATTTTCAAGGAAAAGGTTGTCAGGTTGACAAAACACCGATAACCATTGGCTTTGCAACCTTTTTGAGGTTGTCAAGGTTGACATAAGGTTGTCAAGAAAAGCAGGGTTAATAATGAATTCTCTCGAGAATTGGGGCGTTTGAAGGCACCTAACGGGGTGAAAGGTGCCTCCTTTCGGATGAATTCTCTCGAGAATCTGGCAAGGAGTGGCAATATAAAGACTTTGATACCCCAAGCAAAAGCATTGTCAAGTCCGGCGTTGGATATAACACCCTTACCACACTCTCACACCCTGTAATGCAAAAATTCTTATATAGAAATTCGTCGAACTCACGTTAATTTAGAAAATACTTTTCGCTCGGAAAGAAAGGAAATTGGCTTTTCATTTGTTTTTCTCTTTCTTTTTTTTGATAAAAATCTCATACTCGACAGAAAAAATATACTTTTTCTGTTCTCGTTTAAACGATTTTTTGTACCTTTGCACTCAATTATAGAAATTGAACGATAAAAAGAAATTAGAATAATGGCAAACAAAAACCAACAAGCCGCCCCTGAGTTGCAGGAGCAGGTAACCAAAGCAGAGGCTTTCTTTGAGAAATACAAGAAGGCTATTATCATTGGCGTCATTGCAATTATTGTAATCATTGTAGGCGCTATTCTCTTCAATAATTACTATCTCGCTCCTCGTGAGAATGAGGCAAATACAGAACTTGCCAAGAGTCAGGAACTATTTGGCTCAGAGCAGTACGACAAGGCACTTGCCGGATTTCAAAAGGTGGCAAACGACTACAGTTCCACTGATGCCGGCAACCTCGCACAACTCTACATCGGTCTCTGTCAGGCTAACCTTGGCAAATGGCAGGAGGCTGTCAATGCCTTAGAGGATTTCAGTGGCAAGGGCGACGCTATGATCTCTCCCGCCGCAGAAGGAGCACTGGGCAATGCTTACGCCAACCTCAATCAACTTGACAAGGCTGTTGAGCACCTGAAGAAAGCCGCTAAGATGGCTGACAACAACTCCCTCTCTCCTACTTTCCTCATTCAGGCCGGTGAGATTCTGGAGAGCCAGGGTAAGAAGGACGAGGCTCTGAAACTGTATCAGGAGGTAAAGGAGAAGTATTTCAACTCCATGCAGTACCAGATTATCGACGAGTATATCGAACGCGCATCTGCTAAGTAATGGCAACCAAGAACCTGTCGGAATACAATGTTGAGAAGGTGCCCGATGCCTCGAATATGATATTCGGCATCGTGGTATCTGAGTGGAATCCTGATATTACAGGTGCCATGCTGGAAGGATGTGTCAACACGCTGGAGAAGCATGGCGCACTGCCCGAAAACATTCACGTTAAGACCGTTCCTGGTTCTTTTGAACTCATCTACGGTGCCCGTCAGATGACACTTAACGACGGTTATGACGCTGTGATTATCCTTGGATGTGTCATTCGTGGTGAGACTCCTCATTTTGACTATATCTGCCAAGGCGTTACCCAAGGTATTGCCCGTCTTAATGCCACCAATAATATCCCCGTGGTCTATGGTCTGCTGACCACCAACGACCTGCAACAGGCGAAAGACCGTGCAGGGGGGCGTCTCGGCAACAAGGGAGACGAGTGTGCCGTGGTTGCCATCAAGATGGCGAAATTCTGATACATAAGATGAAAGGAATTATTAAGGTATGAAATTCATCTCATGGAACGTCAACGGACTGAGGGCTTGCGAGGGCAAGGGCTTCAGTGATATCTTTAAAGAGTTGGATGCGGATTTCTTCTGCCTTCAAGAGACAAAGGTGCAGGAAGGGCAATTAGACTTGCAGTTTGAGGGGTATACCTCTTATTGGAACTATGCGGAAAAGAAGGGGTACTCTGGTACGGCAATCTTCACTAAGCACCAGCCATTGAACGTGGAATATGGTATAGGTATTGATCTGCACGACCACGAAGGACGCGTCATCACATTGGAAATGGAAAACTTTTATCTAGTTACCTGTTACACCCCTAACTCTCAGGACGGACTCAAAAGACTGGAATACCGCATGTCATGGGAAGACGCCTTCCGTTCTTACCTAAAACGTCTCGACCAGAAAAAGCCTGTCATCCTCTGTGGTGATTTGAATGTCGCCCATGAGGAGATAGACCTGAAGAATCCCAAGACCAATCGGATGAACGCAGGTTTCACAGATCAAGAGCGAGAGAAGTTCAGCGACCTGCTTGCCTGCGGTTTCATTGACACCTTCCGAACACTCTATCCTGAGCAAGTCACGTACTCATGGTGGTCGTACCGCTTCCAGGCTCGTCAGAAGAACGCAGGATGGCGTATCGACTACTTTGTCACCAGTGAGCGGCTAAGAGACCGTATCGATGACGCGAAGATTCACACAGAAATCTATGGCAGTGACCACTGTCCCGTTGAATTATCGTTAAAAGATTAAAAAGAAAAGTACCACGAGACAAAAATCGTTGTATCTTTGTCGCGGTTTTCAGAACCACTAAACATGTTTTACTAAAAAGAGAAAGTTATGAAGAAGATTCTTTTAGCAGTGATGGCTGTTGCTGCCATCGGATTCACATCATGTGGTAACAAGACTGCACAGGGCGATGCTGCGGACAGCACCGCCGTAGAGGTGAATGTCGCTGACGAGGAGGCTGATGCCGCTATCGCCGCCCTGACAGCAAACCTGGAGGCTAACGACGCCAACAAGTTCCAGGAGATTCTTGCCACTGTCAAGGACAAGGCTGCCGAGTTGATCAAGGCAAACCCCGAGGCCGCCAAGCAGTATGTTGAGCGTGTACAGTCCTTCCTGAAGGAGAACGCTGACAAGGTAAAGACTGTCATTGGCGACAATGCCGCTGCTGCCGCATTGGTCTCCAGTGTCACAGAGATTGAGCCCGCCTCTATCCTGAACTCCATCACAGAGTCTGCCAGCGATGCCAAGGATGCTGCTGTTGACGCTGTCAACGAGAAGGTTGACAATGCCAAGGCTGCCGCAGAGGAGAAGGCTACCGAGGTAAAGGATGCTGCCAAGCAGAAGGCTAACGATGCTGTCGACAATGCCGCTTCTTCTGTTAAGAAAGGTTTAGGTCTCTAAGTCTGAGCAGATTCACTGAATAAAACAGCCCGTTCGTTGAATAATTTTCACGAATGGGCTGTTTTTGTCTACTTTTGCATCATCTAATCTGAGTATTAACGATTAAAACGAAAGAATATGACTAAGAGAATGATGACCATCCTGCTCATGGCAGCCATGACGATGGTAACAATGATGACAGCATGCTCTTCTGACGACCCGTTGAGCAATGATGACAATGGTAACAACGGTTGGAGCGACAACGGAAGCGATGATGGCAGTTCCACCACATCGACCTATGCGGAGATGACCTCTTTTACTATCGCTATCGACAAGACAACGGCAGAGCCGACCTCATCGGCTACTGCCCAGTATCCCGATGAGGTGGCAGCCTACAGTGCCGACAATTTCGCCACGACAGTCAATATCGACATGGCTAACCCCGTAGACCCTGCCGTAGACGGTGTGACGATTACCATTGACGGCAACCACGTATCGGCCAGTCATGGAAAAACAGAGGGGGTTCGTTATGTGGTCACAGGTACGACGACAGACGGCTCACTGACGATTGACGGCAAGACCGACTTTGCTCTGAACCTCAACAATGCCGATATCACAAACCCTGCCAGCACGGCAATTGATATCGAGAGCAAACTGAATGCCTATCTCGTACTGACAGGCAGCAACAAGGTGACTGACGGCACTACGGCGGACGACAGCCATAAGGGAGCCCTTTTCGCAAAAGGTCCGTTGCTCATCAGCGGCACAGGATCCTTGGAGGTCTACGGTACTTACAATAACGGTATCCACGGCAAGAGCAATGTCGTCATCGACAAGGGTGTCAACCTGTATGTCAAGTCAACCGCCAATCATGGCATCAAGGCAGGAGCCGACATGTATATCAACGGAGGTATCATCAACGTGGAGGTCTCCGCTGCTGGCGCAAAGGCAATCAATGCCGATGCCAACGTGACCGTCAATGGCGGACGTACTACCGTTATCGCCACAGGTGATGGAGAATGGGATGAGGACGAGACACTCACGTATGGAGGAGACACCAAGGCTGCGGCAGGTATTGGCAGTGACGGTAATCTCTATATAAACGGCGGTGAGATCTATGCCAAGGCTACCGGCAGTGGTGGTAAGGGTATCAAGGCAGACTATAAGGCTTATATCACAGGGGGCAAGATCCGCATCATCACGGAGGGTGGACTCTACTATAATAATGGAAAGACAGAGAGTCTGAACTACACGGGTAACACAGATAACCTGCCAAGTGCCTATACCTCTTCTCCCAAGGGTATGAAGATCGGCTCCAAGGACGAGAACGATGTCGCATACGGTGGTCCTCTGGTTATCTCTGGTGGTGACATCATGGTACGCACCAGTGGCAATAATGCCGAGGGCATTGAGAGTAAGGGAACACTTGAGATCTCTGGCGGTACCGTACTGGTCTATGCTCATGACGACGCCATCAACTCCACTGGCGACCTGACCATCTCTGGCGGAACGGTAGTAGCCGTAGGCACTGACAATGACGCTATTGACGCAAATGGGAATATGTATCTCACAGGCGGTACGATTATCGCCTGTGGAACTGGTGGCGCAGAATCGGGCATCGACGTTGATGAAAGTCATAGTCTTACAATTAGCAAATGCTACCTGTTCGGGATCGGAGGACGTATTGATGCGAAATTAGGCAGCACAACACAGGGTATCATCACCACGACAGGCTCCATCACGGCTAACGGCACAGTCAGCGTCAGTGACAGCAGTAACTCTTACACCTTCAATATGCCACCAATATCCTACAACAGTGGAACGATGCTCATCAGCACACCCAACCTGAAGAGTGGCAGCAGTTACACCCTGAAGTCGGGCAGCAGTTCCACGACAGTGACAGCCTCCAACACCATCAACAGCAGTATGGGAGGCGGACAACCTGGAGGCGGTATGCCTGGAGGCGGTCCTGGTGGACATTAATGCAGGAAACACAATAACGACTATCTCTCTGCGTTATATGAAATGGATGCAAGAACAACAGAAACATGAGAATCTGACATATCTGGTGCTATGGGGCATGCTCTTCATAGCACCAGTGCTCAGTCTCTATGTCCGGACGGTCAGCAACGATGCCTTTGAGTTCAGATGGGACGAGGTGCTGATGGTATGGAAACTATTTGCCATCTATCTGGTGATCTTCCTGTTTCATAATTTCTTCCTTGCCCATCTGTTGGTCTACAAGCAGAAACGAGCCATTTACTTCAGTGCTATCGCTATCATTATCGCCGCCTTTGTCGCCTACCAGTGTACGGAAAGACCGAAGGGGGAACCACATGGTCGCCACGACAAGATACACCATGAGCAGATGGCTGACCGCCAACGTCCGCCTATGGAGGATGACATGGCTTTCGAGTTCGACCATGAGCCGCCCCCACCTGACAGGCAGCATCCCAAAAAGCACAGGGGTGAGAAGACCCCCCCTATCATGGTGGGAGAGCATGACATCATCGCACTCATTGTCCTCATCTTGATGCTGGGTATGAATATCGGCATCAAACTTTACTTCAAATCCCGCCGTGACACGAAGATCATGGCAGCCTTGGAGAAGGAGAACCTGGAGCAGCAACTGGAGTACCTGCGCTACCAGATGAATCCTCATTTCCTAATGAACACACTCAACAACATCCATGCGCTGGTGGACATAGACCCCGAGCGTTCCAAAGCGGCTATTATCCAATTATCAAAGATACTGCGCTACGTGCTCTATGAGAGCAACCACGAACGGGTGCCGATGACAAAGGAGAAAGAGTTCATGGAGAACTACGTGTTACTGATGCGGATGCGCTACACTGACAAACTCACCTTCTCCGCCCACATCCCCGACGACGGTCGTGATGTCATGGTTGCACCCATGCTGTTTATTTCGTTTGTCGAGAACGCCTTCAAGCATGGTGTCAGTTACCAGAAGGAGTCGTTCGTCGAGATTAACAGCGAACGCTATAAAGGTAAACAGCAAGAGGATCGCCTGCTCTGGACATGTCGTAACAGCAAACATCCGAAACCAGCCAGTCAAGAGCCCCGTCAGGGCGGTGTTGGCATGATTAATGTACGGCAACGGCTTGACCTTATCTATGGCGAGAACTACTCATTGACTATTAACGACGGGGAAGACACCTACGAAGTGATACTCGATATTCCACTGGGGTGTTAATAATTTGTCATCAGGTTGCATTTTATTCTCCTATTGATTGACGGTATTCCAGAATCTTGTTCTGCAGGTCGGCATAGGCATCGGTGTGCTTGTCGCAGGACTGCTGATATGCCAGTGCCTCGTGGCCGGTGGAGACGTGAATCATGCCGCAATAGGAGAAGCCGTGTTTCTCCATCAGCCGCTGCATGATGGTGTTATCCTGAAAGGTCGGCTTTCCTTATCGTCCTCTTACTCTCCACGTTCGCTACATCGTTTTCAAATCCATCGTGCCTCTCGTTTTTTCAGCAAATATAAGGCTTTTATTCTGATTACAGCCGTCGCCGCCGTTTTCTTTCCCGTTTTTGCAATGGAATTGCCCATATTTACCATTCGTCTAACGACCATTATGAAGCGATACCCCTGCCCGCGAAAAAGCCCCCTGCACCGTGGCCAACTTCCACGAAGCGGAACTCGCGCTCGTTGTTTAGGTGGCTGGTCATCTATGCGGCGGGGGCATTTTCAGATGATAAGCATGATTTGCTTCGATGATGCGCATGATTTGCCTCGATGATGCGCATGATTGACTTCAATGATGCGCATGATTTTTCTGAGTCATCCGTATGACTGTTTCCGGCCATCGGTATCTTCACCTCCGTCCATCCGTGTGAAAATATACGCATTTCCCCTCAAACTTGTACTGCCACGCCCCATGAAACCGACATAATTTTAATATTTCTGGCTATATTCGCTCGGAATTGGAGGAAAATGTGTACCTTTGCACCCGCTAACTCACGCCGAGCCGACTTCTTCGACGAGCCAAGCGGTAAACTGATGACGCAAGATGTCGGAGCGGCTACAGGGAGGGAGCACTACATTTTGGAAATGCGTCGCTGAC
>ERZ842401.7436-NODE-7436-length-11206-cov-7.633934_pt1 | contig 11206 bp, 10 predicted proteins | sample MGYA00521270_ERZ842401 | MGnify/ENA primary metagenome ERZ842401 (study PRJEB31892, sample SAMEA3878208) | bioreactor metagenome | biome: Moose rumen | place: Sweden | collected 2011-10 | study: EMG produced TPA metagenomics assembly of the PRJEB12797 data set... | reverse complement strand
CCCAATGGCTTAAAGGAAAATAGATTGTTTTTATTTAGCTGTACAATTTAGGGGGTGCATCGTTATTTTGTATCAATATGATTGGTAAAGGGGATGTTGCATCACCGAAAATGATACAAAGGCTGATGCCGTCAAGTCCCAATAAACAAGGGCTTCCAGAGATTTGCCGCTCTGGAAGCCCTTAGATTTTGCTCCTGTTTTAGTTACTTATCGTCCTGCCGCCTAGGTAGGGGGTAATTTTTTCGGTCAGGGGTGTTTTTTCGATTTTACCCCCCAAGGTCAAAATTTTACCCCCTGCTGTAGGGGGGGTAAAATGTCAGAGTCTAGAGCCGTGCAACCACGACCACTCTGTCCTCCGGCGAGACATGGAGGACATCGAACGCCCTGTCGGTACTCCACCCCGTCTCGGCTTTGAGCGCACGGACGTTAGCAACGATGTTATCAACACGCCCTTCATTGCGTCCTTTGCTCTCGCCGAAGATAACACCTTCATCATAGCCTTCCCGTCTCTGTTCCTTGAGTTCCATCATCAGCGTCATATACTCCACCCTCGTTTCGTTGTGTTGTTTAAGTCGCTCCACTTCGGCGGCGATGTCCTGCGTGAACTTGCCCTCGGCGGCTTTGCCGTCCACATAGGCGAGAAATTTGTCGATGTCCTCATCCACCTCGCCGATAGTGCCCTTGGTGTTGAGGAAAATCTTCACCGTGTCATCGCCTAGTTCCAACCCGTCCTGCTCGTGGCAAAGATTTGTAAAAGTGTAAATCTTTCGATTGTTGCCGGGGAATGGGTCAAATGTGCAGATGAAGATAACGAAGGACTTTTTGAGTTCGATGTAGTCCTTGCCCTTGCCCAGCACGTTGAGGTCTATCATGGCTTGGTAGTAGCGGGTGCGCTTGGGGAGCCAGGCGAGGGGCTTGTCCGCTGTCTGCATCTCGATGTCGATAATCGTGCCGTCCTCGGTCACCACATAGACATCAAGGCGGATGCCCTTTTGCGTGGGACTTGCCTCCATTGTCTTTTCGGCTTCCGGGTAGATGATGTCCTTCACCTTGATGCCGAGGAGTTTCGTGATGAGCCATATGCAGAGCCGCTTGTTCTGCATGACCTTTTGGAAGAGGAAGTTGTCCCGGATGGTCAGTTCCTCCCATTCCTTTATCCGCGCCATTGGCGTGCCGCCTCCTTTTTCTTAATTTTACAACGGTTTTTTCATTGTGGCAAGTAGTTTCTCAGCAAGCTGAACTCCGCAGTATCGTAGGTAGAAATCACCAGAATTCAAGGTGGCGAAACGCTACAATGGACTGGTGGAGCGGTACGAGAGGGCGAAGGCAAGGTTCGACTAGGTGACGGAGGCCGTCGCCCAGCTATCAGCCAAGGGAGAGAGGCTGGCTGAGTTCATCATGACGCTTGAGGCACAGAAGGAGCCTGTGGCGGAGTTTGATGAGCGGCTCTGGGGCGAAATATGCCAGTGGCATATTTCGGGTGGACTATGTGACGGTGGGCGTGGACAAGCGGCTGACCGTGGTGTTCCGGGATGGGACGGGGGTGCGGGTGTGATATCCTATGGTATCATTGAGCGTACTGTTGATTTTTGAGAAAAGGTATGTTGTCACAGCAACATATAAAAAGAAGGAATCCGCACAACAATGTCGAACTTTTTCTATAGGGACAATATGTTATTGAAAATGAGGGGGAAGCCTCAGTGGCAAAGGGGAGCATTGATAGAGACAGGCTGTATCAAGCCGTAGACTCTTACATCGAGGACAACTACGAGGAGGATGGGTCGTCTCTGGGAATCCTTGACATCATTAAGGGACGTATTTTTGACAAATTGGGCATGCCCACCATTCTCTCCGGCCCGGACATCACCGATGCGTTAGACGATTTGATGCGAACGGAGGGTGAGACCTTTTCCGAGGCGTTGTTGGCATTTATCAAAGACCGTGGTAAAAAGCCCGTGGATATATACACTCGTGCCGGGATCAGCCGTCAGCACTTTCACAAGATTACCCACAGCACAGACTACCAGCCCACCAAGGAAACGGCTCTGGCCTTTGCCGTTGCGTTAAAGCTGTCATTAGACGAGACGGCGGAACTATTGGAGTCGGCAGGATATATATTGTCGAAGAAGAATAAGCGCGACCTCATCGTGGAATACTTCATCAAAGAAAAGATTTACGACGTGGACGAGATTAACTTCAATCTTGACGAGCGGGGCTTTTCTACCCTTACCAATCGTCGCTCCGGCAAGGACGATTAAAATTTCTCAAAAAAATTTGCTCATGTAAACTGCCAGTTTACCTATTGTGATTTTGGCTTGCTATAATGGGGTTACATTAAGGGACTGACCATTTGAAGGAGGCCAAAATTATGAGTTGGGCGAAAAACGGAATGCTGCTGATGGCCGGTGGAGCAATAGGGCTTTGCCTTGCGGCGGCGCTTGAGGTGGCAACGGAAGACGAAAAGCGAGATAAGTACGAAGACGATGATCTGCCCGATGGCATGGATTTGTTGGTGTCAAAAATCCGCTATGAGGCAGAGGCGGCTATGGAGCGTTGCAATACTGATGAAGAGCGGGAGACCGTCTACAGTCAAATCAAGGATGCTGTCCGGGAAATTCAAGAAACCATTTCCGACAAGGGCAACGAAATGATTACGGCGTTGCAGGAGCAGAGTCGCAATATAGCCATCGAACAAGGACAAGGCGGTTTTGAGTGGAAAAAACACCCAAACGGCGATATGCCGCCTATCCCCAAGTGGATGTTAAAAGATACCACCCATCATGAATCTCCGAGCGGTCATGTGCGAGAGATAAGGGAGACCATGCGAAACATGAGCGAGGCATTGGATGATGTAATTACCGCGCTTCATGGGAGCGGAAACCAGTCCGCTCCGCAAACATGATGACCAAAGGGCGCAAACCTCGTAGTGAGATTGAGTATGGCGATGTAGTGTATGTCGGCGAGGGGGAGGCGCAGAGATTCGGCATTTGGACGGGAGAGTCATTCGTACAGTATGCGCCCCATAATGGCGGCAGTCGCAGTGTCCACGAGATTTCCTTCCACAATTTCTTGAGTGGTGCTGCAAAGGTAAGCGTGTGTCGCTTTCCCACACATCGAAACCGTGAAATTTTGATAAATGCGGTGATAGAGGCAATAGAATTTCGCCGTTACCCTGCTCACCTTCTGCAATTGCTGGAAATTATACAGCGGCAAATGACCTATCGCATTTACTCGCCACGGCAGACTGTGCGCCGTGCCAAGAACAGTATTGGGCGAGATGATTTTGACACCGGAGAGGATTTTGCTCTGTGGTGCAAAACGGGTATGATAAAACATAAGGAGATAGAAGTTGCTTCAAAAATTTTGGCAGAGATCTCCGACCGAATGAAGGAGATTTGATATTTTTGTCAAACAGCCTGTACGGATGTTTTTGAAATCCAAAAGGAGACTTTAAAATGGATAAAGACGTGGTAATTTCCCTGAAAAAGAGACGGGATGAAATATTGGAAGAGGGAAGAAAAATCTTCATAGTAAACGCCGGACGTATGAATCACGGAAAAAGCAGTTTGTTTAATTCGCTGCTTAACAAGTCCGTTTTTGCGGTAGATGATATTCGCACCACGATGGTAAGGCAGGATACCGACTTTGACCGAGACGTGGTTATGGTGGATACTCCCGGCTTGGATGCAGACATCCGCGATGACAAAACTGCTTTTGACGCATATCGTCATGCCAACCTGATAATTTTTGTCCATACCGTGAAGACCGGCGCTGTGGAAAGCGATGAAATTGACAGCATCAATCGCATGGCGAAGGAAGCGGCATCCCCCGAATATTTTTGGCGGCATTTTGCGCTTGTATTCTCCAACATTGACGAGTACGACGAAGATAGTGTCGAAGACAGCAAAAAAATGCAGCTAATCGAGGAAGAAAGTCTGCGAAACATAAAGACGGGATGCGGCGAATATGAATTTCCGACATTTAGAGTGTCGAACGCCTATTTTAGCGACGGCAACGAGGCAAATAGTGAACAGTTGCTTGCCATGAGCGGTGTCCGGGAACTCAAAGATTATATTCTCACCCACTTGGACGAATGGCGGCAAGAGCAGGCACAACTGACGGAGCGGCGTTTCTTGCAAGCCAAGCAGGAGGCTATGGATGCCATTGAGAGCGAGCACAAAACTGCCGCCGACAATATGAAGGCGAAGGAAAATCGCTTGACTGATTGGAAAAACTCAGTAGAAGAAAAGTTGGGCAAATTCCATGCGGAAATAAAAGATACCCATGACGCATGGCGTAAGGCCAAGGCAGAGCAGGATAAATTGGAGTCCATTTATCGGTTGGATTGCGATGCCAAGAATATTTTCCGTTCGGTAAACCTTAACATGATTACATGTGTTGCGACACCTTATATCGACCGTCCGTTATCGGATTATAATCAAGATGGCTTCAGTTCTCGGGACTCGGCAAAAAATAAATCAGATAAAATTCGGGAAGAATACGCCGCAGAATGTAATGAATTTTTTAGGCCAAGATGTTCTCCTAGCCTGTGCGAATCTTTAGGGGAAGCCTACGCTTCGCAGATTTACAAAAGTTTATCGGACATGAAAAGCAAATTGGAAAACGCAGTAAGAAAAGCCGGCAAAGTTCGTGTGTTGGATGATGAGCCTCGAATTGGCATTGAAGTTCGCATGCGTGGCGATGATGAATGGTTTGGTTTTTATCTTGACGGAAAATATCTTCCGAAAGATAACGAGAGCTACTGGGCAGCGACATACGAAGAACATTTTGATAGGTTTATTACTCGGTTTAGCGGTAAAGTGCATCGCAGCGATGTGGGACGTAGCATTGACTACTATTACGACTATGAATCCGGATGGTTTGGCGGCGAAAAGAAAGTGAAGCGATATAGCTTTTCCCTGGACTTTGGCGATGGACAAAGCGAATTTGACAAGGTAGCCGCAAACGCTTGCGAATTTTTGTACCGGGAAGCGAATCTTGCCGAATTGCATCGGCAAATAATGGATGGTTTGGAGCGGTCATTTCAGCAGAAAGTCATACAAAAATTGGCGAACAGCAAGGGAATGGAAGTATCCATTTCAGCCGCCTATGATAGCAAACGCAGACAAACAGAACGTCTGCAAAACGAACTTCAATCCAATTTTCGGGAGTGCCTTGACGGATTGTGTTCACTTGAAAATGTCAGCGACCTTCCTACCGTTAAGGACGTACAAAAGCGTCAGTCCTACTATTGCGAGAATATGGGAAATCTCGTGAGCGGCGTAAAAAGCGATATCCAAGAGAGAACTCTGACGGAACTTGCAAATGACCGACAGGAACTTGCTCGGCTCGATAAAATTGCCGCCGAAATTGAGGCTATGCAACTGGATGAGTAAACGCGCAGTACGCTGATAGTTACAGCAAAGAAAAACGGCGGTGCGTTGTTATTTGAGGGGGTATATTGCCGATGGGAACAGAATATATGCAGCAGAGTGCGGCAGATTTTCTGCACAACCTCGACCATATCCAAGCAGAGTTAGCGGGATTCTCCAAGGAGATCGACGCTAAAAGCGATGAGGTGGCGAAACTCTTAACCCGCTTTGAACAGCAAAGCGATGCCATAAAGGGAAGTTTCACCCAATACACAGAAAGCCAAGATCGCATCGGCACGGCGCTCTCCGCTAATTTGACGGCAAAAAACGAAGCCATAAAAGCATGGAAAACAAAGATAGAAAAAGACCGCAAGGGCAGAGAATTCATGCATAAGCATGAAAAATATTTGGTGGTCATGGTTTTTGGTGCAGTAAAAAGCGGCAAAAGCTCCTTGGGCAATTTTATCGGTGGACGCTATTTTAGAAACGCCAAGTTTGATAATGCTTACAAACACCTGCCTATGCCGGTTTTTGAAACCGAGGAAGAAGGGCGTAAAAAGGGCGGCATCAAAGAGGACGAAAAGGGCGAAATCTGGTTTGAGGAAGGCGTAACGGACACCACCGGTTCAATCCAATATTTCACCTTATCCGGCTTGCGCTGGATGGATTCTCCCGGCACGGGTGCCGTGGGCAAAGAAGGAGATATGCGCTCCATGGACGAAATGGTAGATGAGTATATCTCCTATGCGGATATGTGTATTTTTTTAATGAACTCGGCAGAACCGGGACTACAGAAAGATATGCGCTATATGTCCAAAATGTCTCGCGAGGGGCAGGAGGCTATTATCGTCCTGACACGTTCGGATAAAATAAAAACGGAAATTCGGGACGGAAAAGTCAACCGTTATCTCATACCTAAAGATAGTCGTCGGAAGCAGGAAGACGATGTTTGTCAAAGAACGCTTGCCGCTTATCCTAACATCAAGGAAGATCAATGCCGAGCCATAAGCATTTCTACTCTTCTATCCAAACAAGGCATCGAAAATAAGGACGAAAACGCATACCGCAACGGCAATATTGACCAACTGATGCAAATTTTAGGGCGCAAGGCCGCAGGAGATGCTGCCAGAATCAAAGAAAAACGTCCTCGCCGAGCTTTTAATTCCTTTATTGATGATGTGTTAGGCGAAAATAATGCCGACGGCAACGCCGGCATAAACACTTTGCAAGTAAGTCTCTCTCGCGTCAACGAGGCGATTGCCGATAAAAAAAGCGCATTGGACGAAATAACCATGTCTTTGGAACTTTCTTGCAAAAGAGAAATAAAGCGCAAAGTACTGGCGGAAGCATCCTCTTGGGAACGAGATGTACGGAAAAAAGGTGTCACCCTGTCTGCCGAGGAAATCTCCCGACGTGTCGTGAGCATTATGCGCCAAGTCGTACAGCAACGCCTTAACGAGACCGTAAGCAAAATAATTTCCGATTATGAAGCCCATGAGATACAAAGCTTTGCCCTGCAATTTAGCACTCAAGGATTGGAAACCAAAACCGAAACATATACATATGAATATTTTACCGTAGATTATGAAGAGCGCGAGGCACAGGGAATAAAAGAAACTGTGTTAAGCATTTTCGGCAAGAAATATTATCGGGAAGTGAGAAAGAAGCATACCCAATCACAGGTGATTGACATGGGAACTAATCTTGAGGATATATGCGATGAATTGTTGCCGCAACTTGAACAGGAGATTAAGCCCGTTGTAGAGCGCGAGATGGCACATTTGCGAGATTCTTATTTTGTGCCGCAGGAAAACTATGTAAAGTCTATGACTACAGCCCTTCGGGAACTTAAAATTGGCTTGCAGAAATTGAAATTTACGGAGCAGTGATTATATGAGGAGGGAGCAGTATGGAAGATTCCGTTTTGAAAAATTACCAAGCGGAACTTGTAACCAAGTGGGATAATCTTCTTTCCATAACGAAGCCGTATGCGGAGAATGAGATTATCGGCGGGGAGCTTCGAAGCATTGATTTTTTGTACGATAAGGTGAAAAATGCCAAGCCGGAAATTATGTTCTACGGTATTTACAATGCGGGTAAAAGCAGTATTCTCAATGAACTTTTAGGCAGCGACAAAGCCAAAGTGGACGATGTACCCACCACTGACAAGATTGACCGATATGAATGGAATGGTTACTCAATCGTGGATACGCCCGGAGTGGATGCACCGGTCGAACATGAAAAGGTCACGGAGGCGCATCTTGAGCATGCAGATGTCGTTTTATTTGTAATATCCGCTACCGGCTCTCACGATTATTTGGAAAATTATCGTCGCTTAAAATCCATTGCCGAGAGGGGCAAGAAGGTAATTATTGTCCTAAACGATAAGGATGGTAAACTTGGTGGTTCTTCCGATGATGAGCAGGATTTATTGACGGTGAAGCGGCAGGTAACTGCCAATGCCAAGGCTGTCGGTCTGACCGATAATGATTACGTCATTTTGGAAGTGAATGCCGATTATGCCAGAGACGGACGAATTGGGGAATCTGCCGAGCTTATTAAACTGAGCAAAATTCGGGAACTTGAAAAGCTCATTTTATCCGAGTTGAAGCGTATGCCTACCTTCGATATATTGCGCCGCAGCATCTCGGAAATAGAAAAACATTTGGACGTGATAATAAACGAATTAGATAAAGGCGAGGCAAATGCCGATATTCAAGCCATGAATGAATTTTTGGAGGATATTCGCGAGGAGAAAAAAGCAGCCCGGCAAGAGATTATATCCTTCATTGAACGGCGGTCGAGCCGAATGGCAAAGGAACTTCCCAACATTATCTGGGAGCATCGTAGCGAAGGACAAGACGCTATCAATGGTTTGGCACAGAAATATCAGGATGCCTTTTTGCAGGATGTGCAGAACCAGATGCAAATTGTCCTGCAGGGTATTTCCGAGAATTTAAACAGAGCTGCCGACAACTTTTCGGAGCGCGTGTCTGCTTTGCAAGTTGACTCCGCAGCCAATATTCTGCTTCCGAATGACGGCTCAAAAAACATTCCCGCTGTTCCTGCGGAGCAAGATGGTTGGAAGGATAAAATAAGCAATGTAGCCAATGAGTTGCAAAGGATTCTGGAAGAAGCCGAGAAATATAAACGTTATGCCGTCAAGGACGGAAATTCTCTTTCAGAGGCAGTGAAAACTGCTGGGCAAAGTGCCTTAATGGTTCCGGCAGCCGAACAGATTACCAAAAGCATCGGCAAATCCGCAATTGGCAAGGCTCTGTCTGGGACGGCGGTAGCTTCCTTCTTGCCGTCAATACCGCCGATAGCGGTGCCTATAGTTTTCAACCTATTAAAGTCCCTTATTTTTGACGATGATGATAAACGCAGACGGGAGAAGGTCATTGCTGAAAACGAATACCGTAGGCGTGTAGCCGAAGCGGAAGCTCAAGCGCGGCAGGATTTGCAACAGCGGTGCTTGTACGCTTCGGAAGATATGGCCGATAAAATCCGCTTGCAAATGGATCTCATATTGAATCAGATTATAGAGGATTTGCGGCGTCCCATCAGGGAACAGATTGAAACCGGCAAAGGCGAAAAAAGGAACCGTTTATCTGCCCTAACAGATTTGCGACATCTGTATGAAGAATATGAAGCAATTCGGTATGAGTTGGGCACTGTCAAATGAAAATCGGCATATCATATCTGTCTTGTAGGGAGGGATTATTTTGAAATACACGGTACATCGGGCACTCGCTATGCTCAAGACTACTAAGGCTCGAATCGGTAAGGAATTGGCAAGCGAGGATGCCTTTATACGAGTGGCGCGAGGGCAGGAAGATAACATTCGAGGCGTCGCCGTCAAGGATATCGAGCGAGACATCCAAGGCCGTTATGACCGCATTACTGCGCTTATCAACAATTATATCAAGGTGAAAGCTGCCGTGGTCAAGAGCAATGCAGGAATTCTTCCCGGTTCGGAACTTCGCACCGTTCCCATTATGGGACAGCCTCTCACGGTCGCCGAAATCATCGACCTCAACGAAATGGTGTATGGCAACGGACGCACGGGGAAGAATAAAACATTGGGGTTCAAGCCACAGTTTCTTGCCAAGCTAAAGCGAGATTACGTAGAGGCGCAGCAGGAATTCGACGAAATGCAGGAACGGGCGGACAACGAAATCAGCCAGTATATCAAGACCGTATTCGACAAGAAAAAAGATGGCGATGATACGGATGCCGCCGCCAAGGACATCATCGAAGCCACTACCAAGGCTCTTCGTGACAAAAAAGCTCCTCGATTCGTTGACCCGCTGAAAATTGCCGATAAGATTTCCAAGCTGGAAAACGAAATTGAAACCTTCAATGTGGAGGCAGATTCCGCTTTGAGTGAGCAAAATGCCTTGACCACCATAGATATAGACCTCACTGAAATCCAATAATGTTTCGTCTGGATAATATATCGAACAAATCAAAGGCAGAAATTCTGCCACGGACGGTTTTGGTACTTTAGTAAAAGTACATGGAAATAGGCTCAGCAAAAGCCTTTTATGCGATTTTTGAATCGAAAAGCGGAAAATCTCAAAGTATAACTCTAACAGATCAACGCTGAACGTTCAAATTTCTTTCCATTAAAGTCTAACGCATAACACTCAAAGAGGACTTACCCGGCATGAAGCCTCTAATGCGCCCTACAATTTGGGGAATGCAATATACGAGCAGCCGGGATTCCCTGTAAAATCTTCCACAAAGAGATATGGTGCGTCCACACCTTGGTTTTCTCGGAAGCTGATATATTGTCCATACAAATTTCGCCCGCCCTTCACGCCGAGGGGCGGGTTTTATAATAATTTTCAAATGTCCAATTAGGGGGCAAACTCCAGACCAAGGGAGTGCCAATACCACATCTCTTTTTGCCGAAGACTTGCTCCCGCAACTTCGATGTGTGCCACGTTTCAACCTAAGCAACGGACTCTATCTCAGCCTGTCAAACAAATTGCCTTTGCGAGGTCTAACTTCGTCCTTCTGCTCTAGTTTGGCCAAATATTCCTTCAATGCATAATACTCCTGCTTAAAAGGAAACGAGTCATCGCTCAAGAAATCAAGGATATCTTTAAATTCATCCACTTTTTCTCTTATTTCCTCGACAGGAATTTGAAAATCCCAGCCGACAACTTCCGGCTCATCCAAGAAATCCGTATAATACACCGGTAAATCTGAAAAAGGATGCAATCCCGCATCGTTTCCTTCTACGCCATATGATTCGCCATCTTCATCGGATACCATATGGAATTCCGGGTCAAATATGCCGTAAGTCTCAACGACACACGCTTCAAAGAAAGGGATTTTTTCGCTGTCAAGGGGTGGTACATCTAATAGTGAAATGATAAAAGCACAGAGGAATGATTTCGGCTCATTACCGACGGGGTCATAGGTTTCGCCATGTTCATAGTTTATGATTGGGTGTATTTTTTCCAAATATGTCCAATAATCATCCTTCGCGGTACACTCGTTCAATAGCTCCTTCAGATAAGGGACGAAAACAAATTTCTCTATTTTCCTCGGAATCATATCGTACAGCATGGCGAAAGTTTTATCCCCGGTGCGCTCACCTATACGTTCGAAAACATCCGTGGCTATATCGTACAGTTTTTCGTCCATTTGCTTGGAGAAATACACGGCGCAGAAATATTCCTGAAACGAGCGATGAACAAAATAATATTTCCTTCCTTCCGAGTACATGAGACACATACAAGCGCATAAATCATGCAGGAAATCCTTGTATGACGTAAGGGTCAAAAGTATGGTTTGAGCCTTTTCAACTTATCCACAAGTGC
>ERZ842401.7435-NODE-7435-length-11207-cov-2.678174_pt1 | contig 11207 bp, 29 predicted proteins | sample MGYA00521270_ERZ842401 | MGnify/ENA primary metagenome ERZ842401 (study PRJEB31892, sample SAMEA3878208) | bioreactor metagenome | biome: Moose rumen | place: Sweden | collected 2011-10 | study: EMG produced TPA metagenomics assembly of the PRJEB12797 data set... | reverse complement strand
ATTTAATGAACTGGAAACCGTTAAGGTATGGAAAAATGGATGTGTTATTTGGGGAGAAGTTCAGACAATCGTACTTGGAGCGAAGACGTTACCATTTGCAATGGCAGCGGCAGGCGTTGAAGTAGGTGTCAAGAAGACCAAGAAGTACATCAATGAGAAACGTATGGAAAGATTTGAAGTTCTTATGAAACAGTATGAATCCAATATGGAAGTGAAAACCACAACAGTTGGGTTGTAAGGTTATATTCTCTAAAGGAAAGGCTCGCTAAACAGCGAGTCCTTTTCTTTTTTCGCCATCTAAACAACTCCTTTAATGAAGGAGGTGAACTGTTATGTATATTTTAAAAGGTTACAACGTTCCTGACGGCTATATGGGATGGATCGAAGAACTAAAAATTTACAGGTTGTTTGCTTGTGAAAGAGACTATATTGAGTATGTGACAGAAGATTAGTTATATTCTTATGAACGCGAGGCTTACATGGCCTCTTCTTTTTCGCCGTATAAACAACTCCTATAATGACAAAGGAGGACATTATTATGGAACAAGCAAGAGAAGAAACATTATTTGAGAATCTTCAACAGGACTTCAGAAAATATTTAATGTACACGAAGTACAAAATGACGATTCGAGGAATGAAGACCGGCCTGGTGGTCAAAGGAGTTATGATCCTAGGTAAGTTATATTCTGAGAAAGACATGAAAGAGCGTGAATTACTGAAAAAAGAACTGAAAATTCTGTTGATGGCTCTGGATGGAATGAATTATTTCCATAGTGAAGTATAAGTTATTGTCGAATTAGAGTCGTTGTAAAAACAATGACTCTAATTTTTTCGCAACAAAAACAAGTCCTATAATGATAAAGGAGGACATTATTATGAATATTTTGGAAGAGTATTTGAGCAAAGAACTGAAATTGTCGGAAGTAAGAGCAATGGCAGATGTAGTTTTAAAAGAAACAAATATGCTTACAGCACGAGCAGAAGCAATCCGGGATATGGCGGAAACTGAAAAAAATCCGTTAAAAATGGTTGAATATTGTGCTGAAGGAACAATGATCAGCGAACTTATGGCCACGCTTGATGCAATTTCAAGGAAGACAATTGAAGAAGCAGAAAAACGGAATATGATTAAAAAGTAAGTAATTTATCAAAAAGAAACAGAAGTTCTACAAGGGCTTCTGTTTTTGTTTTTCGAAATTTCTCCCGACAGGATTTTTGGTGAAAACTTTGAGATATTATTACGAACCGCCAACTGAATACAGTGTGACAGCTGCTGAAATATATAAATGTGATCATAAGTTATATTCTAAATGTACACTGTATTTATTTGGTGCTAGAGGGCTTGCAGTTGTTCAACAAAGATGGAGCGAAAAGATGAAAGTATCTTGGTGGGGACCAATTGATCCCTGGCTAGTGAATGATATTTGGGGCCAAGATAAATTTATGCTCATTTTTGATAAATACGCCGATTATCCGGATTTCGGAGTGTACCCAACTGTTAATATTAGATGGTTAATGTGGCAATTACGAATGAAACCGATAAAAAGAGCTGATTGGGAGAGCGATCCATTTAACCCGACTAAAAGATAATTCGTGATATTTTCAACCCCTATAATGAAATGTTACAGCAACATAACATGAAATGAAAGGAGAATTATTATGGGTAAAGTAGCAGATGTTTTTAAAGCAATTTCAGCCACATTAACCGTAGGAGGCATGGCAGCAGTGATAATATGCTGGTTTGGCATAATACCATTGGTGGCAACTGTCTTCCAAGGTATGTTTACAGGGCTGGAATTCCTGATAATCATGGCACTAATGATTGCCTTACTGGTAATTGTAGGCAAACTTGTATTTGATGTTGATGTAAAGTGATATTTCAACAAGAGGTCTTAAATTTAAGGCCTCTTGTTTTTTCGCGAAATAAACAACTCGTATAATGAGCAATAAGGCTCAGTTTATATTTTTAAAAACAAAGGAGAAAGTAATATGTTAAAGAAGAAAGCAACAATCCGGACAAGTGGACTCAGTGAGTATCTGAGAAAGGTACAGGACTTGATGCATAGCAACGGAGCAAGATGTGTAGATGTCTTGCCCAGAGTGATGTATGAAGGTGATACTGAAGAAAAGGTACACTTTGAGGCTACGTTCGAGGTAGCAGAAAACAAGGCAGACAAGATCCTGAGAAACAAAAAACTGAATAAGTATTGCAACAGCATGACTACGCTGATTGAGTAGTCAAAAGGAGGTATCCGTAGATTTACGGGTATCTCCTTTTTTCTTTATTGTTCTCCTTTTAAACACATATATTGTCCTGGGCATGACATAAAACTGCCTCTATTTGTGTTTAAAAGGATGTGTATGAAAGGAGGGTTAACATGGAAATTTTTGCTATGTTCACAGTAATAATAACCATGTTATTGCTGTTCTTTTGTGTCGTGATGCTTATCGACGCGTTATTTTGTTACATAATTAAGCGTTGTGATAAAAACGGGAAGGTTAACCCACAGTTGCGTAAGTGGGTAGAGGTACTTGATTGGTTGAAGGAGGAAAAGAAATGAATAATGATCTAAGAAGGGAGCAAATTATGGAAAAAGTATATATTATTGATAAAGTGGAAGGAGCACTTAATGAAAAAGATAATTCATAACAGGATTCGTTGTAAAAACTGTGGAGATATTATCGAGTCTAAAAGCCTGCATGATTTTGTAGTATGCTCATGCGGTGCTTGTTTCACAGATGGAGGACACGATTATATTCGCAGAGGCTGGGATTCGCTTTATGGCGAAAACGAAGAAGATGTAATGGACTATCTGGATGAGTATGAGGAGATAGATGATGAGCAATCAGAAAGTTAAAGCCGATGCCGGTAAACCAAAACTAACACTGGTTCCGCGTCAGATCCTGTGGGATATTTGCGAGGTGCGTGAGTATGGCAACGCAAAATACCCGGATGGAGGACCGGATAACTGGAAACAGGTTGATATTCAGAGATACAGAGACGCTTTGTTTAGACATTTCATGGCATATTTGGATGATCCGGACGGTGTCGATGAAGAAAGCGGAATAGAACACTACAAACACATGGCCTGTAATATGGCCTTTTTGTGTGAGATGGAAACCTGGGATGACATGGAGAAACTATTTTATACAGAGATTGAAAGGAGCAAATAATATGAATATGTTACAGTTACAGGATCGTCTTGGAACGATGATCGAAAAAATCATGGACGAAGAAACCTCGCCTAAACAGCATAGTAAGGATCTTGAATCTGCGGAATACGTTGCTAAGATCGCAAAGCAGATGATCAACAATGCTGATGTTGTTTTAAGAACTGATAAGCTTTGTAATAAAACAGAGCGGATCGATAAGGTGGTTGGCAACAATGAGTAAGCACCATATTTTCACAAAGGAGCAAAATGAATGGATGGTCGAACATGCAACAGAATACTCATATTCTAAGATGGTTGGACCGTTTAATGAAATGTTTGGGACAGACATCACAGAAAACCAGTTAGTGAATCATGGTATATATCATTTGAAACTCGATAAAGGAACCAAAAAGCCTCACAAGTTCACAAAAGATCAGGATGAGTGGATTAAAAGTCATCTTGATGATTATACTTACGCCGACATGGTAAAACCATTTAACGAGTATTTTGGGACAGACTTGACGATCTATCAAATACAAGATCGAGCAATTAAAAGATTGAAACTTAAGAAAAACGATAATTTTTCCAGGTTTAAGAAAGGGCAAAGAGGTAATATTCATAAGCCTCTCCCCATCGGGACCGAGAGATACGATGGTTTCAATCTGTATGTCAAGATAGCTGATGAGAATGTTCCACGCACAGGGCCTATAAGAATAAACAAATCAAACGATCCGAATTGGATTCGTAAGGATCTTCTTGTATGGACTGAAGCTGAAAATCCTTTACCTGATTTTAGTAAAGGCGAGATGCTGATTCATCTGGACAAAGATAAATGCAATTGTGACATTGACAATCTTTATCTTACAACCAGAAAGATAAATTTCATGCTGTCTAAGAACCATTGGCATTCAGATAATCCAAACATAACATTGGCAGCTATTAAATGGTGCGAGGTATATTATGCAATGAAAGGAGCGAATAATGGCTGGGAGACCTGAAACACCGCCATCGTATGTGGTGGATCTGGATAAAATTGTAAATATGATTTATGAACGTGGAAAAACTGAAATGGCAGAATTTCCATGGTCCAGACTCGACATGGATGTTGTAGTTCCTGTTTACGAGTCTTTGCCAGAAGATATAGCAAAAAGAACCATGTGGATATCAGATAATAAAATTTATGTATCGACGAAATCTAGTTATGTCGATTATCTCTTGGTGGAAAGAGGAAAAGACCGGTTCTATATCTATGATAAATTCAAATCTAATGGCACTAGCCACAAGAACAGCTATAAACAGCTAACTTACGAGGTTCCGTATGCGGATGATAGTGCGGAACCTATTTATTTGCCTGTATATTGGAGGGTAAACTGATGGTCAAAGAAGGAAGAAAATTTTTGTTTATATGCGATAGGCAGAAGAATTGCAGATTTTCAAGTGATTGCGGAACCAATTGCACACATACAACTGATATTGATCATGCTAAAAATGATATTCCTGATTCCCTTAGAGAAATGGAAAAACGGTTCGTACGAGATGCAAAGCACCCTGATACATGGTGGGAGGTTGAGTAAGATGAGAGATCATGACGCTGAGAAACATTTTTTAGAGCAGATTCACTATGTTATGAGCAAGTGCACGTATCGGGATGATGTTCGTGGTATAGGAGTATGCTCGCTGAATGTAGCGCCTTGCGAACACGTGTTACACAAAGGCCAATGTGAAGCTGTTGCGGATTATTTTCAAGAAAAAGGCGGTGAGCGGGATGACGAATGAAGAAGCAATAGAAGTTCTGAAATCATATTTGTTCGATGATGACGAGATACTTACCGAGAGTGTAAAAAAGTACGATGAAGCGTTACGCATGGCAATAGAAGCACTACAAGAGCCGAGCCTAAAAGCAACGTGCAAAAAACGCACAGACGTAATCAGCAGACAGGACGGCGAATGGCTCACCGAATACACCGAAGAAGAAGTAGAAAAAGAATTTCCCAATATCGCCAAATATAGCAGACCGAAGGGCAAGTGGATTCCGTTAGATCAAAAATGCGAATACAGATGTGATCAGTGCGGAAAGATAGTGTTTGCCGATGACTCAAACGAACTGAACTATTGTTGTTCCTGCGGAGCAGATATGAGAGGTGAGCAGAATGAAGATCAAACCGTATGGAGTGTGTGATATTTGCGGGGATCTTATAAAAAGCCGTAACACTAAAAATAGGCTCGTAATAAAGCGTCGATTTGTTTGGGGCGGATGGGATGAAATCGAATATGGATACAACAGGATCGATCTTTGTCCGGAATGCCAAGAAAAGATGTTTGAGTGGATCAAATTAGAAAGGAGCAAATAAATGAAATTCGAAGCAAGCTATGAAAACTTAGCAAAGTTTAGAAAAAAGAAAATAAAAACAAGACTTTATGAAACCGGAGTAATAACTCTGTATGAAGTACGGGAAATGTTTAATGAAAAACCTGATGAATCCGACCATGATGTCGGCTGGTTTAAAGAAACGGCTCTTATGAATAAAATTCGTGTAAGAGAGACAAAACAGGGATGGTTTGTATATTTGCCTGAACCGGTCAAGATTCCATGGGATGAAGAAGGCAATATGACAATGGACGGCGAACGAGCGCATATTCAGTCGGAGCGGACGCAGGTAGAAATCGTCGAAGAGCTGATTAATCTTAGAAAAACTATTGAAAATGCAGTCTTTAAGCTGCTCAATTGGTCTCCTATCCGCCTTTGCATCGTTAAAGCCAAGAAGTCCGGTCGTAAGGAAGAACGCCAGGATCGAAAAGCGAAATTTCACCGGTGGGTAAATCTGTCAAAAGGTGTTCAGCAGACAGTAGCTCTTGTGGAGTTTGAGGATGGTCATATCGAGCAGGTACAGCCGGAAAGGATTATATTTATTGATGTCGATAAACCTGAAGGAGAAGGTGAAGCATAATGCTTATGGATACAAATAGTTTGGATTATTATTTATACTTGGATGAAAACGCAAATAGTTATTCCACTTCGATTGAAGATAAATTTAGAGAATATTGGGTCGCCGAAATGAACAGAAAAAAAAAGAACAAGGCCGAAATGGAGAAAAATTATAGACAAAAGTATTCTCAAAAGTATGCAATTAAAAAGAAGTACGAAATCAAACAAATCCTTGTAAACCCTAAAAAGAACACTACCACTGTTCTGTGGGCCGATGGAACACATACAGTAGTAAAGAGATCTGAAAGCGACGAACCTGCTGATATTTGGCAGGTTGTTTCTTATGCTCTTGCTGAGAAAGTCTATGGTTCAAACTCAGCGTTTAAGAGAATTGTAAAAGGTAAAGTCGAAAAGCAGACTAAGAAGGAAAAAGGAAGAAAGGCTGGTGAAAAATGATACTCGAATGGAGAAACGGCCGGTGGTTCGAAAACGGTAAATGGCTTCCAAAGAAAGACTATATTTACCATGCTTCTTCAAATGATGGCCCAAGTATTATTAGTTGTGTTACAGGACAACTGTATAGATTAAGAAATTTTAAAGGGGTGGTGATCATATGAGTGAGAATCTTAAAGAGGTAAGATTTGACAAGTATTGTACTACTTGCAAACATAATAAACCAGATGGCATGTTCAATCCTAACATTGGGTATGATGATGGGGAAAACGGCTGGAGTGGCTTAATAACCAAAGAAGAGATTACTCCTTGTTGTTTCTGCATTGAAGAAGCAGCAAGAGAAGGAACAGAAGTTCCTGTAGAATGGGAAGCAAAATGATATTTAATAAGGAGGTACATAAAATGAGTAACGAATCAGCAAACAAAGGTCTTCTGCTTGGAGAAAAATTCCCGAGGCATTATTTCCCTAAAAAAGGGCCGAATAAGGACGCCGCTTTATACAGATCAGATGTGGTAGCGCAAACAATAGAGAATCTAACACATATGCTTACATCAGATGCTGCGGATTACAGAGAAGCACCTGAAGATTTGATGGGAGCATATGAAGATCTGATTCTTCGCATGAAAGCTATTTCTAAATACGAAAAGAGCATTGCGTTAGGAGATTGATATTATGACTGATCAGGAATTCAAAGCTAAACTCATTTATGAATTACATGAGATAAATCTTAGTTTACGAGAATTATCTGGAAGGAACGTAAGCTCAACAGTAGACGGGTCAAAAGTGAAAAAATCATATGTTGAAACATATTTTACACGAACTATACCAGGCGATAAACAAAATAAAAAATAAATGGTCTTTTCGCGACATTTACAATCCTTTTAATAGATAGGAAGCTATCGACAAATCAAAATTCTGATCAAATGAAAGGAGAATGTAAAATGGGTAAGAATTTTAATTTTGGAGCAACTAGAACACAGAATTCAGAAATCGACGAAGTTACAAAAGAGCAGCTTTTGGCAAAACTGAAGATGGAAGTATGGGCAAAGCGAATCATTAAAGTTGCAAGTGAAGGATTGGCAGCATTTGGAACAGGCTTGGTATCGCTTACCGGGGCATGTGAAATCTGTAATAAAATCCTGGATGGGTATGATGAAGAAAACCCAGCTGGATTTATACGGACCACAGCAGCAATCGGTACGGTACTGCTTGGAAGTGGTGGCATGACAGCAGCTTGGATGGGTGGAGCAAAACTCATTGAATCTGAAATTGAGTCATGGAGCGATAAAGACTTCGAGATACCAGAAGTGGAATATGTTGAGGACGAAGATTGTGATTACGATCCTGATGACAGAATTGAAAGATTTATAAAGTAAACACTTAAGTCCTAAGCATGACTATAAACTGCTTCTTTTTGTTTTGAATCCTTAATTCAAGGATTATATTTTTTTCGTTACATTTTAGAGGTAGGAAGGAGGTAGAAAAGTGAACCTACCAATACTCAAAGCAACTCGCGAGCTTGGTCGATTTGCAATTAAACATGGGCCGACTATTCTGACAATAGGAGGTGGTGTCGGAGTAGTAGCAACTGCAGTGATGACTGGAAGAGCAACCTTGACCGCATCTAAAAAGTTAGAAGAACTCGAATACACTTCTGAGCATAAGCCAACAAGAAGTGAACAAGCAAAAGCGGTGATCCCACGTTATATTCCGCCAGCAATAATCTGTGCTGGGACTGTTGCGTGTATTTTCGGGGCTCATAACATGCATATCCAGAAGCAGGCAGCGTTGGCAGCTGCCTATGCGTTTGCCAACACAAGATTCGAAGAGTACCAGGATAAAGTTTTAGAAGAATACGGCACGAATAGACATAATGAAATCCAGGACAAAGTCGCACAGGACAGAATTGTGAAAAATCCACCGAGGAAAGACGGTTTGAATGTCATTCGGACAAAGTATGGTGATATTTTGTTCATGGATTCATTCACTGCTAGGTACTTTTATAGCTCATATGAAGCGGTTGAAAGAGCCAAAATCGAAGTAACGAAAATCGCACAAAGAGATATGTGTGCATCGTTAAATGATTTCTATGATGCGCTTAGCGTTCCAAGATGCGAGGTTGGAGATTTACTCGGTTGGAATATTTGTGACATTAATGACAGCACTGGAGACCCAACAGTAGTAATAGCAACTAATCGAACATGCAAAACTCCGACACCAGAAGAGTTGCCATGCACAATTATAGATTATGATGTCGAGCCAATGATCGATTTCGACAAGTTATAAGGAGGTAAGTAATGATATTTCGTAACGTTGGACGCGTTGTCGTGCAAAATCTCCCAACAATTATGACCATTGTAGGTTGTGCGGGAGTAGTTACAGGAAGCGTATTGGCTTGCAAAGCAACTTTAAGAGCCGACCAGCTTCTTGCAGAAAACAGATCGGCAATTGAAGCGGTAAAAGAATCCGGTATTTCATCCGAAAAAGTATACCGTAAAGAGTTGACCAAAAGTTATATTTCCGGAGGAATAAACTGGATGAAACTCTATGGCCCTTCAGCACTATTAATTAGTTTTAGTATAGGCAGTATTTTGTATGGGCATAACATTCTCAAAGCTCGGAATTTGGCTGTAATTGGAGCATACAAAGCGCTAACTATCGAGCATCAGGAATATCGTAATAAGATGAAGGAACTTATGGGCTCAGAAGAAGAGCGTAAAGTATATTATGATATTGGAGAACTTGAGATTGGCGATATGGATGGAAAGGAATCGCATAAAGTGCCAATTATTACAGAGCAATCCGATCCGGAGTTGAATTGGAATGAGCATGCTAAGTTTTTCTGTGAATCGTCCATATATTTCAGCAAAAACCCAGAAGAAAACCTAAAATTCCTTATGGATACGATGGGACGGATGCAGGATAAATTCGATAGGCAGGGATATTTGTTCTTGAATGATGTATATAGAGCATTAGACATCCCTGAGACATACGGTGGCTCCGTGTGCGGGTGGATCAAAGGACTTGGTGATAATGCCATTGACTTTGGTATATTTGACTGCTATAAAGAGTCGTCTCACCGATTTGTCAATGGCTATGAGCCTGTAGTACTGCTTGACTTCAATCACGACGGTTATATTGCCGATAAGCTTTGAATGGTAGGTCCATCCTCTCTGGGGATGGGCTTTTATTCAGATGTTTTTGATTACAAATACACAATCTTTTGGTAAAACATGATATTTGGAGGTAAATAAACATGAGTCCGTATATTGCATTTATTCTTGGAGGAGTCGCTGGAGCTCTTATTTACAAAGTAATTTATGACAGCGTAGCAAAAAGAAAACGTAGTGCTTTTATAAAATCTGTAGTTGAGGCAAGTAGCGAGATCGTTAAATCATTGGGGTCTAATAACGATTCAGAAGAAGCTGCAAAAACAGTAGAAGACAATATTGTTGAGTTCACTAACACTGGCGAAATGACCGGTAACGAATTTCAATCAAAAAACTGATCCGCGTCAGATACAACGCTTATAATGGAAAGTATTGATATTTTTGCAAGAAGAAAGGAGCTGGTAAAAATGTTTTTATTTGAATGTTTTATTGTAGCATTGGCATTATGGGTCATATTTGGGAGATGGCTCGGGATGAACGATGAAAAAGATTAAACATTTGAGAAAGGAACTTGACAATGGGTTCCTTTCTTCTTTTTCTTATTCGCGTTAGATACAAATCATATAATGACAAAATAGTTATCGATGTTTAAAACTTAAAAGGAGGAATCGAAATGAGTGATTTCAATGAAAATGTGAACTATGAACCGGAATTCGAAAACAACGACGAAGGTTTGTCAAAGGAAGATCTTGCAGGAGCAGGTCTCATTGGCGCAGCGATGGTTGTTGGTATCGGTGCATATGAAGGAGGCAAGAAACTTGCCCATGTAGTGGGTGAGAAACTTGACAAAAAAGATATGAATCCGATCACTAAAATCAAGCAGAAGTGTCTTGAGAGAAAGCTCAATAAGGAAGCGGACAAATTGGCAAAACAGCAGGCTCGTGAAGCAATTCTGGCTCAGGCAGCGGAGAAAGCAACTGAAAAATCTGACAAAAAGTAGATGATATTTGTCAAAGGATTAGATCCACAGAAATGTGGGTCTTTTTCTTTTATTTTCACTGAAAGGAGAAGATATGTTAATAGCAGGCTTGACAATTGCCCAAATCATAGCGGATATCGGGATAACATCCTTTATGACGCAAGCAATTAATACTCTTATGAAACCAACCGCATTAAATACTGCTCATAAAATTTGTTTGGTTATTGGTGAAGCAGCATTAATAGGTATGGTTTGTGATAAATGTAATGACAGTATGGAGAAAGGTATGGATGAACTTGTTGAACTGTACAAGATGGTCCATGGGAATGAGGTGAAGTAATGGCAGATAAGAACGAATTAATAAATGCTGATTTATACAGACCAAATTCTCATAAGGCTAAAAAAGCAGCTAAAGAAAAATCAGAAGAAGAGAGACGGTCAGTTGATAAGGTCGTTACTGGATCTGTAACTTCAAAAGAGCGCCCAATTCACCAGAAAATCGCAAGATCGTTACTAGCTGATGATATGCAGAATGTAAAAAACTATATTTGGCTGGATGTTTTAATCCCAACAATTAAAGAAGCA
>ERZ842401.7434-NODE-7434-length-11207-cov-3.263271_pt1 | contig 11207 bp, 9 predicted proteins | sample MGYA00521270_ERZ842401 | MGnify/ENA primary metagenome ERZ842401 (study PRJEB31892, sample SAMEA3878208) | bioreactor metagenome | biome: Moose rumen | place: Sweden | collected 2011-10 | study: EMG produced TPA metagenomics assembly of the PRJEB12797 data set... | reverse complement strand
AATATTGAGTTCGAGGAAGAATGGAGATATGATGAAAATAATCATGCTCATCAATCAAAAAATTCTTATAATGGCGAATATCTCTATATTGATTATAGTGAACATACATTTGTATACAAAGAGACTGTAGCTCCGACTTATTCTGAAGAAGGATATGATATTTATTATTGTAGTGTTTGTGAATATGAAACACATTCAAATATAGAAGCTAAATTAGAACATATTTATAGTGATATATATACATATACAGAATCTGAACACTGGAAAGATTGTTTAGATGAAGGTTATAGTGATTTATATTTCGATAAGGGAAGTCATGATTTTGATGTTACTATAACTATAGCTACTTATGATGGCGATGGTTTAGAAGTTCATACTTGTAAAGTATGTAATTATAGTTACGATGTAGTATTGCCACAATTAATTCATGTTTATGATGAAAATTATACATATGATGAAGTTAAGCATTGGCGTAGTTGTTTGGATGAAGGTTATAGTGAATTATTTGTTGATGGTGGGGACCATGAATATATTACAACTGTCATTCCACGAACTATTAATAAAGATGGATATACTCACCATGAGTGTATATGTGGAAAGTATTATGATGATGAATTTATTGATTCTTATGAAAAAGAATCATTAAAATATTTAAGATTTACTTTAGAAAGTAGTGGAACTTATTCAGTAACGATATATAATAAAGCTACTTATGTCTATATACCAAGTACATATGAAGGTGTTAGCGTTACTAAAGTTGGTGCAAATGCGGCTAGTAATAATCGAAATCTAAAATATGTCTATATTCCAGAAGGTGTTACTGAAATAGGTTCTTACGCTTTCTATAACTGCTATAATTTATATCAAGTAGATATTCCATCTACCATGATTACAATTAATAACTCAGCATTTAATAATTGTTATAATCTAGCATCTGTAATTAATCACTCTAGTTTATCAATTACAAAAAATTCAAATCAATATGGTTATGTTGGTTATTATGCTAAAGAAATTATTACTGATGCTAGTGAATCACAACTTAAAGTTGAAGATGGATTTGTTATTTATGATGAAACAACATTAATCAATTATATCGGTGATAATAGGTCCATTAGAATCCCTGAAGGTATAACTATTATTGAAACTTATGCTTTCTATAACAATTCAAGAATGTATCAATTAATATTATCATCAACTCTAGTTAGTAATAAGAGCAATTATACCGGTATTAATAATTTACTTGAAGTTGTTAATTTGTCAAATACTGTATTACCTTATAATTTACGAAATATCGCATCGGTTGTTACTAATTTGGAAGATTCAAAGATTTTTAAAACTGATGATGGATTTATATTATGTAATCTAGGCGATGTTTGCTATCTATTAGAATATATTGGCGATAGTAAAATATTAAGTATCCCAAGTGGAATAACTTATATCTATAGTTATGCTTTTTATGATATGGGTATAGAAGAAATAACTGTTCCTGAAAGTGTTACTTTTCTTGGCGAAAATGCTCTTGGTGGTAGCGACTTAAAGAAGATTTATTGGAATGCAATAAATGCTACTAGTTATGCTTACAATGCAGGAGTCGCAATATATAATAAACCTATTGGTGTTTCTCCTAATTTAGAAGAAGTTATTTTTGGTGAAAATGTAAGTACTATTCCACATCATATGTTTGCACAATTTAATCATATAGTAAATATTACAATTCCTAAATCAGTTATTTCAATTGGAGATAATGCATTCTTTGATTGTGAATCACTAACAACTGTTACTTTTGAAGAAGGCTCATTATTAGAATCAATTGGCAAAAGTAGTTTTAGTATGTGCTCTAATTTGAATAATATAGTTTTACCAAGTCATGTTACGTCAATAGGTGATGGTGCATTTGGATATTGTTATGCCTTAACTAATATAACTTTAAATGATGGATTATTATCTTTAGGTGCTAGTGTATTTAACTCATGTAGTGGCATGCAAACAATTGCTTTACCAAATACGCTAGAATCTCTTGGTAATAATGCCTTTTATGGTTGTAGTGCATTAACTACTATTTCTCTACCTAATAGTTTAAAGACAATTGGTAATTCCATATTTACAAACTGTTATAAAATCAATTATGTTACATTAGATGGTTTAAAATATATTGGAAATGAAGAAAATCCATATTTATATTTATATGGCGTTAATGATAAATCTTTAACAACTTATACAATAAATAGTAATACTAAGTTTATTGGTAATGGTGTATTTAATAATCTTAGTAATTTAAGTTCTATAACATTAGGTGATGGAATTATTGGTATTGGCTCTAATGCTTTCAAAGGAACAATATTAACAGAAATAACAATTGGTGAAAATATTAAGTATATTGGTAGTCAAGCATTTGGATCTATTACAACGCTTGAAGTAGTTTATTATAATGCAATTGATGCTAATCTTGAGGAAATATTTAAAGGAAGTAATAATATTTCTCGAGTTGTAATTGGTGAAAATGTTGAAGTAATTCCAAATACATTTATGAAATCTACTTCATCAAGTTATCCACTATTTACGGAAATTGAAAATGATTCTACAAAACTTACCAAAGTTGGATCATATGCTTTCTATTATTGCATTAATTTAGAATCATTTGATTTAACAGGTGTTACTGAAATTGGATCATCAGCATTCTTTGGATGTTCTAATTTTACTTTAGATTTAAGTAGTAGCGTTAAAGCGATAGGTGATTTAGCATTTAGTGAAATTAAAGATGTCGATAAAGTGGTAATTAGTAATGATGTAGAATTCGGTCGCAATGTTTTCAAAAATACACACATTGATGATTTCACTATTGATATCGAAGTAGATCAATATCAAATGTTTTATCAACAAGACATTAGAAAGTTAACATTCGGTGATCATGTAACTATGATTGCTGAAAGTGCTTTTTCAAATTCAACTATTGAAGTACTTGATTTAAATAAAGTTGAAACAATTGATCGTTATGCTTTTTATAATTGTGGCTCACTTGTAGAACTAACAATTCCAGAAAATGTTCAGTCGATACAATATTATGCTTTCGCAAATTGTGGTAATTTAACTACAGTACATTGGAATGCAATTAATGCAACTGTTAATAGCATATTCTATAATGATTCTGTTTCCACATTAACAATTGGTGAAAATGTTAAATCTATTCCTGGTGGTGTATTCTCTCAATTCAAAATCACTGAAGTTGCATTACCTGAAGGATTAGAAACTATTAATTCTAATGCATTCTATAACACACTATTGACTGAGGTCACTATTCCATCTACAGTTACTAATTTCACTAGTGGTTTTGAAAATTGTTCATTATTGAAGAATGTTTACTTTAAGGCTATTAATTCAACTCATTTTAATCAACAAAGTCCATTTAATGGTTCTCCAATTGAAACTGTTGTCTTTGGTGATGATGTAGAAAATATTCAATCATATTTATTTGCGAATATTAGTACTATTAAAGAAGTTGTTATTCCAGAGAATGTAGTAACAATTGGTTACCATATATTTGAAACTTTAGATAAACTAACAATAAACGCAAAAGAATTAACAAGTGCAAATGATGCTTTCTTTGGCGCTACAGAAATAGTCTTTGGCGATTCTTGCGAAAAAGTTCTAGATGGCATGATTTATTCTACTAAAGCGTCAACAGTGAAAAAAGTTGTTCTTGGTAGGAACGTTCAAACAATTATAAAAGGATCATTTGCTAAGTTTACGAATTTAGAAGAAGTAGTATACAATTGTATAGATGCCATTAATCATCCTACTAATTTATTAGATACTATATTTGCGAGTAATAATAAAGTGGCTAAAATAACAATAGGTAAAGATGTAGAAAAGATTTATATTTATGCATTCTATAATTTAACTGGTGTTAGTGAAGTTGTCTATGAAGGAACAATGAGTGAATGGTCATCAATTGAACTAGAAAAAGGTTGGAATTATTTAGGTGGATATGGTAATTATATTACTACTGTTAAATGTAGCGATGGTAATGTAACAATAGAATAATAAAATTAGGTACTCAATATATTTTATTTGAGTACCTTTTTATAGGAAATAATCATTAAGTTAAATTTTAATATTTAATGATAAAAAATAACTGATACTAAGACATTTTTAAAATTTTTTTTGATATTTCAAAAAAGGGTTTATTTTTAGATTAAAAAGTAGTATAATATAAAATTGTAAAAAAGGAGATTTTAATATGAGTGTTAAATTTGTTTTAAAAGATGACCAAGTTCAAGAATTAAAGAAAAAGATTCAAGAACATAAACAAAAACCTGGTCCATTAATGCCTACATTACATGATGCTCAAGAAATTTTTGGATGTATTCCTATTGAAGTACAAAAGATTATTTCTGAAGAATTAGGTGAAAGTGTTGCCAAGATTAATGGTGTTGTTACATTCTATTCACGTTTTACTATTGAACCTACTGGAAAACATGTTATTAATGTATGCTTAGGTACTGCATGTTATGTTCGTGGTAGCCAACAAGTTATTGATGAATTTTCTAATCAATTAAAAATTAAACCAGGTGAAACTACTGAAGATGGATTATATACATTAGGAGCAACTAGATGTATTGGTGCTTGTGGACTTGATCCAGTATTTACAATTGATGGCCAAGTATATGGTAGTTCTAATCCTAAGACTGCAAGAGATGCATTAGCTAAATTGCAAGCTCAAGAGAATAATTAATATTATGAAATTAAAAGATGTTGTAGAATTATTAGATTGCACTATATTTACACCAGAAAATTATAAAGAAGATTATGATTTAAATTATGGTTTTGGTTCTGATTTAATGAGCGATGCTTTAATGTTATTACGTACTGCACCAGAAGAATTCTTTGAGGAAGGAATGCTTTTAACTGGTTTAGTAACTAATCAATCAATTAGAACTGCGGAAATGTTAGATTTTCAAGTCGTAATGTTTGTTAGGAATAAAAAACCTAGTCAAGCTGTTATTGATGGCGCAATTGAATCAGGAATCATGTTATTAAATACACCTTATTCAATGTTCTCAACTGCTGGGAAATTATGGGAAAAAGGTGTTAGAGGTGTATCTGATTTATAAATATAAAATGTCCGCTCATATGACATTAAACTTGGAGTAGTGTAAAAATTAGTTTTTACTATAAAAATTTTTACTATTAAAAATTATTAATCAAACATTTAAAAATTATGGAAAAATATACTTATCAAATTGTATCAATGGATATGGATAATGCTGGTTCTGTATCTAGTAAAATTAAGAAGTTGCTTAGAGAACGTGGCGTTGACAAAAACATAATTAGACGAGTTGCTATTGCATCTTATGAAGCCGAAATAAATGTTGTAATTCATTCGGTTGGTGGTTATTGCGAAGTCAATATTGATGATGATACTTTGACAATGAATTTTATTGATTATGGTCCAGGAATCATCAGCATCGAAAATGCAATGAAAAAAGGTTGGTCAACTGCTTCTAAATTAGATCATGAATTAGGGTTTGGTGCTGGTATGGGATTTCCTAATATGAAAGATGCAAGTGATAGACTTGATGTTACATCTTCATCAGACGGAACTAATGTGGAAATATTCTTTAATTTGAGGTAATGTATGAAAGTATCTGATATTGTTAATATCGAAGGGATAAAACTTGTTAGTGAAGAAAATGATTTTGATCGTGAGATTGGTGACTTATACACAGGAGACCTGTTAAGCTGGGTTATGGGTCATGCAAGAGGCGATGATGTTTGTTTATTAACAGTTTTAAACACTATTAATGTTATTGCCGTTGCAACACTACTTGATTTATCATGTGTTGTATTTTGTGAAGGTGTTATCCCTACTAATGATATCATTGAAAAAGCAAACGATGAAGGAATTAACCTTTTTAGTTCTAATGATACAACATTTCATACAGCTTTAAAAATATACCAAAGAATTTCATGAAAGTTTATTACGATTTACACATTCATTCAGTTCTGTCTAGTTGTGCTGATGTTTTACAAACACCAAACAATATTCTCAATATGTGCATGCTTAAAGGTTTAGATATGATTGCTATATGTGATCATAATGGTGCTAAACAGTATGCCACAATCGATAAGATAAAAGATAGTTATGATTTTTTAGTAATATACGGAATGGAAATAACCACTCATGAAGGTTTCCATTTATTAGCTTATTTTGAAAAATACGATGAAATAATGGCATTAGATAAGATAATTTGTGATTCGTTGGATAAATCTATTTTACCACCTAATGATCAAGTTATTACTGATGAATACGATTTAGAGATAGAAAAAATACCATATTTTTTAAATCAAAAAATTCCTTTTAGTTTTGAAGAATTGATTAAAATTATTAGGAAATTAAATGGTTTAATTATTCCTGCTCATATTAATCGGAAGAAAACAGGAATATTAGATTTTTATAAAGATTTAAGTAAATTTGATATTGATGCAATAGAGATATATGATGGAAGTGATATCGAAGAATTATTCTCAGAATATCCTTATTTAAAGAATTATCGATATTTAATTAATAGTGATGCTCATGATATTGATGTTATACATGAAAGAGTTCAATACATGGAACTTGATGATTTATCTTTTGCATCATTTAAGAAATATATTCAAGGTAAATAAATAATATGAATGAATTATCTTTGTATATTTTAGACTTGACAGAAAATTCTATTCATGCAAATAGTACTTTAGTTAAATTAACTATTAATGAAAACCATGATTTAGATTTATTAAATGTATTAATCGAAGATGATGGTAAAGGAATGGATAGTGAGACTTTAGCAAGAGTTACTGATCCGTTCTTTACAACTCGTACCACGAGAAAAGTTGGTTTAGGAATTCCTTTATTTAAAGAATTGTGTGAATTATGTGAAGGAAGTTTTGATATTAAATCAACAGTTGGTGTGGGAACAAAAATTGATGCAAAATTTAAGCTTTCATCAATAGATTTACCACCAATTGGGAATATTGTGGATACGGTATACGCTTTGGCATGTAATGAATATAATGTTGATATCGAATTTAGTTATATCTATGATAATAAAGAATTTAAATTTAACACTAAAGATATAAAAGAAATATTAGATGGTGTACCATTGAATGAACCAATGGTTATGAATTGGTTAAAAGATTATGTAACAAGTGGGTTACAAGAAATAAATGCTTATAAATAATTACAGGAGGAACAATGAAATCTTTAGAAGACTTAAAGAGAATTAGAGAAGAAGCTGCAAGAAAAATGCAAATGCGTGACAAAAAAGAAGGCTATCGAGTAGTTGTAGGGATGGCTACATGCGGAATAACAGCTGGTGCAAGACCTGTATTAAATGCACTTGTTGAAGAAGTAAATGAACGCAAATTGGATAATGTGACTGTTACTCAAGTTGGTTGTATGGGCGAATGTGCTTTGGAACCAATCGTTGAAGTATATGATCCAACTGGAACAAGATCAACTTATGCCAAAGTAAAGCCTCAAGACGCAAAGAAAATCATTGAACAACATGTTCTTGGCGGAAAAGTTGTTGATGAATTATTAATCGAGAAATATCGTAAATAGGAGATAAACTATGGCAATTAGAACACAAATCGTAGTGTGTGGTGGAACAGGATGTATGTCATCACACTCAAAAGAAATTAAAGAAGAATTTGTTCGTGTTTTAAGTGAATTAGGCTTAAGCGAAGAAGTTGTTGTTTTCCAAAGTGGTTGCTTTGGGCTTTGTGAAAGAGGACCTGTTGTTATAGTATATCCAGATGAAACTTTCTATGGTCATATGACTATTAGTGATGTTGAACCTTTATGTAAAGAACACATCCTAAAAGGACGTGTTTATGAAAAGAAAGTTTATCGTGAAGCAACTCCTACAGAAAAAGCTAAAATTAAATTATTTAGAGAAATGAATTTCTATGCAAAACAAGAACGTATTGCATTAAAGAATTGTGGTATCATTAATCCTCGTGATATTGATGAATATATTGGCCGTGATGGTTATATGGCATTAGGTAAAGTTTTGAGTGAAATGACTCCTCAAGATGTTATCGATGAAATTACTAAATCTGGTTTACGTGGTCGTGGTGGTGCTGGATTCCCTACTGGTAAAAAATGGAGTTTTTGTGCTGTTAACCAAGGACCTAAATACATGATTTGTAATGCCGATGAAGGTGACCCAGGAGCATTCATGGATAGAGCTGTTCTTGAAGGTGATCCTCATGCGGTTATCGAAGCGATGATTATCGCTGGTTATGCAATTGGCGCTAACCAAGGTTATGTATATTGTCGTGCTGAATATCCACTTGCAGTTGAAAGATTAAATTGGGCAATTAACCAAGCTTATGAATATGGCTTATTAGGCAAAAATATATTAGGTAGTGATTTCTCATTTGACCTAGAAGTTCGTTTAGGCGCTGGTGCTTTCGTTTGTGGAGAAGAAACAGCTTTAATGGCTTCTATCGAGGGTGAAAGAGGTATGCCTAGAAATAAACCACCTTTCCCTGCTAATTGTGGTTTGTGGGGACGTCCAACAGTTATTAATAACGTTGAGACTTTGGCAAATGTTCCTGTAATTATTAATAAAGGTGCTGATTGGTTTAATAAGATTGGTACAGAAAAATCTAAAGGTACTAAAGTATTTGCCTTAGGTGGTAAAATTAATAACACTGGTTTACTAGAAATCCCTATGGGAACAACTTTAAGAGAAGTTATTTTTGGTATCGGTGGTGGTATTCCAAAAGGAAAGAAATTCAAAGCTGTTCAAACTGGTGGACCTAGTGGTGGATGCTTAACTGAAAAACATTTGGACACTCCAATCGATTATGATAACTTAATCGCTGCTGGCTCAATGATGGGTTCTGGTGGTATGATTGTTATGGACGAAGATAACTGTATGGCTGACGTTGCTAGATTCTTCTTAGATTTTACTGTTGATGAATCTTGTGGCAAATGTACTCCTTGTCGTGAAGGAACAAAGAGAATGCTTGAAATCTTAGATAAGATTTGTGCTGGTAAAGGAACTATGGATGATATCCATGATTTACAAAACTTAGCAGAAACTATTAAAGACTCTGCCCTTTGTGGATTAGGACAAACTGCTCCAAACCCTGTTTTATCAACACTTAATAATTTCTATGATGAATATGTTGCTCACGTTGTAGATAAGAAATGTCCTGCTGGCGTTTGTAAAGAATTAATTAAATATTATATTACTGATAAATGCGTTGGTTGTGGTATTTGTGCTAGAGGATGTCCTGCACATGCAATCAGTGGTACTATCAGAGAAAAACATACAATTGATACAAATGCATGTATTAAATGTGGTGCATGTAAAGCCAATTGTAAAGTTGGAGCAATCGTTACAAGATAGGAGGTATCAATAATGGCTGAAGAAAAAATTGTTAATGTTAGTATTAATGGTAAAGTTGTTCAAGTTCCTAGCACAGCTACAGTATTAGATGCCGCTAGAGTTGCTGGTGTTGATATTCCTCGTCTTTGTTTCTTAAAAGGAATCAATGAAAATTCATCTTGTCGTTTGTGTGTAGTAGAAATTGAAGGTATTAGAACATTAAAGAACTCTTGTACTGTCACAGTTAATGATGGTATGGTTGTTAGAACTAATACTCCACGTGTATTAAAAGCAGTTAAAGCTAATCTAGAATTAATCGCTGGTAATCACAGATTTGAATGTTGGAAATGCCCTAGAGAACATAACTGTGAATTATTAAGATTATTGCGTAAATTCAATATTGATAATAAGATTGGTGAATCACCTGATTTTGGTAAAAAAGATACTATTACAAATATTAGTGAAGCATTAGTAATTGATAGTAGTAAATGTGTATTATGTGGTAGATGCATTGCAGCTTGTAAGAAACAAGCTGGTACAGGCGTATTAGATTTCAACTATCGTGGTTCTAAGACTTATGTTGGCCCTGCTCTAAATCATCCAATGGAAGATGCTGGTTGTATTTTCTGTGGTAAGTGTATTCAAGCTTGTCCAACTGGTGCATTAAAAGAAAAAGATGGTATCGAAAAAGCTCAAGACTTCATTGATAATCCAGATATTTATACTGTAGCATGTGTTGCTCCAGCTGTACGTGCTGCTATTTGTGAAGAATTTGGTTATCCAATGGGTGTTAATGGTGAAGGTAAGATTTATGCCGCATTACATAAAATGGGTGTAGATGATATCACTGATGTTAACTTTGCGGCTGACGTTACTATCATGGAAGAAGGCACAGAATTAATTGGTAGATTAAATAAGAAATTAAATGGTGAAGATGTTGTATTACCAATGTTTACATCTTGCTCACCTGGTTGGATTCGTTACATCGAAACTTATTTCCCTAAATATTTACCAAATCTTTCTACAACCAAATCGCCTCAACAAATCCAAGGTTCTTTAATTAAAAATTATTATGCAAAGAAGATTGGTTTAGATCCAGAAAAAGTAAGAGTTATTTCAGTTATGCCATGTAGCTGTAAGAAATATGAAGCTAGTCGTATAGAAATGACTACTGATGGTAAACCTGATATTGATGTTGTATTAACAACTCGTGAACTTGCTCGTTGGATTAAGAAAAATGATATCGACTTTAGAACATTAGAAGATTATACTCCTGAATCTGATTTCGCTAAATATACAGGTGCTGGTGTTATCTTTGGTGCTACTGGTGGTGTTATGGAAGCTGCTTTAAGAACAGTTAAAGATGTATTAGAAAAGACTGACAATAAGCAAGTTGATATTAATCCTGTTCGTGGCTTAGATGATATTAAGGAAGCTACTATTAATGTGGCTGGACTTGAATTAACAGTTGCAGTAGTACATGGTACTGTTAATGTTCCAGAAATCATTAGAAGAATAGAAGCTAACCCTGGTAAATATGCATTTATTGAAGTAATGGGTTGTACAGGTGGGTGCGTAAATGGTGGTGGACAACCAATAGTTCCTTCTTATATTGCGGATTATGTTGATGCAAGAAAAGAACGTGCTAAAGTTCTATATCAAATAGTTTTAAAAACTCTTTTGTTGATGGTGTTAATTTTTCCTTTATATAAGATATACAAATATCACTTTTTATATCAATATCAACAAAACTTAAATTATCTGATTCTTTAATTGCGTCTTTAAGCATTATACCAACACCGAATCCATCTTTAACATAAG
>ERZ842401.7433-NODE-7433-length-11207-cov-6.834559_pt1 | contig 11207 bp, 11 predicted proteins | sample MGYA00521270_ERZ842401 | MGnify/ENA primary metagenome ERZ842401 (study PRJEB31892, sample SAMEA3878208) | bioreactor metagenome | biome: Moose rumen | place: Sweden | collected 2011-10 | study: EMG produced TPA metagenomics assembly of the PRJEB12797 data set... | reverse complement strand
AAGGTACACAGAAAGCCGCAAACTGCTGTTATACAATTTGCGGGAGGTTTTACCATATTTACGGAATCAAAAAGAAAACGGGCTGTCAGATAGCGATTCTGACAGTCCGTTTGTCCTGATTGAGGGATTGCGATTACTCGTCGCCGCCGCTTCAGCCATCGTAGGAAGAGCCGGAGCCTGAGTATGACGTACCGCTTCCGCTGCCGGACGATGAGTCTGAACCGCCATCGGTAGCCTTGCCATCCTAAAAGATGAGGTGGGGAGTCCGTTGCTTTGCTCGTATCGCTGCGGTTTATTTTTATTTGTTAACCGACTGATGATACCCCTCTTTCTTCGACTGCGGCACGAGGTAGGCGAAGCCATAGACCATCATGGAGGCCTGGGCGAGGATGCCGACGATGATACTCAGGATGTTTGCTCCTGTCGAGATTAGTCCGTTGGTGAGGAAGAACCAGATGGTGTAGATGCCGAGGGGGATGTTGAGTAGGATGCTGACCACGAGGCCGGGGTTGTACTTGCGCCCGAAGAGGAAGAACATCACGACGTGGGCCGAGGCGTTCAGCGTGGAGTAGTTAGGCCGTCCACAGCCCCCAGTCGGTGCCGAGGTAGTGCGAGAGGATGCCGGAGAGCGGCAGCAGGACGTACATCAGCGGGATGTTGATCCAGAACGAGCCGACCTTCGTCAGCGGCTTGTCGCCACGGGTGGAGCGCATCATGTGGCGGTTGAAGAAGTCGAGGAAGCCGCCGGGCAGCACGTACTCCTCGAACTCGTGCGCCCAGTAGAACGGGCACTGCAGCCAGATGAGCGTCAGGGCGATGCCCTGCGTGGTGTCGTGGCCCACATAGAGCCAGATGAGGATAAACGTGTAGAGTGCGAGGAAGGGCGTAGCCTTCATCCAGTGCTCGTAGAGCCAGTTTAATGGCTTCTGCATATCTATTTCAAGTATTAAGTTGAACCTTTCGGTACAAAGATACAATGATTATCAGATTTTCACGTTATCTAATAAAAGGCAGAAATGTTCTAATTCAAAGATTTTGCAAACGAGTGCAAAGAGACGTTTGGAGATATATAGAAATGTAATCTCCGAGTCTGCGATACTCAACCCCATCAGGGCAGAGCCCAGCAATCATATCCTGCAATTCACTCATAGTACAAAGTCAAAATAGTTTTCCCTGTCAACCCTCATATACTGAACCCCCGGGTAGGCCGCCGCAAATGCCGACGGCACATGAGGCTTGCGCTTTGGGTTCCACTTGAATTCAAACGCGGACAACTCCCCGTCTTTCTCTTCCACAAGATCCACTTCCTGCCGGGTAGTCGTGCGCCAGAAGTATAGCCTGGCATAACCGCCGGAATACGCATCGCGTTTCAGCCGTTCGCTTACCAGGAAGTTTTCCCACAGGGCACCCACATCCGACCGTCTGTCAATGGGGGTGAAATCACCCAGGACGGCATTGCGTATGCCGTTGTCGTGGAAATAGACCTTTTTGCCCCGCTTGATTTCATTACGCTCATTGCGCGAATAGGATGAGAGCGTGAATACTACAAAACATTTTTCAAGCAGGTTGATGTACGACGACACGGTTTCTTTGTTCGCACCGATAAGCGACGCAAGCTCGTTGTAGGAGACTTCGCCCCCTATCTGCAAGGCGAGGGCGCGGACAAGCTTCTGAAGGACTGACGGTTTGCGCATTCCCCGGTAAGCGAGGATGTCCCTGTACAGATAGTCGCTTGAAAGATTCCTCAGCACCTGCACGGCATCGGAAGGCCTTGTCACCACTTCCGGATACATCCCATATATCAGTCTCTGCCCGAGGAATTTGCTCTCCTCGAAGCGGGAGGTGTGCGCATACATCTCCGCAAGGGACAGCGGATACATCCCGTAATTCCACACCCTTCCCGCAGCTGATTCCGACGCCTGCTCCGACAGCTCCAGCGAAGAGGATCCGGTAACGAGAATCTGGGCGTCCGTTTTCAGGTCGGCAAGAATCTTAAGCGTCAGTCCGGCATCCGGAATCTTCTGGGCCTCATCTATGATGATGAAATCATACCCCTCGGCATTAGGAACGCTCAGGTAAGAGTTGCAAAGATTTTGGTATTCAGATAAACTTCATTAAATTTGCTCCACCTATCCGGATTTTCAATGAAAATCCGGAGTGCGGGTACGGAATTTATACAGGATTATGTACAAAAGACTATTCGATATAGAGAACCAGTTGGACGAAGCCATGTTCCTGTTTGGCAGCCGTCAGGTAGGGAAATCAACACTTTTGAAGGAGCGCTTTCCCGGTGTAATCTACTACGATTTGCTGAAGTCAGATCTTCGGCGAAGGCTTCGCCGAAATCCGGAGCTTTTCAGGAAAGCATTGATGAATGAACCTGAAGGCACATTGGTCGTGGTAGATGAAATCCAAAAGGTGCCAGACCTGTTGGATGAAGTTCATTTCCTGCTGTTTGAGAAGCACCTGAAGTTCATACTCAGTGGTTCCAGCGCAAGAAAACTCAAAAAAGAAGGAGCCAATACTCTCGGAGGACGTGCCTGCAAACGTACTCTTTTCCCGCTTGTCTGGCCCGAGGTTCCTAATCTTGAGATTGACAGAGCTGTGCAGAACGGCATGATACCCAGACACTATATGGTAAAAGACGCAACAGACCGCCTGGAGAGTTATGTTGACCTCTATCTGAGGGAGGAAATCCAGGAAGAAGCCCTTGTTCAGGACATCGATGACTTCACCCGCTTCATGGAAGTCGCAGCTATTTCTGACGGGGAGATGCTAAACTATGAGAACATCGCATCAGATTGCGGTGTATCGGCAAAAACAGTGAAGGCTTATTTCAAGATCCTGTATGATACACTCATAGGATATGAGATTCCTGCCTACACGAAAGTCATCAAGCGGAAAGTCAACCAGGCTCCCAGATTTTACTATTTTGATGTGGGACTTGCCAACTATCTGATGGGGCGCAATAGCCTGAAACGAGGAACAGATGATTTCGGGCATGCCTTCGAGCATTATGTAGTTCAAGAAATTATCGCTTACAGAGGATATTTTAGGAGGCGTGAAAAGATTTCCTATTGGCATACATACACAGGCCTGGAGGTGGATATGATTATTGGTGATGCCAATGTCGCCATAGAAATAAAATCCAGCGAGGAAGTCAAGACCCGCCACAAAACGGGCTTGAAAGCCTTCAAAGAGGAATATCCGGAAGCCCGCCTCATCCTGGTCTCGCTCGATCCGGTATCACGTCCAGAGGGAGACATTGAGTTGATGAATGTGGAGGACTTCCTGAGAAAATTGTGGAACGGTGAAATATTCTGATGAGCCTATGCTTTCGAGAGATGATCTTCTCCATTTCTCTTTTAATATATTCATCTGAATTTATGCAATTATGGAGTTGCACTCCCAAAATACATAACCTCAAGCTATTTCTACAAAAAATCATACTGCCCTCCGTTTGGTGAGGGTAATACCAGAACAACGGCCGTTTTCACAATAAAATACCTTCAATCATTTGGATTCGAAGTAAAAAACGATATGTTCAAGGAGCACTCATGGTACTTTAGGAATGCCCTGGTGCGTGCTAATTACAACAACTATCCTAAGCGAATCAGCGCAACAGATGAGTATCTTGTGCTTTTCTTCCAAAATCTGATTTTAGGTGAGAACAATGAGCTCAAGAATCTGAACGCAAACTGGTTAGTGCCACTAACCAGATGAAGTTATCTGCCCCAGACGGAAAGAAACGACTAACTGATGTACTTGATGCTTCCGGTGTTGCTATGCTTGCATCCAACTTTCCCAATAATAAGGCGACTAAATTTTTGGACACTTCAAAATGTAGAAACTATGCCGGAAACAAATTTTGAGGGAATCGTGGATAAATACGTTGAAATGAATGTAGCTCATCCCTTTATGGAGGGCATTGATTACTCATACTATTACGAACAAGAAGATTGATACTGCTAAATTCTCATTTATGGAAGAGAACAAGAATATAGCAAATTGTCTCATCACTGATGCGACAATTGAGTTGGACGCACATACTCCAAGTGCTTTCACTCAAAAATAGCCAAGAACCTGCTCAAGAGGCTTATTCTCTACATTATACTTCTCGGCCATAATAACGTTGTGCTGGTGATCTATAAAATATCTCTAAATCTTTCGAAGAATGCTTTGAGCCGGGAGAGGACGGTCTCCTTCTTGGTGGCCCGGTCTTTACTGAAGCGAGACATTGGCGGAAGGATAGCTGCTACATCCGTTCCGTTTTCGCGGATAGCACCATCCCTGAACGAGGCTTCTACAAATCTGCGGGTCTCTTCCGGTTTGAGCTGCTCTTCGGCGATGATATTCTCAAGTTCCTGTTCTTTCTGCCGCTGAACATATTCATGCCAGACCACATCCACATCGGTGACTTCCGGAGTAAGGGAATCTATAAAGTTCTCGATGAGGTCTTTCTTGTTGCGGAGCTCAATACTGGAGTCGATAGCCTTCGAAATGGACAGCCGGATCTCGGCATTGCCTGAGTGCTCATCATGGTATTTGGCCACCAGGAGCATGATGTAATCGATGTTGACCTCCACCTGCTTGACCAGTTCGATCTCGAATACAACATCTTCCGTAATGTCCTCCTTGTCGTGTTTCTCACGATTACGGAATTTGTTGTAAACATCGATGTACATGCTTTGGTAATCCTGCATGTCCCGGTCGCTAATAAGAACCTTATCTTTGAAATCATCGAAGCATTGCAGCAGGTTGACGGCTTTGAGCAGATTCCCGAAAAGCTTTGCAAAGATCTTCTGCCTCTCTTCCAACACAATGGGCTGACCCACCGGGAACTCCCGGAGCAGTTCCTCTACAATCTCGGAATATCCAAGATGATGTTTGCCGTTCTCGTCATCGAATCCATCGTAGTAGTCCTCGAAATTCCTGAGCAACACAATTCCTCCGGCCTTCTCGTCTCCGAAAAGGGCAAGGCTCTCGTTGGTGTTTTCCTCAAGATTCCTGAAGCATACAATGTTGCCGAATGTCTTGACAGAATTCAGCTTTCGGTTTGTACGGGAGAACGCCTGCAACAGACCATGCATGCGGAGGTTCTTATCCACCCAGAGAGTATTGAGCGTCTTGGCATCGAATCCGGTGAGGAACATATTCACCACAATGAGCAGATCCACTTCGCGGTTCTTCATCCGCATCGAGAGGTCTTTGTAGTAGTTCTGGAACTTCTCGGACGAGGTGTCGAAGCTGGTATGGAACATCTCATTGTAGTTTTTGATGGCCCTTTCCAGACAGTCGCGGGAAGTGGCATCCAGCCCAGTAGTATCATCCGAGTTCTCCTCCGTCATAAATCCCTCCTGCTCCAGCTCGGCTTCATTCTGGCCGTAGCTGTAAATGAGCGCAATCTTGAGCTTTTTATCCTCCGGCAGCGATCCCATCTGTTTCATGAACTCGTTGTAGTAGAGAATCGAGGCCGGAATGCTGGAGGTGGCGAGGATGGAATTGAATCCACCAACTCGCTTGTCTTTCAACTTATAGAAGGAGTTCCGTTTCGTTTTCTGGTCGAAGTGTTCAAGAATGTACCGGGTGACGTTGGAGATGTTCTCCTCAGACATAAATGCCTTGTCGGTATCGATGCCCCACACCTGGTCTTCCCGGACACCTTCCTTTTCCTTCATCGTCTTGATATAATCAATGCGGAACGGCAACACGTTCTGGTCATTGATGGCATTGACGATGGTATAGCTGTGAAGCCTGTCTCCAAACGCCTGCTCAGTGGTCTTTAGATGAGGCAGACCATTGCTGCTGGAATTCTGCGGGAAAATTGGAGTCCCGGTGAATCCGAACATATGGTAGCGCTTGAAAGCCTTGGTGATGGCCTCATGCATTTCATTGAATTGCGAGCGATGGCACTCATCGAAAATCAGAACCACATGCGCTTCGAAAACAGGGTGTTTCTTGTTTTTGGCAATGAAGCGGCTGAGCTTCTGGATGGTCGTGATAATAATGCGGCAATTCGGATCTTCAAGCTGACGCTGGAGGATGGCGGTGTTGGCATTGGAATTGGCAGCGCCTTTCTCAAAGCGGTCATACTCCTTCATGGTCTGGTAGTCCAGATCCTTTCGGTCCACCACAAAGAGCACCTTGTCTATCTCCGGCATCTTTGAGGCTATCTGGGCCGTTTTGAAGGAAGTCAGCGTCTTGCCGCTTCCGGTTGTATGCCAAATATATCCTCCGGCAGCAACCGTGCCGAGTTTCTTCTTGTCATAGGTGGCTATCAGAATGCGCTGGAGAATTTTCTCCGTAGCAGCAATCTGGTATGGCCGCATCACCAGCAGCTCCTTCTCGGCTGTGAAGACGCAGAATCGAGTGAGTACATTCAGCAGAGAGTGCTTTGCGAAGAAGGTGGCAGTAAAGTCCACCAGATCATAGATAGGATTATTCTGCTCATCAGCCCAAAAAGAGGTGAACTCAAAACTGCCGGAGGTCTTCTGCACATTCTTGGTCCGGAGTTCCTGAGTCTTCCTTACGTGGGCATTTCGGGTGGTATTTGAGTAGTATTTTGTAAGCGTGCCGTTGCTGATTACGAACAGCTGCACATATTCAAACAATCCGCACCCAGCCCAGAAGGAATCACGCTGGTAGCGATTGATCTGATTGAAGGCCTCCTTTAAATCTACGCCCCTGCGCTTGAGTTCCACATGAACGAGAGGCAGACCGTTCACGAGAATGGTGACATCATATCTGTTCGGCCGGGAGCCGTCTTCCACTACATATTGATTAATCACTTGCAGGGAGTTCCGGTGAATGTCTTCTTTATCGATGAGTTTGATATTTCGGAATGTATTGCTACCATCCGGCTGGCTGACGGTGGCCACTTTCACGAAATCGTTCTGGATGGTGTTTGTCTTCTCCAGAATACCGTCATTCTGATTGGCCAGGTGAATCCGGAAAAAAGTGTCCCAATCTGCATCCGAGAACTTGTGGTCGTTGAGCTTTTCCAGCTGCTTGCGGAGATTGGCAATGAGAGCCTTCTCGTCAGTGATGGAGAGGTATTCATAACCTTGCTCTTGAAGCTGCTTGATGAAAGCATTCTCCAATATGGCCTCGCTCTGGTAATTCCGTTCCCGTTTATGGTCGGGTAAAAATTCGGCAACCAGCGTACTCTCAGGATTCTGAGATATGATGTTCAGTTTTGTCATTGTGATTTCTTGCTGCATACAAAAATAGTATTTATTTTTGTGTAAGACAATTAATAGACTATGGATAAGCTGAGTATAGTTAAATATAAGTCTTCATTTGATGCAATAACATCATATATTGAAAACGACAGTGGAAGAGATAATGTAGAAGTTTGGTTTGCTAGGGATCTTCAAAGGCTTTTAGGATATGCTAGATGGGAGAATTTTCAGACGGCTATCTACCGTGCTGTTGAATCTTGTAATACACTAGGTATCAACATAGTCGATCATTTTCGTGAGGTTACAAAATTGGTTCAATTGGGAAATGGTTCCGAGCGGGAGATTAAAGATTATATGCTCACGCGATATGCGTGTTATCTGATTGCCCAGAATGGAGATCCTAAAAAAGAGGAAATAGCCTTTGCTCAGAGTTACTTTGCAGTACAAACTCGTAAAGCTGAGCTGATTGAAGACAGACTCAACCTTATTGCTCGCATTGAATCGCGAGACAGACTTCGTCTTTCTGAAAAGCAACTTTCACAGAATATCTATGAACGAGGAGTTGACGATAAGGGTTTCGGGAGAATCAGATCCAAAGGAGATGCTGTCCTGTTTGGTGGACACACTACAGAAGAGATGAAGAAGCGTTTAGGAATAAAAGAAAGTCGTCCTCTTGCTGATTTTCTACCAACATTAACAATAGCGGCAAAGAATCTTGCCACAGAGATGACAAACTATAATGTGAAAGGAAAGGACTTGTACGGCGAATCGGCTATCACTGTGGAGCATATGCAGAACAATAAAAGTGTACGGAATATGTTAGGGAATCGAGGTATTAAACCAGAAGAATTACCTCCCGCTGAAGATGTTAAGAAAGTTGAACGGCGCGTAGCCTCCGAACAAAAAAGGATAGAACGCACTACTGCCAAACTCCCCAAAAAGAAATAAAATCGGCGTTCTGGCTACTTCCTGAACATTTTCGTGAGCTCACGAAAATGTTTTATTATAAAACCCTATGCTTCTCTCCGGCGAAAAGTAAGGAGCTTATCTCTGTAGTATTCGTATTGCTGCTGACGGGCTTTGATTTCGGCCGGGAGACCTTCGGTTAGGCTACAATTAAGAGCCTCAAACTTGTCAAGAATGGAAACAATTTCCTTTTGCTTTTTGATGGGTGGAATAGGAAACATAAACTTTTTTAACTTTCCCATGTCAACCGAGGCAAAGCCTGAAATATTCACATTATTCTTACACCATTCATCTATAATAAATAGATAATAATAGACGAACATAAGATCTAACGAATCTTTAAGCGATTTACGAATTGCTAAATTCGTAAATTGCTGATTCGCAAGCGAATCAGCAATTATCAGGGCATGTTCGCCAATGGTGGCCGTGGTGGCAAGAATAAATGAATTTGCAGGGAAAAGCCCACTTCCTTTTATGGAAGATTCTGAAACGTGCTGAATGGAATCAGAAAGAATCCTTCCATTTTCCCGAATATCCTCCATACGGAACCACGGAATTGTCCCGTTGGTCCAGTATTCAGAGTTACTCTTTGAAGGAGTATAACCGTTTCTCATCTCAAATACGTCTTCAAATTTCTTCCATTCTACCTCGTTATTTTGCCCCCCCCTATTGAAATTCAGCAAGTTATCACGATAGTACTCGTACTGTTTCTGTCGAGCTGTAAGCTCCGCTGTAAGCTCCGCTGTAAGCTCCGCTGTAAGCTCCGAAAAATTGTCGAGTATCTCGACAATTTTTCTCTGCACCTCCATAGGAGGTACAGGAATCGTAATATCTTTGATTATTTGAAGATTAATGCTCGTAAGGGCACCCTGAGCCATGCCCTTAATCTTCTCGTACTGACTTGAGATGTAATAGTACAAGAATTTGTAATCAATCTGATCAGAAGGTTCCAGTGCGGCAACAGACTGATTAGCAGTTGTAGCAAATTCAACGACAGCAGATTTTGCAACAGTGGCTCCAGTCATGGCCATAACAACGCTATTCTTCCTGATCCACTTGGCCGATGAATTCTCATATCCGGCTTGCGTGATATTTCTTTCTGCGGAGCGAATAAAGTTAAAATCAACTTCTCCAGAACGAATCCAAGGAATATCACCATCGTAATAATCGCTGTTTGCGGTATTCGGTGTGCCTCCTGCAAATATATTATCACAAACATCCCTTAATTTTTTAAAGGGGACACCATCTGGGCAAAGGGAATCAAGCCTCTCCTGAAAACTACTCATATTGCAAGCTCTTTAATTATGTTATCGATAGCTTTTCGAAGAGTATCTTCTTTTTTAACAATATCTGCGATGCTGTTATTCAGCGCTTCAATATCAATCTTTTCCTTTGTATCAAGTTGCTCAACATAACTTGATACGGAAATATTGTACGCATTATCAGCAATTACAGAGTTATCGACAAGTCGAGAGAATCCATCCTCGTCCAGTTTGGCAACAAAAGCATCATGAATACGTTTTATATTCAAATCTGAAAGCTTATTCTTATTCCCTTCGTGGACGAATTCATTAGAGGCATCAATAAAGAATGTCTTCGCTTCGCTTTTATTTTTGCGAAGAACGATTATGCAAACTGAGATGCCCACACCGAAGAACAAATTTGCCGGAAGCTGAATAACGGTATCTACATAGTTATTGTCAACCAAATATTTGCGAATTTTGCCTTCAGCGCCCCCACGATATAGCACGCCGGGGAATTCAACAATGGCAGCTGTTCCTGTGGTAGAAAGCCAGTGCAGCATGTGCATCGTGAAAGCTAAGTCAGCTTTGCTTTTAGGAGCAAGAACTCCGGCCGGAGCAAATCTGGGGTCGTTGATTAGCAGCGGATTCTCATCACCTTCCCATTTAGTGCTATAGGGGGGATTTGAAACAATGGCATCAAACGGCTCATCATCCCAATGGGCTGGATTGATGAGGGTATCGCCCAGCGCAATGTCAAATTTCTCGAATCCCACATTGTGCAGGATCATATTAATGCGGGCAAGGTTGTAGGTGGTAATGTTAATCTCCTGCCCATAGAATCCGTTGAGGACATTTTCCGCCCCCAGCAGCTTAGCAAATTTCAAAAGAAGAGAGCCACTGCCGCAGGCCGGGTCGTATACTTTATTCACCTGAGTTTTTCCGGTGGTTACAATCTTTGCAAGCAATTCACTGACCTCCTGCGGTGTAAAGAATTCACCACCGGACTTGCCTGCATTTGACGCGTACATCGTCATCAGAAACTCGTAAGCATCACCAAAGGCATCGATGGTATTGTCCTTGAGGTCACCAAGTTTCAGCTCTCCAATGCGGTCGAGAATCTTGACCAGTTTAGCATTGCGGTCGGCCACAGTGTTGCCCAGTTTCTTGCTGTTGACATCGATGTCATCAAAAAGACCTTTGAAATCAGCCTCGCTTGCTGTACCATTTGCAGAACCTTCGATGGAGTCGAATACTCCGGCAAGGGTGACATTCAGATTCTCATCGTTTTTGGCATACCCTCGAACGTTCTGGAAAAGTTGGGAAGGGAGGATGAAGTAGCCCTTTTCCTGAACGATATCGTTCTTACCTTCAACGGCGATGTCATCTGACTCGTCCAGATAATCGTAGCCCTTATTGCCCGATTCCCATTCGCCCTTGTTAATGTAATTTGTAAGGTCTTCAGAAATAAACCGGTAGAATAGGAATCCAAGGACATAGCTCTTGAAATCCCATCCGTCCACGCTTCCGCGTAGTTCGTTGGCAATGGCCCAAATTGCGCGATGCAATTCCTGCCGCTCTTGCTCTTTAGTCATTATTTAAGGTCTTGTATTATGTACTTGCTTACTTCCACAAATTTAGCATTTTTTAGGGAAAGACAGCATACTGCCCCCAAATTGAAACAAGGGCTCCGTTGATAGCGAAAAATGTGTGCATACACAGAAAAATCGAATAGGACTTTGTGGGTTAAAATCAAAGTTATACCTTTGCAGTCGAAAAATATGTGTCTATGTACAAATAAATCGATTGTATTATGGAG